>Ga0172376_10005362_pt1 | contig 14342 bp, 9 predicted proteins | sample Lak35m_FD_121114 | JGI IMG/M metagenome (GOLD analysis project Ga0172376, IMG submission 121114) | Freshwater microbial communities from Kabuno Bay, South-Kivu, Congo - kab_092012_35m | ecosystem: Environmental > Aquatic > Freshwater > Lake | place: Democratic Republic of the Congo: South-Kivu...
GATTGGCTGGGTGGCGGTTCTGATGACGACGACCTGCAAGGCGGGACTGACGACGATGTCATCGCGGGTGATACCGATTTCGCTCAAAGCGTGCTCGTGGTGACGCTGACAGCCAATGCGACTGAGGGCGACGACACGGCCGATGGCGGTGCTGGCTTCGATGAAATCTATGGTGAAGGTGGCAACGACGACCTTAGTGGCGGTGACGACAACGATGCCATCAGCGGCGGTGCTGATGGTGATGCCCTAAGCGGAGATGGCGGCGACGACGTTATAACTGGCGATGGCGGTGACGACGCTATTTCAGGTGGAAGTGGTGCTGATGTATTAAATGGAAACGACGGAGCGGATTCCATTCATGGCGACGGCGAGAATGACAGCATCCGAGGCGGAACTGGCAATGATACTGTCGAAGGTGATGACGGCAATGATACCATATTCGGCGAAGCCGGTGCCGACTCACTGAACGGGAATGGCGGGGCTGACACCATCGAAGGCAATGACGGGAACGATACCGTATCTGGCGAGGGTGGAAACGACTTCCTGAATGGAAATGCTGGCCATGATTGGGTTAGTGGTGGCAATGGACAAGACACGATCAACGGCCAGCAGGGAAATGACACACTTGATGGTGGAACTGCCGCAGACTTAATAGGTGGTGGAGCAAATTCGGATAGCATCGACGGCGGAGCTGGTTTAGATCGAATAGCAGGAGACTCCTCGTTTGCGATTAATGGTTATGCCGCGTTTCAACTGACTGCCGAGACTACTCAAGGAAACGACACGATTTTTGGTGGCACTGAAAATGACACAATTAATGGCGAGGGAGGTGCAGACAACATTAGTGGCGGCGACGGCAACGACAACCTCTCAGGCGCTGCAGGCAATGACGGCATCGCCGGTGACGGTGGAAACGACTTAATTCAAGGCAATAACGGAAATGATACAATCAGCGCCGGCGGGGGCAGAGATACAGCGTTTGGTGGCAATGGAAATGACTTAGCCTACGGAGGCGGTGGCAATGACTACATCGAAGGCGATCGCGATAATGATACCATTTTTGGCAACGATGGTGTTGACTCACTGAGCGGTGAGCTTGGGAGCGACTCAATTAGTGGTGGCGACGGCGACGACTCCATCAGCGGCGGAGACAATGGTGATACTCTGAGCGGAGATGGCGGAGCAGACGGTATCAGTGGTGATGGTGGCAACGATGCTATATCCGGCGGCAGTGGCACTGACAGCTTGAATGGAAATGATGGAGCGGATTCCATCCACGGCGACGGAGAGAATGACAACATCCGAGGCGGAGACGGCAATGATACCATCGAAGGTGATGATGGTAATGATACAATTCTCGGCGAAGCTGGCGCAGACTCGTTGAGCGGCGAACTTGGTAACGACTCAATCAGCGGTGGCGATGACGACGATGTCATTAGCGGCGGAGATGATGGTGATACCCTGAGCGGTGATGGCGGAGCAGACGGCATCAATGGCGATGGTGGAAATGATGCGATCTCTGGTGGCGCTGAAAATGATACACTCACCGGATCTGGTGGAAATGACACGATAGCAGGCGGTCTCGGAGACGATAGCTTAGTGGAGGATGTCGCCGGTGATTCCGTGGTTTTGACGAGTTCTCAACTGACGGATAATGATGGCACTGATACGCTCAGTGAATTGAATCAAGCCAAACTTACGGGATCGGCAAGCGAAGACAGGATCATTGCCAAGAATTTTCTAGTTGGGCCCGTGACGCTGTCTGGCGGAGACGGCGACGACACATTGACAGGCACCGACCGTGACTCGACGCTCTTTGAGACCGGCGCAAATGGCGATATCCTTTCGACCAAAATTCGTGGAGATATCTTGAATGGCGGTGCAGGAAATGACTTCCTCAATGGCGGACGTGGTAATGATACGGTCAATGGCGGCACAGGGAACGACTTCATCTTCGGCAGTCGTGGTGCCGACTTGCTGATTGCAAGAGTGAACCGGACTGCTGCATCTGTGTTTGGTGTGCCTGATAATGACTACAATTCTGTGTCCACACCCTTCACTCAGGCATTTGTAGACTCAAATGATTCCGACTTGCTGGTCGGCAATGATGGCAACGATACGCTTATCGGTGGTATCGGCGCAGATATATTTGACGGAGGCGCTGATTCAGACGAGATCGATGCCATCGCCGGCGGGACCAATTATGTAGCGACTTCGTCTTTGAGCGCAGCATTAACTCAAGCAGACACGACAGTGCTTGTCGTAAGTGCCCAGAGCTTTTCATCTGGTACTTCATTCGATATTCGAATTGATAACGAAGACATGCACGTAATTTCCGTTTCCAGCAATAGCTTTATGGTAAAGCGAGGAGTCAATGGGACGATCGCGGCAACTCACTTGATTGGATCCGTTGTGACTTTCCTTAATGGTATTGATCACATTAAGTTCGATCCGAGTATCTCGACTGCGAACAGACTTATTTCGCCCGAGCAGATGCAAGGATTGTCTCGCATCCGACCGGAACAGATTGCCCCAGATACGATCTATCGAGACAATTGGGACATCATTGAATAGTTGACGACACAAGGAATTGGATGCATGATCTCGATGAATTGCAGGTCAAGGATGGCTGATGCGAGGGACCGCTTGTCAAACTCTAACTCGGGGCCGAGCAATGGGTCATGTCAGCACGAGGCCAGCATCTCCGAAATCGATCGCGTTGGCGGACGCCTATGAGCAAGGAACCGATGCCGACGCACAGATTTTCCATCACTACTACGAACGTCTGGTGCGATTGATCAAGCCACGAATCGCACCAGCTATGCAGAGTTCGGTAGATGCCGAGGATCTCGCACAGTCAGTTATCTGGCAAACGTTGCGTGTCGATCCCGAGGAGCGTATGGTCTCCACGAACAACGGAAGCCTTTGGCCCTTGTTGGCGATCAAGGGAATCCGCAGAGTTTACCGAGCGCATCGCGACGCAACGGCACAAAAACGCAGTGATGGAAATATTGTGTTATCAATCCACGCCGCCCATGAAGATGAAGGGGCGAGCATCGATGTAGCCGACGAAGGCAACTCGGCAGAAGATGAGGCTGCCTACAAAGAACTTAAAAAGGTGGCGTTAGAGTCATTGCAATCACGAACCGATCGCCGGGTTTTCGAGCTTCATTTGGATGGATTCTCTGCTGATAAAATCATGAACGAACTTGGGTGCTCTTCACGCGCTGTCAATCGTTCGCTACAGCATGCCCAAGAAGCCATAATGAAAGAGCTTCAAAAGTGGGTTGAAGACTGAGAGGATCAGTCGTGGAACCAAGTCTCTTGCTTTGCTCTTGGCAGAAGGAGTTTCGTACTGCTTGGCGAGACGGAACTCCACTTGATTTGAACGAATTTTTGGCACGCTGCTTGGCAAGCCTACCTCAAGGATGCGATTCCGAAGAATTCCTCATCGAGGTATTGTCGATCGACCTCGATTTTCAATGGGGCCAGGCAAATTCCACGCGGAAGACAGTCAGCGACTACATCGCCTTATTACCACCCGGCATCCTTTCCAATTCAGTGCAACGGGTATTACTTATTGAGGAATTCCGGCTACGACGAGCAGCCGGAGACGGTCCTGTTTTCGAAGAGTATCGCCTTCGCATCCAAGAACTCCGAGCGACTACTGACGAAATCGGTGAATTAGAATGCCTCGCATCTCTTGTCGGCAATGCCACCCATTTGAAGCCGATCATTGATCTCAGACCTAAACTCTCAAGATACATCATCCATGAGGCCATTGGAGATGGCGGTATGGGGACAGTCTTTCGCGCCACTCATCGGGTAACAGGAACTGAGGTGGCCGTCAAAATCTTGAAAACTCCCCATCCGGAATTGATACAGCGTTTCGTGGCAGAGGGTGAGGCTGTCATGAAATTATCCCATCCCAACATCGTGCGAATGTTCGAAGTGGAACAAGAGGATGGCGTCTACTTCATGAGTATGGAGTATTTGCGAGGGGGCAGTCTTGAGGACCTTGTTGCTGACGGACAGACGCTCTCACCCATGGAAGCCGCGCGGACCCTGATACCGATTGCTAAGGCAGTCGACTACGCCAACCAAAGAAGCATTGTTCATCGCGACATCAAGCCATCAAACATCCTCATCGACGAACACAAGACACTGAAGATCTCCGACTTTGGATTGGCTAAACAATTTCGGTTTGAACGCAATGAGAATAGTCCGCATACACAATTGGGGCAGGTCCTGGGGACCCCCGAGTACATGTCACCCGAGCAGGCTTGCGGCGACAATGTTAAGAGGCATACCGACATATATTCTTTGGGTGCTGTCTTGTATCGCCTTGTCGTCGGTCGACCTCCTTATCAAGGGGATGATCCATACGATACCGTCAACCTAGTACGTAATGGGAGCCTAATACTGCCTCGCGAACTGTTGCCCTCGATTCCACAAGATTTTGAGGCAATTATCTTGCAGTGTCTCCAGTATGACCCTCGTGATCGTTATTACTCCGCAGGTGCATTGGCAGAAGATCTTGAAGAATTCATCAAGGGAAACCCGGTTCGTGCTCGATTGGAAAATCGCCCGAAAAGGAAGTCTCATGCATTGAAAAAGATCCGAAAGCAAATCTCCATAACGTCAGCATTGGCAATAGTCATGTTATTCTTCATGGCAATTTCCAGTTGGGGCTTTCCTGAAAATAAAGGCGACTTCAAACATGAAATCAATCGGCTGACTTCCGAATTTAAGACCGTGTTCGAAAAGCAAGAGGCCGCCCATCAACACCACATCCAGGTTGAGGAAACACGACGATATGCCATCGAGCTACAACATGCTTACCAGCTCCTTGGTAGTGGAGATCGGCGTTCTGCGAAGTCGCTACTACAGGAAATGCCACTTCATTTTAATGACTGGCCTAAGATTGTCGGAATCGAGTGGCAGTGGCTCGCATCAGCTTGTAGCGATGAACGAGCCTGCAAACACACTGGACTGGGGCGACTCCGACATGTTCTCGCGAAATCCTCTCTAGGTAGGCGTTTGTGGGTCAATGGTGATAGCTCAATGTCAGATCAGCTCTTGTCCTTTGACTTTGAATTGGCTCTTCAGCCTAATGAGTCGATCGTGCTACCAGTCGGCCCTCTGGGGATTAATACGGTTGCATTTAACGCCCCTGGCCAGACTCTGGCGGTCACTGGATTTGCTTCAGAGGTTTGGTTCCTGGGACTCAAGGAACGTGGAGGCGTCAAATATCAATTAGGAGTGACCATAGATGCACCTAAGTCCGAAAAATCAGACATCGTCAATTGGCAGATTTCCTGCATGGCATTCAATGATACAGGATCCTGCTTGTGGCTTGGCGATACGCACGGCAATATCATTGCACTGAACAATGAATCTTCAGACGAAGATGCGCCTTTTAAGGAATCATCCCAGCGAATCGTCGCGACATTGAACTCTCGAATGATGACAATTGCTTTTGCAGACGGTGGCATTATCATAGCAGGCGCTAGCAACGGAGAGACGAGGCGTATTGAGCCTGGGCGCTCGATGAAGTCAATCACCAGACGCAATGATACGGCTCAATTAAAATCGATTGGTGTATCACGGGACGGGCAGCGCATGGCAATGGCGACATCGGAGGGGCTCCGGCTGTTTTCGTTGACGGAACCGGTTGCCGAAATCCATTCCGAAGTGCCATCGGATTTGGCAATGAGTTGCAACTGCGTTGCGTGGACAACGACGGGGAAATTGCTCGCGGTGGGGGCACATGACGGGCTGATTCGGGTCTTCGACAGCGAAACACTTCAGAAATGCGGCCAGATCATGGCTCATAAGAGTGCTATCGATAGACTTTCAATTTTCGACGACCAAATCATATCCACCGCTGAAGATGGTTCGATTTTCTCGTGCCCCTTTGGGGCATTACTCTTAGCGACACCGACCAATTCAGAAAATGACAGCCAGGAGAACCAGAGCATCGCGAATCATGCGAGTTGTTTTGAGCGATTCCATATCCCGAACAATGTCGCTCAGAATGCCTGCTTGCACCTCAACGACCAGCGAGCCATTGTCTGGCTGCATGAGACTCAGGATTCTGTGATGATTTTTGATCGAATCACGGGCGAACCTGTTCTCAAACTGAAGTTGCCTTTCGAGAAGCTGAGGCAAATCTCGTGGGAGCAACGCAGCCAGCAATGCATTCTTACCGACCAACACAGGCGACAGTGGACTCTCCAGTTTCCCAATAAACAATAGAGATATCGATGCTCACAATCACGGCATGTGTCATTTTAGGGAAATCGGAATAACGACTCGCACGCCGACATCTTTGGCCCCCATTGGGTCACAACTAGCCCGCATCGTGATGCGAACTTGTGCTGGATTATTAATTAATTCTGTGTATCCCCCGCCTCGAATTGCATTCCAAACTCCAACTCCCGGATCTCCCGCTTGCTCTTCGGCTCCTGCTTCATAAATACCTTCACACCACTCTGCAGCGTTTCCGAGCAAGTTGAGAATCCCTCGATTGGGAGTGGCACTACCAGGAAGCGCGAAGACTGAAATCGGTGAAGGCACTACAGACTTGTCGAATAAGAATCGACACGAGTCCGACAATTCTGTCACATTAGCATCCCAGGGAGTTTTGCGAACGCCGTCTCCGGCGGCGTACTCCCATTCGACTTCTGTTGGCAATCGTCCCGACGGGCTGACTGACGCCGCGAACTTTCTCGCCAACTCTAATGAAATACCTAGCGCCGGTAGATCTCCAGCCGATGCATCGATTAGGTCTATCTTCTGCGACTTCAAGAACTCATTCATTTGAGCGACAGATACTTCAGTCGTGGCGATGTAGAATGGAGCCGAGACAGTTTCCTTTCGCCCTCGAATCTCTCCTGGATACAAATTTTTAGGATCGGTGGCATTGACTCCGTACAAAAACTCTCCGGGCCTTACAAAGGCGAACCGTAGATCTGGGTACTTCTCAGAAACAGTCCACAGGGGATAAAGATATTCCGGATCGACCTCAATTCCACTGGGTTTGATGTCTTGCGGGATCGGAACCAAAGTGTACGGTCCGAGTTCTTGCGGGGACTCTTCGGCGATTTCCTCGACAATCTCTTCTCGCTCGTGTTTTTCCAACTTGAGCTTGAACGCGAATGATCCTGGTTTCAGGGCGGTTTCCAAGGGGGTTCTTCCCAATGGCCGGTTGCCGACGATAACTGTGGCCCCAGAAGGATTGGAGGTAATTCGAACTTTCGTCTTCTTGATGGCAAATTTGTGAGTAACTGTCAAAGCGTCCGATTTGACCTCGATCTCCTCCTCGTGAGATTCGTAGCCATCCAAGTCCATAACAACCTTATACTTTTTCATGGGAAGTGGCACTTTGATGGGGGTTGTCATTGGACGTTGCGTTTTGCTGTCAAGGACAGGTCTATTGTCAATTGTAAGCTGCGCCCCTGGAGGCACTGTCGTGATTTCTACGACCGGATTGCCTCCTGGCAACAAAACCAAAATTGTGAACAGCAGTAAGAACGCCGTGCCTGCCCAAACTGCGGGGCGATTTCGAGGATTCTTGATCCACTCGACTACTCTCTTGCCCAACAAGGTCTCCTTGCATGTAGAAGAGTCTCTTGGAGGCCTTGGTGGATCTGAAACTCGCGGAGTCGCCTTTCCCTTTCCTGTCGAAATGCGGACTTCTGGGCCTTTCTCCAAGTCTGCCAGTGCGTCACGCGCCGACTGGTATCGCTCTGACACGTTCTTCTTGACCAATCGGTCAATCACTCGGACCAAGTCGTCGGGGGCACCCGGGAGCAATTCAGCCAACGAGGGTAACGTCACTTCGCGAGACGTATGCCATTGGATCCAGCCTCGATCGTCCGATGACCGCACAAGCTCTCGGACTTGCGGAACTACCTTAGCAAACTGCTTTCCCAGCAGTAGCTCAAGAGCCGTAAAGCCCAACGCATAGAGATCGACACCACGCCCGATCGGACCGAAAGTCGGTTCAATCAATTCGGGAGCCAGGTAGCGAAAATCACAACAAGTTGTTGCCAATTGCCCGCCCAACCGTAACCCCGGTGAGAAATTCAAGCGGACATAATCGGCATCAAAAAACAATAAATTACTCGGTTTGATGCAACCGTGAATAATCTCGTTGTCTTCATAACTACACAGTGCTTGCAAAACTCGCCGCAAGACACTTCGTACCAAATTAACATCTAGCTTGCCATGAGCCTCTAGCTGGTCTTTGAGACTGCCATCCAGCTTCTGAATGACAATCCAATGATTCTGTTTCACAAGCGCTCGTCGCTCAACAGTATTCTCAAGAGATGCGTTGTGCGCCTTTTCGATGTCGGCCCAGACGTCCGCACTGCCGGATTGAAACTGAGAGTGCAGCTTTAGTATAATAACCTCGCCGCTCGATTCCTTGTCATAGCCATCGTGAATAAGCGCGCAATTACTTCGGCCAAGTCCATCAAATATCTCGTATATATCATTGCCAGCCATGAGCAATTCTCACTATTACGAAGCCACATTAAAGACGCCCTTAGTCAACTTCACCAACGACTCAATTCCAAGTTGACTTGGCTCATCCGCGAAGCTTGGGCGATTCCCCGTATACTCTAAAGCACCCTGTATCATCCCGGACTCATCGCGGCCGGTCGAGCGGAATACGTAGATGTCGTTAAAGCGATAGCTCCGCTGTCCATCCTGGCCTCCATCATCTAGCCCCAATACTTCGGCGACGCCAATCACCCGCCGCGATCCGTCGCCCAGTCTTGCAATCTGAATAATGAGGTTTAATGCCAGGGCCACCTGCGTTCGCGCCACGTAGATCGGCAGTGACACATCGCTCATGAGACTGAGTGTTTCCAGGCGGATCGCAGCTGCGCGGGGAGTGTCTGCATGAACTGTTGTTAGCGATCCAGAATGCCCCGATATCATCGACTGAATCAGATCCAGTGCCTCGCCACGTCGAATTTCCCCAACGACAATGCGATCAGGTCGCATTCGCAACGAATCCACAAACAAGTCCCGAATGGTGACTTGACCTCCGCCATCGGGGCGTGGGGGCTGAGCCTCCAAATAAACAGTATGCGGTTGATGTAATTGCAATTCCGAGCTATCTTCAATCACCACAATTCGTTCGTGCTCAGGGATAGCCGTTGACAATGCGTTGAGCATTGATGTCTTTCCAGTTCCAGTTCCCCCTGAAATGACCGTGTTTTTGTGCAATAAAACACAGAGCCGCAAGAATTCTGCAACTTCTGCCGTCATGCTGCCCCATTCCACGAGCTTCTCAATGTTGAAACTGGATTTTTTGAAGACCCGTATGGAGAAACATACACCGTTTCGAGATGCTGGCGGAATAATCACATGGACGCGATTTCCGTTGGGCATGCGAGCGTCCATACTGTGGTGGTCATGATCAAGCGTTCGGCCAACATATTCGGCAAGGTTCCGTGCAGCAGCGAGCAAAGAATCTTCGTCGGCGAAGCTGTTGTCGTGTCGCTGCATCCGCCCCTGTTTTTCATAGTAAATCGCGTTAGGACCATTAATCACCACTTCAGAAACATCGGGATCATCCAACAGTGGAACGACGGGAGCGAGGAAGTGTCGCAGCGATTTTTCATAAATCTTCTGAGTTTCTGAGTTGGACATGATTCTTTATTTGACTCGTGTGTACTGGACGGCTCTTATCTTCTGCCTTCAGGAAACCAAGGAGCCCCCCGTGGTATCTTTGGCACCGCAAACTTCTTCTTCGAATACGCGACAGGAGTCGCATCTGCGTTTCCGAACTCGTACACAAACGGAGTTGAGATTGGGTTGCCCCGCTTGCGAATAATACCATCTGGTTTGATAGCGATTTGATGGGGATATCCAACCACCTTGATAGGTAAAATCTCGCCGAGTTCTTCGGCGAATGATTTCCCCCCCCCAATCTGCGATGTGCCAGTATTGCAGGCGGCGAGTTCGACCTCGGTACCGGTAAAGCCATATTTTCTCAAATAGTCAGCCAATTCTTGGGGAGTAATCTCATCCTTTCCGAGCTTCACAACAAGCCTGCCCTTATGATCCGAATCTTCAAGGCCATGACCATGAATGATGACTTTCTCATACGAAGTCAAGTAATCCTCTTTGTTTAGGGATGTGGTCACGAAAATGCTGGCTCCAGGATGAAGACTGCCGAGATTGGAGAGAGCCTGTTGTTCACGCTGCCCTTGCGGAACGGCGATGATTGCCGTCTTCGGAGCCACCGCACTGGATGTTGAAACGCTTGCAACTCCAGCAATGGGACCGGTGCTGACAGATTGCCGAGTCGCTGGCACGAGTCCTTTTGGTAACTCAACCCCTGGATGTTGCGAGTAGGACGGTTGAGTCTGAGTTGCCGTTACTAACACGAACAGGGTAACCAGCAGTCGTGATTGGAATCTTATAAATTTCATATATTATTCCTGTGGACAATTTGTCAACTTCGCGGTGCTCGCAGTTGGTTGATACCCATTGAATGAGAACGCCGCCAGTTTTTCGTGCAAATTGGACTGCTGACCTCATACTCCTTGAGTGCTGATGATTCAAAAACGTAGACTGCGAATGAAAAGGACGCCTCTGAATGGGATCCATTCCAACGACCATGTTCGACTGGGAACATGCGACGAAGGATAAGATGCCTTTCATTGACGTCCTTAAGATGACTATTGCGATTTATCGGTCGTTACCCACTGCCTCTTGGGAGTCGGCTGAATTGTTAAAAAAAGAGAAGCGACTTATCTCAAGAGTTCTGTGATCAAGTTCTGTGTCCATTCGCTGATAGAATTCCAGGCAGGCTGAATGGTCAGCATGGCAACCGCAGCAATTGCCAGTAAAAGCACCGCTTGCACCGCCTCAATACCTCCCTCGTCTGAGTGGAAGCCGGCTGAGTTCGCTTCACATGTTTGACATTGGCTTGCATTAGGATGGTCGTACATAGTTGTGCCTTCGCCGAAAATCGTGATCAAAGCCAAATTGAGTCGTAAGTGGACTCCACAGCAGGGTGATTACGAAATCCAAGGCTTCGGGACAGCACTCGTTGCCGAAATCATGATTCAGGCTCTCGCCTTCGCAGGCGCGGTTCTGTGGCGGAAAACGCTTGCTTTCCAGTGCATCCTTAGCTCCAAAAGGAATCTGGAAACATAATTCGAGTCTTCTTCTTTCTGAGTTCTTCGAGGCAGCAAAGCGTCTGATTTCTCTGATCTGGCTCGAACAATTGGCGAATTTGGGCCAGATGACTCGAAACAAACAGCGCTTCGCCTTCAATATCAACAGGCAGGTCTTGTAGTTGCCCGCCGAAGGCTGCAGTGCGGACGAGTTCGATTGAAAACCATTCTGTTTCGCAACCAATTTCGAGGAATTCAGCACCACGATCTCGGACAAAGCGAACATCGAATGTGTCTGAACTGAGAACAAGTGAAATCTGATCAAATGATTCGATTTGATTCGAAACTACGGGCCTAAAGCCCTGCTTCTTGACTAGCTCGCTAAAGAGATCCTTCACGACAGAAGGGGCGTCTGAATTTTCCACAAGCTGGCTCCTTCGATTTCGAGGCAGTCGAGAGGAATGTCGATTTCATCATAGTGCAGGCGGCTCGCCTGCTCTTAATGATAATAACACAGTTGTGTTTCGCCGTTCATCTCAGGCGAGCCGCCTGAGTTACGATTAGGTCGACTCCCGAGCGACTAATGGTCTCTGCCTAAGGGCCTGGTGGGACAAGGGTCTTGCCATCGGCATTTATTTTGTAGCCATTCTCCATTAGGTACTCTAACTCCTTACGGAAAAAGGTGCCCGGCGTTGCCTTGTCGACGGTTGATGCGAGGTGAATCGCGTCTCCGCGCGAGATGGTGCGATCTAGGAATTTCTTGTTCGCTGTCCATTTCTCAGCGTCGCTCATCTTGTCCCATACGCCTTTGGGAATATCGAACCGTCGAGCTCCAAGTTTATCAGAGAGTTCCACATATTCCGGGAAGCGCCCTAGGACCGTTTTTCCGATTTGTCGCTTGGCCGGCGCAACCGCTTTTGCAGTGGAAGTTGCCGATTTTCGGGCCTTCATTAGCCCGATGGCGAATCGCTCGGCATCAACAGCTTCATCGCCGTATTTCAAAACACCTTTGACGATGCTCATGCCTTTTTTGGCCACTTTCAGGCCCGGTAACAGGACAGTTCCCGCCGCCGCCGCGCGGTCCAAAGCCGACAATTCCTCTCCGGTAATGGGATCAACTCCGACAATGGCTTCGTAGGCCGACTTGAGATTTCCCACAACAGGAATGAAATCGACGACGGTTGATGCTGCTCGACGCAAGATGCTCACCGGTTTGGAGGGCTCAAGGTTGCCATCGTAGGTGGCTTCGTCGTAGAGGTTGTTGGCATGGTGTAGCCGGATCTCATAAGCGTCGCCTTGTTCCGGGGTTATCTTGCCCGTTCGATTGAGTCCTTCGACCCAGTTTTGAACGCGATCAAGGCTCTCAACATGGTTCAGTTTACCAGCGCGATCGAGCCCTCGGATTCGGTTGATCTCGGCCAACTCTGCTGTGGTAAATCGTCCGTCATAGTACGGATGATCGGTATGCATCAAAGCGGAGTCCGCTTCCCAGGCGGCTTGATCGCGAGGACTTAATTGAACTGCCCCCTCAGGATCCTGAGGCCCGTCCGTGAACCACGGCTTGACCTTCCGAACAGGAGGAGCATTGAAAGTATGTCGGGATGGAGCCTCTCCGCGCGAAGTTGTCGGCGAAATTCGTGGCGTTGTTTGAGCTTCGGATTCTGTGGCACGAGTCGGACTGATTGGTCCGCTTGCCGCAGCAAGTCCTGCGGGTATCAAATATTGGGCAGCCTGACTGTTAGTAGTGTCTGGTGTTGAATCTGACGGCTGGAGGTCTCCTGTCGAGTTCTCAACCAGACTCGCAGTCGTCATTGCTTGACTTGCGAAAGTGGACCGAATCGATGCGGCTTGTGGACTTGCCAAGTCGGTATCGATTGTTGATGGACTCGTCGCTGCAAGCTGGCTAGCAAGCACGGCTAGGCCAGCAAAGGCCACGACCTGAGCGACCGTGTTGGATGCCAAATTGGTTAACGCTGGTGGAAGTTGCATGTGAATCTCCCTGAAGTCCGATGGGAAGTGTTAGGAGATGAATCACGGTTGGTTTCAAAACGGGACACAAAAAGCGTCAAATTCGTACTTCGTAGCGATTGTCGATGTGTTTGCCGAAAAACAGCTCTCCGCCATTCCTGTTGATGGATGACTATAGGCTGGGAGGGCAAGGCTCCTGCCGAGCCACAATCGCCGCGAGACTCGGCTTGGCAGAAGCCTCGCCCTCCCGCGAATCAACACGAATGGCAAAGCGTCTAAAAACGAAAGCCGCGCGGCGTATCCGTGCGGCTTTCGTTTGGGAACTGCTGTCTCGTCAATGCGAATTTTTCAATTAGTTGAGTGCGCGGGCAGTAGGGATAAAGGCATCAGGATCGCGCGCAAATGCTGTTCGACGAGCCTCGTCGCGGAAGAAAATCAGACGGTCTCGAAACACGCCACCAACTTTCGGATTTCCCGCCATCATGGAGCCGTTGATCTGGGCATTCTTCTCCAGCACTGAAACGGGGCAGTCGCCCTCCATCCAAGGCCAATACTTTTCAGGCCGTGCTTGAAATTTCGCCAAACTCTGGTTGCTTGCAAACTGCAACCGAACGCCCCGATACGTGTAGGTGTAACTTGATTGACCAACGACAGGCTTCCGCTCTTCGAGGGTGGATACGAGGCAGATCCCCGCGAATCCCACTTGTACTGGAGCGGCATGTTTCACGTCCGACACCAATTGCACTTGGCCCTGCACTGAAGGACGAACGTCGTTCTTGGACGGAATAATGACTGGATGACGTATTACGACCGGCATGGCCCAAGAAACTTCTTGCTTGGGAACCTGTGTTGTGAATTTGGACGACTGACGAGCAACTAACGGCTGCATCCGACTCGCCAGATCTGGCGCGGAAACAAATCCTTCCACTCTCCCTAATTCCACTTGAGTGGCACTCAAGACGAGGGTCGTTGGAAAGCATTTCACCGAGCGGTTTGAGATCGCTCCTGGATGCTCGTCCGCATCAATCTTCAACGGAATGAATCTCTCATGAATAAACCGTGTAAGTTGAGCATCGGAGTACGTATCTCGAAACATCTGCTGACAAGCGCCACACCAGGTGGCTGTGATCTGCATCAGGATTGGCTTGCCGGATGCGGCTGACTCCTCGGAAGCCACCGCCAGATCCTGCCTCCAGGAAATGGGACCAGACGCCAGTAAGTCTTCAGTCTTGA
>Ga0172376_10005363_pt1 | contig 14339 bp, 12 predicted proteins | sample Lak35m_FD_121114 | JGI IMG/M metagenome (GOLD analysis project Ga0172376, IMG submission 121114) | Freshwater microbial communities from Kabuno Bay, South-Kivu, Congo - kab_092012_35m | ecosystem: Environmental > Aquatic > Freshwater > Lake | place: Democratic Republic of the Congo: South-Kivu...
ATCCAAAAAACTCAGCGCCGAGGTGGAGAAAAACCATCGTCTGGAATATGCACTCCGTGAACTTCGCGAGGAAGTGGTGCAACTCGGTGAGCGAGTGGAAAAGCTCACACGTCCACCAAGCCCGTACGGGATAGTGGTCGGACGAAATCCTGATGACCAGTTTGATGTATTGGTGAATGGTCGAAAACTCCGTGTCTCAGTAGGAGGCAGCATTGACTGTGACACCATCGAACTCGGATCAGAGGTTTTGCTTAACGATTCGATGAGCATTGTCGAAGCACGTCATCCGGAAAGCGCTGGCGATGTTGTCACCCTGACCAAAGTTCTTGAGGATGGGATTCGCGCCATCGTGTCGTTTCGTGGAGAGGACGAGCGCGTGTGCGAACTATCGGACTCGTTGCGTGGAGCAACCTTGCGTTCTGGCGATCTATTGCGTCTTGATTCGCGCTCAAATTTGCTTCTCGAAAAATTGCTGCAACCTGAAGTTGAACACCTCTTGCTTGAACATGTTCCAAATGTCAGCTTTGCAGACATCGGTGGTCTTGACGATCAGATTGAAAAAATTCGCGATGCAGTAGAACTTCCGTTCTTGCATGCCGATCTTTTTGCGGAGTATCAACTCCCAGCACCCAAAGGAATTCTGTTGTACGGCCCACCTGGTTGCGGAAAGACTCTTATTGCTAAAGCCGTTGCGAACAGTCTTGCTCAGCGAGTTGCAGCAAAAACTGGCGATGACAAGGGGCGTTCGTATTTCATCAATATCAAAGGCCCTGAACTCCTGAATAAGTATGTAGGCGAGACAGAGCGTCAGATTCGTTTGGTGTTTCAAAGAGCCCGTGAGAAAAGCGAAGAAGGTTGGCCGGTCATCATCTTTTTCGATGAAATGGACTCAATGTTCCGAACGCGTGGAACAGGTGTTTCTTCGGACATGGAGTCGACCATCGTTCCGCAATTACTCGCGGAAATTGATGGCGCTGACAAGCTTCAGAATGTCATCATCATCGGCGCAACTAATCGCGAGGACTTGATCGACCCAGCCATCCTCCGACCTGGTCGATTGGACGTGAAGATTCGAGTTGATCGTCCTAATCGAAACGCAGCTCAACAGATTCTCCTGCGCTATCTGTCCGATGAACTTCCATTCGGAGATGGTTGTCAGATTGCCGACATTGTTGATCTGGCCATTGACCGAATATTTGCTGAAACCGCTGAGAACCGTTTTCTTGAAATCACGTATCAAAACGGCGAGAAAGAAGAACTTTTCTACAAAGATTTTCTTTCAGGGGCGATGTTGGAAAACATCGTTCGGAGAGCAAAGAAGAAGGCAATCAAGCGCCGCATTGACGGTGGCGATGGTGGCATCATCACGGCAGATCTGATTAGCTCAGTTGTCGATGAGTTCCTGGAGCATGAAGATCTGCCGAACACTACCAACCCTGATGATTGGGCAAAGATTTCGGGTCGCAAAGGTGAACGAATCGTGTACATCCGAACGATCACCACACATGGAGACAGTGGAGAAGGGCTAGTCGGCGGAAAAGAAATTGAACGCGCCGCAACGGGGCAGTACCTATAAGTGGCAACTCCGAAAGTCTGCGGAATTGAAACTGAGTATGGAATCCTGCTCAGCGGCGCAGAAGTAGATCCGATCACTGCATCTTCGCTCATCGTGAGCGCATACAAGGACTCATCGTGGGCATTTGCGTCGTTTGATGCAAGTCATGAAAGCCCGTCTCGGGATGCGCGGGGTGTGAATCTCGATGATTATCTCGATCCAGAAATTGATTCAAAGATGATCAACACTGTGTTGTCAAACGGAGCTCGTTACTACGTTGATCATGCTCATCCTGAATACTCCAGCCCGGAGTGCGCGACAATCCGCGATGCTGTGCGCTTTGATGTTGCAGGCGAGTTCATACTTCGAGAAAGCATGAACAAGGCAAATGGAAGACTTCCACAGGGTGTTCGTATTGACCTGTACAAAAACAATTCTGATGGCAAGGGCAATAGTTACGGCTGCCATGAGAACTACTTGATTGATCGTCAACTACCTTTTGCGAAACTCGCGGCTTTCATCACCACACATTTCGTTACTCGCCAAGTCTTTTGTGGCTCAGGGAAGGTTGGACACGAAACACCGACTGGTTTTGTGGATCAATCTGGCTTCCAGATCAGTCAACGCGCAGACTTTTTTGAAGAGTTAGTTGGTTTGGAAACCACCATGAAGCGGCCAATAGTCAACACACGAGACGAACCGCATTGCGATCCGCAGAAGTATCGAAGGTTGCACGTAATCGTCGGTGACGCGAATATGAGCCAATTCGCCACATATCTCAAACTCGGGTCTACCGCACTGGTGCTTTCGATGATCGAGGATGGCATGTTTCCTCAGCATCTGCTTATTGCGCATCCTGTTCACGCAATCAAGCAAATCAGCCGTGACGTGACCATGTGCGAACAAGTATTGATGGCAGATGGCTCGCGCATGACGGCACTGTCAATCCAGAGTGAACTGTGTGCGGCTGTGAGAGCCTACGTTGAAACAAGCGCTTACTGTGGCTTAATCCGAGAAGAAGCACATGATGTGTTGCTTAACTGGGAACAGACATTGCACGATTTAGCCACTCAGCCACATGCGCTTACAAAGAAGATCGACTGGATCGCAAAAATGCATCTTGTTGAAGGATCCAGGAAACGCCATTCAATGTCTGACTCTGACTCACGTCTGAAGGCCATCGATTTGATGTATCACTCGCTCAATCCAAAGGTGTGCCTTGCAACGAAACTCAATTTGTTGCACATGTTCGATGAAAAGACCATCGCTGAATCTGCTCAGCAGCCTCCCGACACAACACGAGCATTCTTTCGAGGTCGAGTAGTTGATAAATATTTTGAACACATTGTCAATGCCAACTGGGACAGCATCGTGTTCGATGTGGCGAACCGTCCACTGCAAAAGGTGTACATGAACGAGCCGCTGAAAGGCACTCGCGAACTCACCGAATCAATCATCAACTCAAGTGCTTCTGTCGAAGAATTGCTGACCCTGCTTGGCCAACAAGATTTACCGAGTAGTACTCTGTAGCCATGGGCGAACGCGTATTCAAGCAGCACGAACAGGACCGTCAAGGTACGACCGACTCTGATTCCGAATTGCAACCCAAAGAACACGACCCGATTAGGACCGATCTTGATTCAATTTTGGATCAAATAGATGAAGTCTTAGAAGAAAACGCCGAAGAGTTTGTGAAGAGTTACGTTCAAAAGGGCGGACAATAGGCTTAGCCTGACATCACCATGAAGTTTCCAGTTTTTCCTATCGATCAAGACCCTGGTTCTAATTTTGGCGAGTTATTGAAGCGAGTTGGACTTTCTCCGTTTGCTGATTATGCGAATGTTTCGCAACTTGACATACCCCATGCAACCACATGTGTCGCGGTGCGTTGCGCAGGCGGAGTGGTGATGGCCGGAGACCGACGGGCGACCTCAGGAAATCTCATCAGTCATCGAACGATGGAAAAGGTTGTTCAAGCCGACGAATTCAGTGGTGTCGCTATCGCTGGAGCGGCTGGCCCTGCAATGGAAATGGTCAAACTTTTCCAGTTGCAGATTGAACACTATGAAAAGGTAGAAGGTCAACCTCTTTCTCTCGAGGGCAAAGCAAACCAATTGTCAATGTTCGTGCGAAACAACCTGCCTGCAGCAATGCAAGGGCTCATGGTCGTTCCTATATTCGCCGGTTTCGACGCACATGTTAATCAAGGTCGTCTGTGGGATTATGACGCGACCGGTGGTCGTTACGAAGAAACTGATTTCGTTGCAACTGGTTCTGGGCAGTTGCATGCGTCAACCGTGTTACGAGTGTCTTGGCGTCGCGACATCGGCGTTGGTGAAGCAATTGAATTGGTGTCCCGAGCACTCTGGGAGGCATCCGATGCCGATTCGGCAACGGGTGGACCAGATGTGCTGCGAGGTATTTACCCAGTTGTGGCTTCCATCACCAAGGATGGATTTAGTCGAGTGCCTGATTCTGACTTGACTTCTATTTACTCCGCAATCACCACAGGAGTACAACAGCGATGAGCATGCCGTACTACGTAGCGCCGGAGCAAATGATGAAGGATCGTGCGGACTTCGCACGGAAGGGTATCGCCAGGGGCAAATCGCTCGTTGCGTTGCAATACAGCGAAGGTATTGCCATCATCGCGGAAAATCCATCGAACACTCTTCGTAAATCGAGTGAAATTTACGATCGCATCGCGTTTGCCGGTGTCGGCAAATACAACGAATTTGATTCACTGCGAGTGCTCGGAGTGCGGTCTGCAGACCTCAAGGGATACCAGTTTTCGCGCGAAGATGTAGATGCTCGAAGTCTCGCCAATCAATACGCACAAATTATTGGGCAGACCTTTACTCATGAAGTGAAACCCCTTGAGGTAGAAATTCTCGTTGCTGAATTAGGCGTGACACCAGCTGGAGACCAACTGTTTCACATCATGTACGACGGAACTGTCATCGACGAAAAGCCTTTTATTGTGATCGGTGGAGATACCGACACGATCAAGATTAAGGTTGCAGCAGCATTCAAGGAAAATTTGTCGCTGCAGGAAGTCTGCAATCTCGCTCGAACAGCACTTTCGTCTGATGAGCGTAAGTTGCATGCAAGCGATCTAGAAGTGACGGTATTGCAGCGCAATGGAAGTCGACGATGCTTCAAGCGACTTGCTGAAGACTTACTCGCAGCTCTGCTTGACTGACATTCATGGATCGGCGCATATTCGGGATTGAAACCGAGTACGGCGCAACGTGCACCTTGCGTGGACAAAGGCGCTTAAGCCCAGATGAGATATCTCGATATTTGTTTCGCAATGTTGTGGCATGGGGGAGAAGCTCAAATGTCTTCATGGAAAATGGTTCACGGCTGTACCTAGATGTAGGTAGTCATCCTGAATATGCAACGGCAGAATGCGACTCAATCTATGAAGTAGTAGCCCAAGACAAAGCGGGCGAATTGATCATGCAGGATCTGCAGTTAGGAGCCGAGGATCGTCTTCGCGAAGAGGGAATCCGTGGCACGGTCTATCTGTTTAAAAACAACCTTGACTTTGCTGGAAACAGTTACGGCTGTCACGAAAATTACCTCACGCTCCGAAGCAGCGACCTTGTTGATTACAACGCGCAATTCATTCCATTTCTTATTTCACGGCAGATCTTTTGTGGTGCAGGACATATTCTGCAGACCGCGCGTGGGCCGATTTTTTCCATCGCACAGCGCGCAGAGCACATATGGGACGGTGTGAGTTCGGCAACTACGCGAAGCAGGCCAATCATCAACACTCGAGATGAGCCCCATGCGGATTCGGATCTCTACCGTCGATTACATGTGATTGTTGGCGATTCAAACATGAGCGAGTACACAACGTTCGTGAAGATCGGATCTGCGATGTGTGTGTTGAGGATGCTTGAAGATAGCGATATGCAACCAAGAGATTTAACTCTTGACAATCCTGCGCGCGCAATTCGCGATATCAGCCATGACATCACATGTCGCAAGAAGGTGAAGTTAGTAAATGGCAAAGAGTGGTCTGCTCTAGAAATTCAACAAGAATTATTGCAGAAGGCAATTTCGTTTTCCGAAAATCGCGGTTTCAACAATGAAGAACAACGTGCACTCGAAATGTGGAAACACTGCATCACTATCATCGTCGATGATCCATTGAAGCTAAGTAGGGAAGTCGATTGGGTGATTAAATACCACCTCATTGAGAGTTTCAGATCTCGCCACCAACTTCCACTGGATGACGCCAAGACTCAAATGGTTGATATTCAATATCACGACATCAAGCGGGATCGAGGTGTCTTTTACAACCTCCAGCAGCAAGGTTTAGTGGAAGGCATTTGCTCGCCAAGCGACATTGAAAATGCGATAAGTCATCCTCCTCAAACAACACGAGCAAAACTACGTGGCGATTTCATTCGACAGGCAAAACTCAGCAAACGCGACTTTACGGTTGATTGGGTGCATTTGAAACTGAACGATGAAACTCCCAAAACGGTGGTCTGCAAGGATCCATTTCAATCTGTCGACGACAGGGTGCAACGGCTCATTGACACGCTGTAACTTCCGTCTGGCTTGCTAGGTTGATACCTCATGTCAGACGCAGTTAATTCCGATACTAAGCCTGGAATGGATGCAATCCGGGAATGGATCACTGTTATTGGCGTTGCGTTACTCATTGCTTTTGTTGTCCGCGGCTTTGTGCTGCAGCAGTTTTATATCAGTGGACCGAGCATGGAATCGACAATGTTCCAAAACAATCGTGTTCTCGTAAACAAGCTTTCATACCGCTTGCATGACATCCATCGCGGAGATGTGGTGGTCTTCGATCGGGTGACAACTGATGGGGTCGAGGTGCAGCATGATGATCTCATTAAGCGTGTAATCGGTGTGGCTGGCGACTCTGTGTCAATTTCAAATTGTGTTGTTTCGGTTAATGGAGATCAAATTGAAGAGCCGTATCTCAATGACTACGACCTCGCACAAGCAAACCTCGAAGATCGTTGTCGTGTTCCAGAAATGGCTGCAACCATCGTGGAACCCGGTCACCTTTTTGTTTTGGGCGACAATCGCCCGCAGTCATTTGACAGCAGGATGTTTGGGACGATTGAAGAAGACCTAGTTGTCGGGCGAGCATTCGTGATTATTTGGCCGCTCGGATCTTTCCATTGGCTCTAATTAGCCGTTGAGGTTACTGATTGCATCAGAAGCTCTGTCTGGCCAATCACTAAAAATTCCGTCCAATCCCATGCGCAGTCCTGTTGTTAGCACTTCGGGATACTGAAGGTTCCAACCAAAGCACAAGATATTAAAACGATGGAAAAGTGTGACAAGTCCACCATTCCAATCAGGGAAGGGCATATTGACAGTTGAAATTCCAAGATCACGCAGTGTTGCGGCGTGACGTTCTGGGCCCTTGAACATTGCCTTGAGTCGCGTGGAGTGCACCAGATTGGCGCCCGCAACACGTCCGACCCACTGCTCAAGGAATGCCAAGTCAGGATGACATAACCAAGTCTTCTCAGGATTGCCCAATTCGGTCATCGTGTGCACAACTGCACTCATACTGTTAATGTCCTTGATGTCCAAACTGAGGTGCAACTCTGAACCACAGCGCCGATACAAATCGGCGAGCGACGGAATCCACTCTGGCAGTTCACTGCGCTTGTAACTGCTTATCGGCTTGTTGCGGATTCTTCCCTTCACCACGCCGTCGTGATCCAGAACGGCAATTCCATCTCTACTAATCCATGTGTCGGATTCGAGACCAGTCGCTCCCAACCGAATTGCAAGTTCGAATGCATCGATGGTGTTTTCCGGAAGATGGGCCCTTGCCCCACGGTGGGCGAAGGTGATTTGCCTATCAATTAGGGGCGAAATGCGCTCTTGCACATCGTCATGCTACGCACTGTCAGATGGATCAAGGTTTAGACTGACGAGGTGTTTAATTTCTCTGGAAGTGAGATCTTCTTCCTGATGATCTTGGGTCTGGTGATTTTGGGACCTGAAAAACTTCCCGGTGTCATTCGGAAAGCCGGAAAGCTGTACGGCGAGTTCAAGCGGATCACTACCGATGCACAGTCAGAGTTCAAAGGCGCGTTCGGCGACACCATCGGTGAACTCAAGGAAACCGCACAGGGATATAAGACCATGTTCGATTCCGCAAGCCAACAGGTGAACAGCACGCTCCGTGATGCCACCAAGTTTGATCATGATGCTCCAAATCTTCCAACTGAAGAACCTGAGCCTGATGTTGAGCCCAAGTTTGTGCCATTTGAAATAGGACTCCCTGAAGCAGCACCAGAGGCAGACAAGTAATGGTCAGCCTGCGTCGAGACCAGTCGTCTAACCCTGCAGCCGGCATGACCATATTTGGTCACTTGGCCGAGTTGCGCATGCGACTCGTACGAATGATGCTTGCTGTTGCAACAGGATCGATTGTGATTTTGGTCTTTTACGATCAGTTCCTTCGCTTCCTTACCCAGCCGTATCGCAATATTTGTTCAACGCGTCCCGACTTCAATTGCGATGGGACGTTGTTCACTTTGGGGCCTATTGAAGGACTTTCCGCGCGTATGCGCATCGCGGGTTACGGCGGTTTGATCATTGCTCTTCCTGTCATCATGTGGCAGTTGTGGAAGTTCATTGTTCCTGCTCTGAATAAGCAGGAAAAGAAGTACTCAATTCCATTTATCGTCACTTCAGTGATTCTGTTTCTTACTGGTGCTTGGCTCGCATATTGGACACTCGATAAGGCACTTGAATTTCTCATCGCATGGTCTGGTGCAGGCGTTGAACAGACCTATCAAATTTCAAAATACATAAGCCTGGTAGCCATGATGGTGCTCGCCTTCGGTGCGGGCTTCCTCGTACCAGTGCTTGTCGTCTTTTTACAGCTAGTTGGCGTAATTACACCGCAAACCTTGATCAAGCAATGGCGCTATTCATTTATGGGTACCTTTTTGATTGCCGCAGTTGTTACACCCAGCGGTGACCCCATCTCAATGATGGCCCTTGCTATCCCCATGACGCTCCTGTTCCTCTTAGCCGTTCTCATAGGTTTCATAGCCCAACGGCGAAAGAAGAAGCGTTCACCCGATGGCGAATAGTCCGCTGTGACATCTCCTCATCGCAAATCGCTTACGAGTGCATACACATTTGAACTTGACACTTTTCAAACACAGGCATTTGACTACATAGACGCTGGCGAAAGCGTGCTTGTGGCAGCACCAACTGGTTCTGGCAAAACGGTCGTTGCTGAATACGCAATTGGCTTGGCACGAAGGCATGGAAAGCGAGCTTTCTACACGGCGCCTATCAAAGCTCTGTCGAATCAGAAGTTTCATGAGCTGGTAAAGCTGTACGGAGCCAACGAAGTCGGATTGCTAACAGGGGACAACAGCATTAACGCTCAAGCCCCGATCGTTGTAATGACCACTGAAGTATTGCGCAACATGATTTACGCACGATCTTCAAATGTCGACAACCTTGGGGTTGTTGTTTTAGATGAGGTCCACTTCCTTCAGGATGCTTACCGGGGTCCAGTATGGGAGGAAGTGATTATCCATCTTGACCCAACGGTTCAGTTGGTTTGCCTTTCAGCAACGGTCAGTAACGCCGATGAATTGTGCGAGTGGCTCACCACCGTACGCGGACCAACAAAACCGATTGTTGAAAGCAAACGTCCCGTGGAGCTGACCAACCATTACGTTGTCGGAGACAAGACAACGAATCAGTTGCGTGTCTTTGACACGATCGTTGGTGGGAAACCCAACGAACAGGTTTCCAAGATTGAGGCGATGTCAGCGTCACGCTCGAAGAAGCAGCATCCATATGGTTCTCGAAGCAGACAGTCTGGCCCTCCAAGCCGGTTCTTCACTCCAAATCGTCCTGATGTATTAATGCAACTACAGGAAGACGACTTGCTTCCGGCAATCTATTTCATATTCAGCAGAAATCAATGCGATGAGGCAGCCCACTCTTGTTTGAAGTTAGGTATTTCATTCACCAACAAACAGGAACGTGAGATAATCGCCAGCATTCTGGAGAGCCACGTCGAGATGTTTACCGATGACGATCTAGCAGCTCTGAACTACACGCGATTCCTACGCCAACTAGAAGCTGGCATCGGTGTGCACCATGCTGGACTCGTGCCAAGCTTCAAAGAAGCGGTAGAGGAGTGTTTCGCACAAGGTTTGGTGAAGGTGGTGTTCGCTACAGAGACTCTTGCAGTGGGGATCAATATGCCAGCACGGGCTGTGGTCCTCGACAAGATCACGAAGTACAACGGTGAAACACACCAGATCCTTAAACCATCTGACTTCTCGCAACTCACGGGTCGAGCTGGTAGACGAGGCCTAGATACGGTCGGTCATGCCCTGACGTTATGGAATCCTTTCGTCACCTTTGAACAAGTGGCCGCCTTAGTGTCAAGCCGTTCATTTGTGCTGAACTCTGCCTTTCGTCCCACGTACAACATGGCGGCCAATCTGATCCGAACAACAAGTCGGGTTCAGGCACGACACTTGCTGAATTTGTCCTTTGCACAGTTCCAATCGGGTCGCGAAATCGTTGAGATTCAAGCTCGCATTGCGCGTCGTGCGAAAGAGGAGCAACGGTTGCGGGAGCAATCGTTCAGCGATTATGGCGACATCGAGAGTTATCGCAATGGAAGCCATAAGAGCAGGACTTTGCCAGATGTGGAAGCACAGTTTTCACGGCTGCGTCCAGGAGATGTCGTCCTCATTGGGGATGCAAATGGCAGCGACCGGCTCGTTGTGATCTCCACTGCCAGTCGTAGCACTGGGGGAAAGCTTTCCTTGCTGTCAATTAACAGAGGAGTACGTGCGGTCACTTCCCGTGACATCACGGACATCATTTATACCATTGGCCATATTGACCTACCAATGCCATTCCAACCAACAAACTCGCGTTTCCTTAAAGAAACCTCACAGAAGCTCGCGAAATTCAAGATTAACGATCGTGTGCTTTCGAGAAGCGGCAAAAGGGATGCTCGAAGTAACCCTGATCACCCGTTCTTGCGCGACCCAGATGCAAAGTTCAAGTTGAATGCAGCGGAATCTGCGGACCGAATTTCCAAAGAACTCAATCAACTCGAAAAACGGGTATCAAACTCTGCGCAGTCGGTGAGCAAGAAGTTTGATGACCTCACGTTGCTGTTAGAAGAATGGGGATATGTAGATGATTGGTCACTGACATCTAAAGGCGTGATGCTCGGTCGGATCTTCCACGAATCGGACTTGTTGATTGCAGAGTGTCTCTCATCTGGAATGTTTTCTGGATTGACTTCACATGAGTTTGCAAGTCTTGCATCTGTGTTCGTTTACGAAGATCGCCGACGAGATGAGAGTGCTAAGCCACATTTTCCAAATGCTGAACTGAAGAAACGCTGGGCTGACATTGAAAGTATCAGCAGACGAATTACCTCAAGCGAGATCCGCGCTGGGTTGCTTCCTCATCGCGCTCCAGACCCAGGTTTCATGGCAACAGCATTTGATTGGTCTCACGGCACTTCGCTGTTTGACATTTTGGACGAAGATGATGTGACTGCTGGCGATTTTGTTCGCACCATGAAGCAGCTCATCGATATCCTTCGACAGTTCACCACACTCGATGATCAATCGGTTTCAACCTCCACAAGCGCGGAGGCTGCCAAATCACTGTTCACCGGTGTGATCGCCGCTTCAAGTCAGATCGGAAAGATGTAGCAATGCCGATTTCTCCCGGATCACCATGGGGCTCTACTGCGCCTGTGCCTGAGCGACCAATGATCATGTCTTCAGATCGGGAACTAGGCATATATTTGCGCGATCATTCCGCCAAGCAGATTTATGAACAATCCATCTTTATGAAGTCTGGTGATATTCCTCGAGCACTCGGTGTTCTTGATCGTCCGCGCAATGCTGAATGCATTCGTGTCGTTATTGATGCCATCGCTGTTTCCTACACAGACTCTGCGGGCCGAGAACACACCGACGTTTGTATTGCATCAATGAGCATCGCGCGAAGATTCTTCAGTGGAGCAATCTCGGTTGTTACGAACAGTGGATATTGGCGGAAGCACGAAGTTGCACCACGTGCGCATCTCAATGACGGGAAACTTGACATTTTTGAGGTGTCAGGAGCCATGCGTTGGAGCCAGCGAAGAATGATGTGGCAGAAGGCCAAGGTTGGGTCACATCTACCGCATCCGCTTTTGTCCTACAGCCAGGGGGACTTCTTCCATTGGAAGGGGAACCCTCAGCGTCTTGTTATCGACGACCAGTTTGTGGGCATGGTGACCAATGTTTCCTGCAGAGTGCAAAGTGATTGCGCTCAGGTGTTCGCCTAACGGGCATACCCGATAACACCGAGCGGGACTTCTAAGATTGCCCCTCGTGACGGTCTACATTCCCGAGGTTTTCCACGATGATGAGGTTGAAATACTCAAGAGGTATTTCACCAACCTAGACCTTCCAGTTTTTGCGCTTGTCAACCTGCCAGAGGTGGTCAAAGGTGCATTGTTCGCACGTTACAGCCGCAGCCCAAAGAGTTTACGGCGTTTGTTTCTCGATGAGTTTGTTAACGACCTCGACCTAACGGGAGACATTGGTGTTGACGCCACGATTGGCATTGACAAAGCAGAGGCTCTGTACGAAAAAGTGTTTGTCGAGTATGGCGATGACTCTGTAGCTCAGCTTGGTGGTGTGCACCTGGCCTGCGAACAGGCCTCCAATATTTTGACGAAGATCCTTGAGTGGGGAAGGTTGATGAGTTATCTCGAGCAAAGCACGAGATACATCAATTACGACGCTCGCTTAGGCGGCAGATACCGCTACTACCGAGATCCAGAGATTTTGAGTGGCCCTTACGGAACTCGGTATGTCGGCGACATGGATCGGATGTTTGATAGCTACAGCTCGCTGGTTCAGACTGTTACCGAACATGTGCGCAAGTCGATCCCACGCGGAATTAATGACTCAGACTTTGTGTATCGTCAGGCAACGCGGGCAAAAGGCCTCGATGCTGTGCGCGGAATTTTGCCGGCAAGCGCTTTGTCGAATGTTGGTATCTTTGGCACTGGTCAGGCGTACGAATCTATGTTGTTGCGCATGCGTGCGCATCCACTTCCAGAGTCTCGTCAGTATGCCGACATGATGCTTACCGAGTTGCGCAAAGTGATTCCGAGTTTCTTGCGTCGAGTTGATTTGCCTGAACGTGGAGGAAAATGGAGTAGCTACCTTGCTACCAATTCCGATCAAACTGCGTTCTTGGTAGACGATATGTTCGGCGCGCTTGAACCAGACCCAGTCAATGAAGTCGAATTGGTGGACTTTGATCCCGATGGCGAAAACAAGTTGCTTGCTGCGATTTGTTATGCACATTCGCATCTGCCCGAGTCACAGCTGCTTAATCGTGTCGCTCAATTGAGTCATGACGAAAAGGTACGTCTCATCGCCGCATACGTTGGTAACCGAGAGAATCGTCGCCACAAGCCAGGTCGTGCATTCGAAAGAATTGATTACCGCTTTGACGTCCTTGGCGATTACGGCGCGTTTAGAGATTTACAGCGACACCGTCTGCTCACCATTGAATGGCAGAGGTTGTCGCCAGATCATGGATATGTGATGCCTGAACTCGTTGCCGAAGCGGGAGTCGCAGATGAGTTTGAAGAGTCCATGACCCGTTCAGCAACGCTGTATGAAGCACTGCGCCCGGATTACCCAGAACAAGCCGCCTATGCGATCTCCATGGCGTACCGCCTGCGCTACAGCATGCAGTTCAACGCCCGTGAAGCGATTCACCTGCTTGAGCTGCGATCAGCGCCGCAGGGGCACCCCGCATATCGACGCGTCGTTATTGAAATGCACCGATTGATCGCTGAAAAGGCTGGCCACAGAGCCGTTGCTGACGCCATGACCCATATGACCTTTGAGGCACCAGCACTCGAGCGTCTTGACTCAGAGCGAAAGGCCGAGAATCGCCGTAATTCGTGATTTAGGTCAATTCAGCGAAATTCGCATCATTGACCCCTTTATGGAGTACTCTCTCGCCGTTCGCAGTTGAAAGGAATAATTAATGTCAGACGACGATGTCATCGGTCCAGATGATCTGGATAGCGAGATTCTTTCTGCCCCCGAGTTAGACGGTGACGAACTCGATGTAGACGCATTGGAAATTGACGATCTTGAAGAAGATGGTTTTGCCGTTGAAGAAGGCGCCGACATAGTTGACGACCCAGATGAGATTCCCGTTGAGTCGGTATCCAAGAAGGTCGCAGATGACGACGATGACGACGATGACTTGCGCACTGAAGACGATGTTGAGGCCGACCTTGACGCCATTCTTCGCGAGAAGCTCACAGCCGCAGACGATTCTCCACCTGAAGAAGATGAAGAAGATGTTGTAGTAGACGATAAGACCGATGGCATGGAGCGCTTGCAGCCACGTCGACCGGATGAAAGTCAGTGCACTCAGTGTTTCCTTCTGGTTCGCAATAGCGCACCTGGTTGTCCTGTAGAGGACGATGCATGCCCTCTTTTCAAATAACAGAACGCATCAAACAAGACGTGCGCAACGCACGTTTTATTGGTGAGTTCACGGTGAAGATTGGCGCTCAGAAACTTCCGGGAATCATTTGGGGAGTCGTGTCGAGGGTGCGCGACTCGGTGTACCCAGAATCTGTTCCGCGCGTTCGTCCCGAGGAGAAGGACTCCGTCGTACAAGTGCCTGTTGCTCCCATTACCCCCGCAACACGTGCGGCCGAACCGTGCGATGGTTA
>Ga0172376_10005364_pt1 | contig 14338 bp, 14 predicted proteins | sample Lak35m_FD_121114 | JGI IMG/M metagenome (GOLD analysis project Ga0172376, IMG submission 121114) | Freshwater microbial communities from Kabuno Bay, South-Kivu, Congo - kab_092012_35m | ecosystem: Environmental > Aquatic > Freshwater > Lake | place: Democratic Republic of the Congo: South-Kivu...
GTTGTAAAGCAGGTTAAGGAACTCATTGACGGGGTTTTCGACCCACAGCAAGCCCGCCAGGAATTGAAAGCTGCCGAGGATGCTGCGCGTTACGAAGTGATGAGCGAAAAGAGCGCATCCCGGGAGATCAAACGTCTTGAAAAGCTCATGCTTGAGCACGCGAAACATTTGGAGTTTGAGAAGGCAGCCCAAGTTCGTGACCAGCTTAATTTGCTTAAAGAACAACTCTTTGGTGCGAACGGCAAAGCTGATGTTTATGCAATTGCAGGCCACAAAGCGGCCTGAGAGAAGGGTGATGGTAGGCCTGAGTGGCCGAAACAGGGTATTAACGCTAACGATTTTGAACTGAAACGAGGGTAAACAAGATGGGTAAGAAAGACACGACCTCCTTTGCGATGAGCACCCGGGTGCTTTTTGTGTGCATGGGAAATATCTGCCGTTCGCCGATGGCCGAAGGCGTATTCCGTCAAATGGTCCGTCAGGCTGGGCTTGATGAGGTGGTAAGCATGGAGTCAGCAGGTACCCATTCCTTTCATGCAGGCGAATCGGCTGACAAGCGCGCGATTGCATCGGCGCAAAAACGCGGTGTCGACATTTCGGCACACCGTGCTCGCGCCGTCGATGTCAACAGCTTTGAACAATACGATCTGATTCTTGCAATGGATTGGGACAATCTTTCCTTTCTGCAACAGAAAACTGCAAAAAAGATTCACCACAAGCTGCAACTTCTGATGCGTTTTGCCACCGAGCATGAGAGTGCAACCATTCCCGATCCTTACCATGGCAACACCCAGGGTTTTGAACAAGCCCTCGATTACATCGAAGACGCTTGCGCAGGCTTGCTCGACGTTGCACGCCGTCGCGCTACCCAGGTCGCCGCTGCTTAGTCTGACCGGACAACTCACCAGGTTAAAGCGCCTGGTTCAAGGAACAGAAACAGCTAAACCGCCTTCGGGCGGTTTTGTTTGACCCGGTCACTTTTTGTCCAGGACAAAACCATTTGAATCAGTCGGGAATTCTTGATAGGATTCGTCGGGAATATATAGTCGACCTAGGTAATCAAGTTTTCTGGTCTTTCCTTCAATCGACAACTTCCTCGGAGCCCATGATGAGACTGACAACAAAAGGACGTTTTGCGGTAACCGCGATGATTGATCTGGCACTTCGCCAGCATCAAGGTCCAGTGACTTTGGCCGGCATCAGCCAGCGCCAAAAGATTTCGCTTTCCTACCTTGAACAACTTTTTGGCAAATTGCGTCGCCATGAGCTTGTTGAGAGCACCCGAGGTCCCGGCGGTGGTTACACGCTTGCGCGCGGACTCAAAGACATCACTGTAGCCGACATCATCTTCGCAGTTGACGAGCCCCTCGACGCAACACAATGCGGCGGTAAGGAAAATTGCACCGAAGAAGGTCAGTGTATGACCCACGAGCTCTGGTCAAGTCTTAACCAGAAGATGATCGAGTTCCTCGACTCAGTCTCGCTTTCTGATCTGGTTGAGCAACAACGCGGCCGCGAGGTTGAGAGGCCTCGTCAGCATGTTTCGATCCTACGTGAGCACCGGGCTGCGCTTCAATTTCCGACATCAACGCTGCAACCGATCCGCGCCGATGGATCCCGTTTGACGAGTCTGAACAGCTTGTGATGTTGGCATCACCGGCTCGAAGGCTAAGGGTCATTGCAAAGGAGCGCCAGGCTAAATCCCTGGCGTTTTTTCATCTGACAAATACTTGAGCTTGCATTGGAACTATTAGCATGAAACTACCGATTTACTTTGACTATTCTGCAACCACGCCAGTTGATCCGCGCGTCGTGGACAAGATGATTCCGTTTCTGCGTGATGCATTCGGTAATCCGGCTTCGCGTTCGCACGCGTATGGCTGGCATGCTGAAGAAGCTGTGGAGCAGGCGAGGGAAGATGTCGCTGCCTTAGTAGGTTGCGACGCCAAGGAATTGGTGTGGACTTCGGGTGCCACCGAATCGATTAACCTGGCCGTCAAGGGTGCCGCTAGGTTTTATCATGAACGCGGTAAGCACCTCATCACCTTGAAAACCGAACACAAAGCCACGCTCGATACGATGCGCGAACTAGAACGCGAAGGCTTTGAAGTGAGCTACCTCGACGTTCAAGACGACGGACTGCTCGATTTGGACCGTTTCAAAGATAGTCTGCGCAGTGACACCGTACTGGTTTCAGTCATGCTCGTAAACAACGAGATCGGTGTGATCCAGGATATCGAAACAATCGGCAGCATCTGCCGCGAACGAGGTATCATTTTTCATGTTGACGCTGCACAGGCAACCGGTAAATTACCGATAGATCTCAATCAGTTACCTGTGGATTTGATGTCATTTTCTGCGCACAAAACCTATGGCCCAAAGGGCGTAGGCGCTTTGTATGTGCAACGCAAACCAAGGATCAGGCTTGAGGCTCAAATTCATGGCGGCGGTCATGAACGCGGGATGCGTTCAGGGACCTTGCCTACCCACCAAATCGTTGGCATGGGCGAGGCTTTCCGTTTAGCACGTCTTGAAATGCCGCTTGAAAACGACCGCATAAGAATGTTGCGCGATCGTTTATGGCGAGGTATCTCAGCACTTGAGGAGGTTTATGTCAACGGTCACATGGATCGTCGAGTACCTCATAACCTCAACGTCAGCTTTAATTATGTCGAGGGTGAATCGCTCATTATGGCGATAAAAGACATTGCGGTATCAAGCGGGTCTGCCTGCACCTCTGCAAGCCTTGAGCCCTCTTATGTTTTGCGTGCGCTTGGTCGTAGCGATGAATTGGCGCACAGCTCGATTCGCTTTAGCGTCGGCCGTTTCACTAGCGAAGAGGAGGTTGACTTCGCCGTGAAAACGATTCAAACCAAGGTGGCCAAGCTGCGTGAAATGTCGCCGCTCTGGGAGATGGTAAAGGAGGGCATTGACCTCAATACCGTCCAGTGGGCAGCACACTAAATAGCTGCCGGCAGCACGATAAGCACCGTGTGGCAACGCTTCAAGCACCGTGTGGTAACGCTTTAAGTACCGTGTGGCAACGCTTGCCCACGGTCGTCGAAGGGTAAAACAGCTTTTCTGGCAAGTGGCTCACTAAAATACTCGGATATTTCGGTTTCCGAGTAATAAGTTTTCTGTTGGAGAAAGCAAATGGCTTATAGCGACAAGGTCGTTGATCATTATGAAAATCCGCGAAACGTGGGCTCCTTTGCGAAGGACGATGCCTCTGTTGGGACCGGAATGGTCGGCGCGCCGGCTTGCGGCGACGTGATGAAACTGCAAATTAAAGTCAACGACCAGGGCGTCATTGAGGATGCGCGTTTTAAGACCTATGGCTGCGGTTCGGCGATTGCATCGAGTTCATTGGTTACTGAGTGGGTTAAAGGCAAGCGTCTTGATGAAGCGCTTGAAATTCGCAATACCCATATTGCCGAAGAGTTAGCCCTTCCTCCCGTCAAGATCCATTGTTCAATTCTCGCTGAGGACGCAATCAAGGCTGCTGTCGCTGACTATAAGGCTCGCCATGGCAATCACGCTGTCTGAACGCGCCGCCTCCCATGTCTCGCGCTACATTGAAAAGCGCGGTAAAGGCTTAGGCTTGAGGCTTGGCGTTAAAACAACGGGATGTTCGGGGCTTGCCTACAAGCTCGAGTACGCAGACCAGCAACTGCCTGAGGATTTGCACTTTGAATCGCATGGGGTACAAATCTTTGTCGATGCCAAAAGTCTTCCCTACATTGATGGCACCGAACTGGACTTCGTTCGTGAGGGCTTAAACGAAGGTTTTAAGTTCCATAATCCGAACGTGAAAAGCGAATGCGGCTGCGGTGAATCATTCAATATCTGAGCTTGCCCTAACGGGCTCGCCTCAGTTGTATCGTCATAGTTTTGAGATTTTCGGCTTGAAGCCCCAGTTTGAGCTTGATAAGTCACAACTCACTGAGCGGTTCCATCAGCTGATGCATGCCGTGCACCCCGATCGTCATGCTGGCGCAAGCGACGCGGAGCGCAGACAAGCTATGCAGTGGGCAAGTCGAGTCAATCAGGCGTACCGCGAGTTGCTCAAGCCTTTGTCGCGAGCCAAGTTACTCTGCGAGATTGCTGCTGCGGCTCCCGTTGATCTTTTGAAAACGGCGATGCCAGCAAGCTTCTTAATGCAGCAAATGCAATGGCGCGAGGATCTCGAAGCGATCGCTGAACATGTTGACCGCCTCAATGAGCTCGATGTGCTTGAATCAAGGCTCAAGCAAACCGAGCAGGAGCTTGCCGCTCAATTCGCTCAAATCTCCTTAGCATTTGACAAACCAGATGGACGCGAGCGTGCAACGCTTGCTGCCGACCTGCTCAGGCAGTGGATGTTTATTGAAAAGTTTCTCGATGATATTGAACAACAGCGCATGCAATGGCTGGAGGTTCTGCCAAGCTAACGAGGTGTCATGGCGCTGCTGCAAATTTCAGAACCTGGAGAAAGTCCAGATCCGCATCAGCTTAAACGTGCGGTTGGTATCGACCTCGGTACCACGCATTCGCTGATCGCTACCGTGCGTTCGGGCATTGCGCAGTGCTTAAGCGAACATGACGGCGAAGTGTTGCTACCTTCGGCCGTGCAATATCACAAAGACTTCACGGTTAGTCTCGGCCGTAAAGTGATTGAGCGACGATCGATCGATCCACTGAATTGCTTGCTTTCCTTTAAACGCTGGATGGGACGCGGCCACAAGGATGTTGATCGCAGCGCAAGTCCTTATCGATTCATTGAACGCGATGGGTTAGTCACAATTGAGACTGCAGCCGGACCAAAGACTGCTGTTGAAATGTCCGCCGAAGTGCTTCGTGCGCTTGCGTTGCGTGCCCAAGAGTCACTCGGCGGAGAACTAGACGGTGCGGTTATTACTGTACCCGCCTACTTTGACGATGCCCAACGTCAGGCAACAAAAGACGCTGCTACGCTTGCAGGCATCAAAGTGTTGCGACTGTTGAATGAACCGACTGCTGCTGCGATTGCCTACGGCCTTGACCAGGGCGAAGAGGGTTTGTTTTTGGTCTATGACCTTGGCGGTGGCACCTTTGATGTGTCCTTGTTGCGTTTTAGCCGGGGTGTCTTTGAAGTGCTATCAACAGGGGGCGATTCTGCACTCGGTGGCGATGATTTCGATGCTCGAATCGTACAGGCCTGGCTAAGCGATGCAGGTCTTTCGATGGACACGCTTGAGCCCTCACAACGACATCAATGGTTGATGCTTGCTAAGCAGGCCAAAGAGCAACTAACCGAACAGGAAGCCGTCTCCTTGGAAGGGCCTGCCGGTATTCAATATTTAGACCGATCGAGATTTGAATCGATTACAAAATCCCTGCTTGATAAAACCCTTGTCGTACTGCGTCGTGCATTGCGAGATGCATCGGTCGACCCTGGTGAACTAAGTGCTGCGATTTTGGTGGGCGGTGCAACAAGAATGCCGCAGATTCGGCGAGCGATTGAGTCTCTACTCGAATGCCCTGTTTATAGTCATTTGAATCCTGATGAGGTTGTGGCGATTGGTGCAGCACTTCAGGCAAATTTGCTACTTGGTCAGCGTAGCGCTAGCGATGATTGGCTTTTGCTCGATGTGATCCCGTTGTCGCTAGGCATCGAGACAATGGGTGGACTGATCGAAAAGATAATTCCGCGAAATACAACGATCCCGGTTAGTCGTGCGCAAGAATTTACTACCTTTAAGGATGGCCAAACTGCTATGTCGCTTCACGTGGTGCAAGGCGAACGCGAACTCGTCACCGACTGTCGTTCTCTTGCACGGTTTGAACTTCGCGGTCTGCCGCCTTTAAGTGCTGGCGCTGCGCGGATACGCGTCAACTTTCAGGTCGATGCCGATGGACTGCTTTCTGTATCCGCACAAGAGCTAAGCAGTGGTGTTCATGCCTCAACTGTCGTCAAACCCTCCTATGGATTGGGTGATGAAGAGATAACGCGTATGCTTCGCGACGGGGTTGACCACGCCAACTTGGATATGCAATTAAGAGCACTCAAAGAGCAGCAGGTTGAAGCTGACCGCATGCTTCTTGCCGTGGAGGCGGCGCTCGAGGCTGACGCATCTTTGCTCAGCGCCGAAGAGCAGCATGCGATCCGTTGCGCGATGGATCGACTACGAAGTCTTGCCGCCCAATCCGATCATCATGCGATTCGTCATGCGATCCATGCGCTTTCCCATCAGACGGACAATTTTGCATCGCTGAGAATGAATCGCGCAGTCTCCCAGGCATTGAGCGGACGCAGGGTCGACGAGCTGGCATCATAGATTTTGTTACAGATGGTTTTGTGAACTGTTTTTGATGACGAGGTTTCTGAATGCCGCGTATTGAGGTCCTACCCCACGAAAGCCTTTGTCCTGAAGGTAAGTTGATTGACGCTGTGACAGGTGCAAATCTTGCGCAGGTCTTGCTTGATGTCGGCATTGATCTCGAACATGCCTGTGGGCTTGTGTGTGCCTGTACCACCTGCCATGTCATTGTGAAGCAGGGCTTTCAATCGCTAAACCTGGCAAGCGACCAGGAAGACGACATGCTCGACCGTGCATGGGGTTTGACCCCGCGCTCGAGACTATCCTGTCAGGTCCAAGTTGGAAGCGAGCCGCTACAGATTGAATTACCAAAATACACCATTAATCATGCACGCGAGGAAGGCTAATGAAGTGGACTGATGTGTTGGAGCTAGCGATTGCACTTTCGGAGACCCACCCGACCATCGATCCGAAAACGATTCGGTTTACAGATTTACATCGATGGGTCATCGAATTACCTGGCTTTAGTGATGATCCCAAGCGAAGTGGGGAAAAAATTCTTGAAGCGATCCAACAGGCTTGGATTGACGAACTTTAAGCGCCAAAGTGTTCTTCGCGCTTTAACGCCGGAAATAGTATAACGTCACGAATATTTGCTCGGTCCGTGAGTAGCATGCATAGGCGATCAATGCCGATACCGCAACCCCCGGTTGGCGGCATCCCATACTCAAGTGCTCGAACATAGTCGGCGTCGTAAAACATCGCCTCTTCATCACCTGCATCCTTGGCAGCGGCTTGCGCGTGAAATCTTGCAGCCTGGTCCTCAGGGTCATTGAGCTCTGAAAAGCCATTTGCGATTTCGCGTCCAGTAATAAAGAGCTCGAATCTTTCTGTAATTAATGGATTGCTATCTGAGGCGCGGGCAAGCGGCGAAACTTCGACCGGATAGTCCACAATAAAGGTTGGCTGCCATAGTTTGCTTTCGGCACATGCTTCAAACAAAGCAAGTTGGAGGCTGCCAAGTCCGGCGTGTCGGCGTCCCGGTGCATCGAGGTCTTCGCCAAGCCTGCGCAATTCAGCCGTGATAAATGCGCTATCGCTTAGCTGTTCGACTGACCATTGAGGATGCTCGTTCCTTATTGCCTCGACCATGGTCAGGCGAGCAAAGCGGCCTTCGAGGTCGACGATTTGCCCTTGATAGGTGAGCTTTGCGCTGCCGCAAACTGCGATTGCCGTCTCACGAAGTAGTTGCTCCGTGAAATCCATGAGCCAGCGATAATCGGTGTAGGCTGCGTAAAACTCCATCATCGTGAATTCAGGGTTATGACGTGGACTGATGCCTTCATTACGAAAATTGCGATTAATTTCGAAAACACGTTCAAAACCACCGACGATCAAACGCTTCAAATAAAGTTCAGGAGCGATGCGCAAATACATATCCTGAGCAAGCGAATTATGGTGGGTCACAAAAGGTTTGGCACTTGCACCGCCTGGAATGGGATGCATCATCGGTGTTTCAACTTCTAAGAACCCGGCCTCATGCATCAGTTGTCGCAGTGTTGTCGTGATATGCGATCGCTTCAAAAAAGTCTCTCGACTTTCCTGATTCATGATGAGGTCAACATAGCGCTGCCGATAGCGGATTTCCTGGTCGGCAAGTCCGTGAAATTTATCCGGAAGCGGCCTTAAGGACTTCGTAGCGAGACGCAGCGCTGAGGCCCGAATTGAAAGTTCACCCTTCATGGTTTTAAATAAAACGCCCTCAACCCAGACTATGTCGCCGATATCCCAGTGCTTGAAAGCCTCGTGTGTATTAACACCTACGCCTTCATCGTTCAAGTAAATCTGGATCCGCCCGCTTGCGTCTTGCAATGTTGCAAAACTCGCCTTGCCCTGCACCCGCTTTAACATCATGCGACCCGCGATCGAAACCGTTTGATTAATCGTTTCAAGCGATTCACGCGTCTCCGAATCATAACGTTCTAGAATAGATTTAGCGCGGTGACTGGGTCTCAGATCATTGGGAAAAACAGCCTTTGCAGCTTTGCGTAAGGTCGTGAGCTTTTCACGGCGCTCTGCAATCAAATGGTTCTCGTCAAGCGGCAGATCGTTCATGATTTAAACACCCATTTTCAGGCTAGCTTGGATGAATGCGTCTAGGTCGCCGTCCAAGACCACTTTGGTATTACTCGTTTCGAAATTAGTTCTCAAGTCCTTGATCCGGGATTGGTCTAAAACATAGGATCTGATTTGGTGGCCCCAGCCGATATCAGTTTTGCTCGCTTCGACCTTATCTTGTTCGGCACGGCGCTTGCGCATTTCAAGCTCAAAGAGCCTGGCACGCAGCATGTTCATGGCTTCATCCTTATTTCGATGCTGGCTTCGGTCGTTCTGGCACTGCACGACGATATTGGTGGGCAAGTGGGTGATACGTACTGCTGATTCTGTTTTGTTGACGTGCTGACCGCCTGCGCCTGAAGCTCGGAATACATCAATCCTAAGGTCTGCAGGATTAATATCGATCTGAATCGAATCATCGACCTCGGGATACACATAAACGGATGCAAAGGAAGTATGGCGGCCGTTGTTACTATCAAAGGGTGACTTTCTAACGAGGCGGTGAATTCCCGTTTCGCTGCGCAAGTAGCCGTAGGCATACTCCCCGCTCACCTTGATGGTGCAGCCCTTAATACCAGCGGTGTCGCCTTCTGTTTCCTCAAGAAGTTCCGATTGAAAGCCCTTGCGTTCGCAATAACGCAAGTACTGGCGCTGTAGCATCTGCGCCCAGTCTTGTGCCTCTGTTCCGCCTGCGCCAGACTGTATTTCTAAAAAACAATCGCTAGGATCGGCCGGATTTGAAAACATTCTGCGAAATTCAAGGCCTTCAACCGAAGCAAGCAGGCTTGATGTGTCCTGCTCAACCGCGATAAAGGTGTCGACATCGTCCTCCGCCTGGGCCATCTCGAAAAGTTCACCGGCATCTTGAAGTCCTTGCTCAATCTGATCAATGCCAAGGACCACTTCGTCGAGCGTTTTTTTTTCTTTGCCTAATGACTGAGCATTTTCTGGATGGCTCCAAATATCCGGGGCCTCAAGGGCTGCATTAACAATTTCTAGCCGATTTTTCTTTTCTTCGTAGTCAAAGATACCCCCGTAGCTCGTTGACTCGCTCTCTGAGGTCCTTGATGAGTGCATCTAGGGCGTTTAGGCGTTCGGCTTCGATGCTCACTTATATGTCCTTGGTCTAGTTCGCTGGAAAATCTTCGAAAGGAGGCTGCAGTCAGGGCCGCTAAAAAGGTATTTCACTTAGAGCTGCAGGAAAACGTACGCCACTTAGAGCTGCTGGAAAGCGTACGTCACTTAGAGCTGCTGAAAAAGGTACGTCATTTAGAACTGCTGAAAAAAGGATTTCACTTCGTAGTGCTGAAAACCGTGGATAGCGCCTAATTATAGTGCTTCGACATGCTCAAGTACGCACTGCAGGTTTTGTCGTCCCTGCCATCGATTGATCTGTAAACGATAGGCTGCACGAATCTTGCGCTCGAAAGGCTCGCGTCGTCCAAAGGCGATGCCATCGAGCTTATAGCCCTGGGCACCTAGCAAGCGGACCTTGAGGTGCTTGTCTGCAAGCGATTGCTGATCAATCACTTCGAACTGATCCTGGAATAATGGGGCAGGAAATCCCTGACCCCAGATAGCGTCGTGAATACTTTGAATCCAGTCCTGACGCAGCCAACTCGGTTCAAGCGAACCGTCGGTCCAGATAACAGGCTGCAGTTGCTCTGGGTCGGCTAGCCTGGAAACAGCTTTGGCAAAAAGTATCTCGAAATCTTTAAGCGAAGCTCGCCAGATTGAAAAACCTGCGGCCATCGCATGACCGCCAAAACGTACGAGGGTTGGCGGTGATTGCTTGCTTACCCAATCGAGTGCATCGCGAAGATGTAGTCCGGGGATCGACCGGCCCGAGCCGCGCAGCATGCGGGCATCGGTCGATGGGGCAAGCGCAAGCGTGGGGCGGTGAAACTGGTCCTTTAGTTTCGAGGCCAGCAAACCCACAATCCCCTCATGCCAGGAGTCGCTGTAGACGACAATGCTTGGCCCATCGGTACCAACGATGGGCAATGCCTCAAGCGCTTGTTGTTGCATGTCCGCTTGCATACTTTGTCGTTCGCGATTGATGGCGTCAAGCTCACGGGCAAGTTGCTCTGCCTGCACTGCATCGTCAGTCAGCAGACATTCGATGCCAAGACTTATATCTTTTAGGCGTCCAGCAGCGTTAATGCGTGGACCGATAGCAAAGCCTAGGTCAGCGACTTCAAGTTGAGGGGCATGTCGTCCTGCAAGGCTAATCAAGGCCTTGATCCCAGCTTGCGATTTTCCCTGCCTGATTCGCTGCAGGCCAGCGTTGATAAGGGCGCGATTATTGCGATCAAGTTTTACCAGATCAGCGACGGTACCAAGTGCAACGAGATCGAGTAGGTGTTGCAGTCCTGCCTGGGCTGCAAGATGTTGAGGACATTGATCTCGAAATCGTCGTCTCAGGGCAAGCAATACATAAAACATAACGCCAACACCGGCCAGATGCTTACTGGGAAACCGGCAGTGGCTTTGGTTGGGATTAACAATCACTTTGGCAGCTGGCAGGGATTCGCCAGGTAAATGATGATCAGTCACTAGCACGGGCAGGCCGAAAGCTGCGGCAGCTTCGATACCTTCGTGTGAAGCAATACCGTTATCGACGGTGATGAGCAGATTCGGTTTGCCGAGTCGCGGGTGCTTCATGGCAAGAGTAACGATGTCGGGCGTGAGGCCGTAGCCGTGCACACTTCGGTTGGGTACGAGATAGTCAACCTTAGCCTGCATCATCCGCAAGCCGCGAATTGCAACAGCACAGGCAGTTGCGCCATCACAGTCATAGTCCGCGACAACGAGTAACTTGTCGTTTCGCATGATCGAATCAAATAATAGATCGACTGCTGCTTCGATACCAGCAAGGCTGTCTGGTCGCAGCAAATCGTCAAGGCTTAGTTTTGTGTCTTCCGCTGATTGTAATTCTCGTGCAGCATACACCCGGGCCAGTATTGGGTTGAACCCCTGACCAAGCAGTGCTTGTTCAAGTTTTTGGTCCACATGTCGATTCCTCATCATGCTTGGTCTTGCCTCAGGATGAGCTTAGCCTACACGCCATGTTTATTTGCCGCCCAACCATCGCATCAAGCGATGATGTAAGCGCTCTTTATTTAATGCTCGCTGATCGCTTACCACGCGATAGTGTTCCCAGGCATGGTCTGAACACACAAGCAACTCAAAAGCTTGCTCGGCTGGCGCAGTTGAAATCGCAGACTGCAGGGTTTGTAGGCCGTGATGGACGATTTCGGGCCTGAGTTGATCAGCTTCGAGCGACATGATCACTAACTCGCATGGCTGCTGATCCTCGGATTTATGCGTGTAACGTTCTAATCCTTTCACATAATCCTTTTGGCCCTTAAGTCTGAAACGACGCTTAACAATTTGGGGGCCAGGTCTTAGGGCACCACCCAGCCAGAGCGCATTAACGGGTAGTAGGCCTTCCTGGGCACGGGCAGCGTTAACCGGGTGCTCGTACCAAATCATTTGAATCTCGTTTAGCACACGCCGCCAGATCTTTGCAGCGCTTCCTTGGGCCAGATACTGCTCAACATTAAGTCCTTCAGCCATTGCAAGCGCACAGCCTTGAAGATCAAGCTTGCCCGTGTCGGTACTCAAAAGCCAGTGCATGGGGTCAAGACTCACCAGCGTGATGTTGGATCCAAACCATGTTGACCAGCTTGCGAGATCATCGTTGAGGCTTGCGAGTAATGCGTTGGCCTCGAGTTGGTTCAAATCCCTGTCCTTCAACGAGGAGACGCCAACATGGTCCAAACGTACATAAAAGTGACAAGGCGTTAACAACAGACCTTGCGGCGTTGCCCAAGCTGGATCGGTCAATCGAGTGCGATCGGATTCATGGGCATCGAGTTGCCAGCAGGACAAGCCATCCAAGGCAACCGGCTGCCAGCCTAGTTGATCGCAAAGCCAGTGTTCCAGGGCAAGCGTTCGGGGTGTGGCCGCAGGATCGCTCCAGCGACTGATCGATTCGCAATTTGCCAAGACTGCTTGCCAGGCCGATTCGATTTCAGGCCATTGCCTGCTTGGTAAGTAGCCATCCAAGACATAAATCCAGGTGGCGGCGCCAGCCTTCAGCGGGGGTGGGGTACTCGGATCCATAAGCCACATTGTATGGCTGTGGCACACTCTTTCCATGCAATTTGAATGGCAACTCGCGTGGGCTTACTGGCGTGGTCGGCGATCGAATCCGACGGGCAACGGTTTCATTTCTTTTATTGCGCTTTTATCGGTGCTTGGTATAGGGCTTGGCGTTGCTGCATTGATCACCGTCTTATCAGTGATGAACGGTTTTCAAAAGGAGGTCAGAAATCGTATGCTGTCGGTGGTTTCGCACCTTGAGTTGCATTTACGGGCCGAGCCACAGGCCCAAGATGAAAAGATGCGACATGCCATTGCCAAACACCCCTCGGTGCTTGGCATCGCAGCTTTTGAACCTTTGCAAGTGTTAATCACCCGCGATGACATGTTGCGCGCAGCCCTGGTACGCGGTATCGATCCGGCGCAAGAGGGCCGTGTCTCGAGCATGGTGGCGACAATGCCAGCGACATTGCGCGAGTCACTCCAAGCGGGAGCTTGGCGCATTATTCTTGGCCGTGAGCTTGCCCGAAGTTTGGGAGTGATCGCCGGAGACCGAATCGTGGTCATGGCGCCTGACCTGGGCGATCATGGCGCAGGATTTGCACCACGCATTCGTCAGTTTGAGGTGGCTGGCGTTTTTGAATCTGGTCATTATGAATACGATAGCGCGCTGGCACTGATTCATCTTGAGGATGCGCTAAAGCTAACTCGAAGGTCGCAGGCGCAGCACTGGCGAATGCTTACTGATGATCCACTGCGAGTGCGCCGGATCGCAAGCGAACTTGCCCAGTTGCTTGACGATCGTTACGAGTTGCGCGACTGGTCGCAGGAGAACCGTGTGTGGTTTGAAGCTGTACAGGTCGAAAAGCGCATGATGTTTATCATCCTCACACTCATCGTTGCGGTGGCAAGTTTTAATCTGGTTTCGATGCTGGTCATGACCGTGGTCGACAAGCGCGCCGATATCGCAATTTTGCGAAGTATGGGTGCTGGGAAGTGGTCAGTGATGAGAATTTTTATGCTTCAAGGGCTTGCGTCAGGGGGGCTTGGCACTGGCTTGGGTGTTGGCTTGGGGCTCTTGCTGGTGGTTTCACTCGATACTGTGTTGCGGTTCTTAGAGCGTATTTTTGGCTTTGAAGTCTTGCCCAAGGGTATTTATCTCTTGCAGCGGATTCCTACTGACTTGCATGTGAGCGACCTACTCGAGGTCGCCGTGATTTCTTTATGTTTATCTTTCCTGGCAACGCTATATCCAAGCTGGCGTGCGGCATCAACCAAACCTGCTGAAGCATTGCGACATGGTTGATTTACTCAAGGTCGAAGGTTTATCGAAATCTTATATCGGTCTTGCCGTTGGTAAACCGATTTCGATCTTGCGTGATGTTTCGATGCATCTTCGTGTGGGCGAATCGCTTGCCATCATGGGTCGGTCGGGCGCCGGGAAAAGCACGCTACTTCATTTGCTTGCGGGCTTTGAAAAGCCCGATGCAGGAGAGATCTGCTGGGAGGGAGAAGTGCTTGGGTCGATGAAGGAGACTGCCATTGATCGCCTGCGCAATCAGCGCTTCGGATTTGTTTATCAATTTCATCACCTTATCGAAGAATGCTCCGCTATTGATAACGTTAGCCTGCCGCTTCGGATCGCAGCAGTTGCAGACCATGAGGCGAGGGAGCGCGCTGCCGCCATGCTCACCCGTTTGGGCTTGGCAGGGCGGCTTGAGCATCGTCCGTCGGCCTTATCGGGTGGTGAGCGGCAACGAGTTGCGGTTGCAAGGGCTTTGGTTCATCACCCTGCCTGTGTGCTGGCCGATGAGCCGACAGGTAATCTCGACGAA
>Ga0172376_10005366_pt1 | contig 14335 bp, 10 predicted proteins | sample Lak35m_FD_121114 | JGI IMG/M metagenome (GOLD analysis project Ga0172376, IMG submission 121114) | Freshwater microbial communities from Kabuno Bay, South-Kivu, Congo - kab_092012_35m | ecosystem: Environmental > Aquatic > Freshwater > Lake | place: Democratic Republic of the Congo: South-Kivu...
ATTCTATTCCACAAACCGATAAAATAATGTTTGATAAAATCCAGAATATTTTTTGTCGTTTTGGCATTAAAATATTTCAGGAGAAACTTATTTATTATTTGAAGAGGACTTTTAGTTTTCATTCATCCTTTTCGAAATTGTATTGAAATATAAATCACTTAATTTTTCGATTTCAAAACTCATATTGTTAATAGAAAATTTATTTCCGCCGGTTAATCCTAGCTCCTTGAAATAAAAACCGCATTTATCCATGATTTGTTCAAATGTTTTTTGATTTTCCTTTTTGAGTGATACAATAATTCGCGATTGCGATTCAGAAAAAAGAGAAAAGTCATTTCGTGATTTAATATCGACTGTCACTTTTGCGCCGATCTGATTTTCACTGTTTGATAAACAACATTCTGCTAGTGCACAGATTATTCCACCTTCGGAAATGTCATGCGCTGACTGTAAAATTTTCTTCTTAGTCAATTCTTGCATGACTCTGTGCAATTCTTTTTCTTTCTGAAGATTTATTATGGGAATTTTCCCTGAAACTTTATTGTGAATGATTTTCAAAAATTCGCTTCCACCAATTTCTTCATAATCTTCACCGAGAACGTATATTAAATCACCTTCCTGCTTGAATTTTGAAGACAAAGCAACTGAAACGTCATCAATTAAACCCAACATACCAATTACAGGTGTTGGGTAAACTGCAGTGTCAGGGCTTTCATTATAAAAACTAACGTTTCCTCCTGTTACAGGCGTTTCAAAAACGCGGCAGGCTTCACCCATTCCTTCGACAGCTTCTTTAAATGTCCAATACATTTCGGGTTTATATGGATTTCCAAAATTCAGACAATTAGTAATTGCCAAAGGAATAGCCCCTGAACAGATAACATTTCTTGCAGCTTCTGCAACAGCTATTTTAACGCCTTCACGTGGATTCAAATAAACATATCTACCGTTGCAATCAGTGCAAGCAGCTATTGCTTTTTTTGTGTCTTTAATTCTGATTATTGCAGCATCACTTCCGGGTCCGGCAACTGTATTGGTTCGAACCATAGAATCGTATTGCTCATAAACCCATCGTTTCGAAACGATATTTGGTGATGAAAAAACTTTTAAAAAAGCATTTTCAAGATCAGACACTTCAATCAATTTTTTCAAATCTTCTGATTGTAATTCATCGATATAAACAGGTTTTTTTGTATCACGATAATAAACGGGCGCCCCACCACCGAGAACTAAATCATAGGCAGGAATGATAGCCTTTTTTTCATCATAATATTCAATTTCTAAAATCCCATTATCAGCGACTTCTCCAATTATTTCGCAATGCAAATCCCATTTGCCAAAGACTTCGAAAATTTCTTTTTCCTTTCCTTTTTTGCCAACAACTAGCATTCTTTCCTGACTCTCACTCAACATAATCTCATAAGCAGACATATCACTTTCGCGTAGAGGAACTTTGGATAAGTTGATTTTCATTCCAGAATTTCCTTTTGCACTCATCTCAGAGGTTGAGCATGAAATTCCAGCCGCACCCATATCCTGTATTCCGACAATAAGATCTTTCCTTATGATTTCCAATGAGGCTTCGAGCAATAATTTTTCAGTAAAGGGATCGCCTACCTGCACCGATGGTCTTTTTGATTCAGATTTTTCAGAGATTTCTTCGGATGCAAATGTAGCTCCGTGAATACCATCTTTGCCCGTACTCGCACCCACGATTATAATTGGATTTCCTTCACCTTTGGCAGTTGCTGAGGCAGTTTGATTATGTTTTACAATTCCTATTGCCATTGCGTTTACAAGTGGATTATCCTTGTAGCATTCATCGAAATAAACTTCGCCACCAACTGTTGGAACTCCAAAACAGTTTCCATAATCGCCAATACCTTTTACAACATTTTCAAATAAGAACCTTGTGTGTGGATCATCGAGTGAACCAAATCGAAGAGAATTTAATGCAGCAATTGGACGAGCACCCATTGTGAAAATATCACGGAGAATTCCTCCAACTCCGGTTGCAGCGCCTTGATATGGCTCAACCGCCGAAGGATGATTGTGACTTTCAATCTTAAATGCTATTGCCAGTCCATCGCCAATATCAACAAGCCCTGCATTTTCTTCTCCGGCACCAACGAGTAAACGTCCGCCGCTTCGTGGCAATGTTTTCAATAATGCAATTGAGTTTTTATAACTGCAGTGCTCACTCCACAAAACACTGAAAATTCCAAGCTCAGTGAAATTCGGAGTTCTTCCAAGTATGCTTATTATTCTGTTAAATTCTTCTTCGGTCAGACCATGCTCAATTGCGAGCTTTAAATTTACTTCGGGTTCTTTCATTGCTCATTTCTTAATTTGATGGTTGAAAATATAGCATTTTTTGCGGTTAGAAATTGGCAGAAATTAAGCGTTCATAAAAAGAGCTAAGAACTGCACTGACATTTGAATGATGATGAAGAAGATAAACAAGTTTAATTTTAAAAAAAATATTCTTTTATCTCAAATGTGGTTTTATCTGCCACAAATGAGTTAATTTTTGTTCTAAAAAAAGTTATTTTGAAGATAAATCAGAAGGCGGCTTTTTTGACCGCCTTCTTTTTAATAAATTATTCAGTCTTTTTGGTTTTGCAGGTTGAAATTCCAAATGGCATATATGCCGGACAGCGATTCATAAGTCCGGTAAATAATGGAACAATACCAATCAAGCCCCACCAGCTATGATATAACCAGCCAACAATTAAAATTACTACTCCAAGAACTATTCTGAAAATTTTATCCATACCACCTACGTTTTCTATCATATTGAACTCCTTTTTTATGTTTGTTTGATGTAAAACTAACAAAATAGATTCAATTATTTTATAATTACCGGACCAACAGAGACGGCAGAACTTTCGTTATGAAGGCGGTCCAGAGAAGTAACAGCGTAAAAATAAGTTCCTTTTTTCAAACCATCAACAAAATCGAGAAAAATAGTTTCATTCGGATAAGTTAGATAAATAATTTTTGCCGGATTACTGATATCAATATTTTCATTCTCATTAAATCTGTAGACAGCATAGTAATGTGGTAATTCGCCATCTTCAGCATAATGCGGTGAATCCCAGTTGATTGTCACAAACTTTTCACTTTGCGAGATAGTCAGGTTAACAGGAGGATTAGGAGAAATAGAATCTTTCCAAGACATTTGCGGTGGAAAGGCAATTGAAGAATAAAACTTTTCCTTCAATTTATCTGCAAAACCATTCCAGTTTTGTGAAATTGATTTTGCACTAAAAAAAACCGATCCATCTACATTTCCATTTTTTCTATTCATATTAATTTGATTATCAAGCTCCTCCTTTTTTCCTTTATAATCTTTAGCAGCCATCTGACTTGAAAAATGTCCAATATAAAGATGTCTGTCGCCTTTCACGCTTGCCCACCAAGGTAAAAGTTTTGCGTATGGTGCCGCTCGATGTTCCATTTCCCAATAAAGCTGCGGATTAATATAATCAATATAATTGCCGTTAATCCACGAGAGCGGGTCACAGTATAAAATATCATAAGATTGAAATCCATTCGTTCCGGCATATTCATTTTTCACAATACCAAAAGGGCTCAAACCAAATTTAACATAAGGTTTAGTTGAATTAATTGTTTCATAAATTTCTTTCATCAAAATATTAATGTTGTCCCTTCTCCATTCATCAATATTTGTAAATTCGCGGTTATAGTTGGCGAAAGTTGTGGTATCCTCAGTTGATACTTTGGGAGAGTACGGATAGAAGTAATCATCAAAATGAATTCCATCAATGTCATATCGATTCAAAACATCTTTAACAACAGCGAGAATGAATTCCCTTACTTCTGGCAAACCGGGATTTAATATTTTTAGTTTATCAAATTTTAATATCCAATCAGGATGCACTTTAGCAACATGATTTTCTGCCAGTTCATACTCACCAGAAACACGAACAGCACGATAAGGATTAAACCAAGCATGCAATTCCAAATTCAGTTCATGAGAAATTTCAATTGCCTTTTCAAGCGGGTCAAAAAATGGTTCGGGTGCTTTGCCTTGTTTTCCGGTCAGGTGAAATGACCATGGTTCTAAATCTGATTTATAAAGCGCATCGCACTCAGTACGAACCTGAAACAAAACTGCATTAATTCCGGAGTTTCGCAAAGAAGTAAACATTCGATACATTTCACGAATCTGCTCGTCGCTTGATAAATTATTTTGTGATGGCCAATCAATATTTGCAACAGTTGCTACCCATGCACCGCGGAATTCACGCTTAGGCTGTGAGAAAGTAATAATTGAAAAAACCGAAATAAGAATTAATATTTTTTGCATATTTTATATCTTATGTTAATTTACAACTGTAAAATACTCAAATGAATTTATAAACTGAAAAATTTGTTAAAATCTTGTGTGAAACCATTGAAAAATAAAAATGTTTAACGAGAAAATTTTAACTGGAGTATAAATTGAATTTCAACAAATTTACAATTAAAGCTCAAGAAACGATTCAAAATGCCGTGGAAATTGCCCAAAACTACAACAATCAGATTGTTGAACCCGAGCATATTTTTGCTGCAATGATTCAGGATGCGGATAATGTTTCTGTCGCAATAATTCAAAAAGCCGGTGGTAATTTAGACAGAATGAAAATTAAAATTGGCGAGTTGCTTGAGAAACTTCCAAAAGTAACAGGCTCCGGAATAGGCAATCAATCATTATCTCAAACAACCGCAAAACTTCTTGATGATTCAGCAAAGGAAGCTGGAAGTTTGAAGGATGAATATATATCTACAGAGCATCTTTTACTCTCGTTAGCTAATGACAAAGGAAATATCGGAACATTGCTAAAGGAAAACGGAATTAACCGCAATATTATTCTGGCTGCGCTGAAAGATATTCGTGGAAATCAAAGAGTAACTTCACAAAATCCTGAAGAGACTTATCAATCACTAAAAAAATACGGGCGAAATCTTAATGATTTTGCAAAGGCGAATAAACTTGATCCGGTCATTGGTCGTGATGAAGAAATCAGAAGAGTATTGCAGGTGCTTTCAAGACGCACAAAAAACAATCCGGTTTTAATTGGTGAACCCGGAGTTGGAAAGACTGCAATTGCTGAAGGAATTGCTCAAAGAATTGTTTCCGGTGATGTTCCCGAAAATCTTAAATCAAAAAATATTATTGCTCTTGATATGGGTGCGCTTGTTGCCGGTACTCAATTCCGTGGGCAATTTGAGGACAGAATCAAAGCTGTAATTAAGGAAGTTCAACAATCAAACGGGGAAATAATTTTATTCATAGATGAGCTTCATTTACTTGTTGGAGCTGGAAGGACAGACGGAGCAATGGATGCGGCAAATATTCTCAAACCAGCATTGGCTCGTGGTGAACTTCATGCAATAGGTGCTACAACTTTGGATGAATATCAAAAGCATATTGAAAAAGATGCTGCGCTTGAAAGGAGATTTCAGCCAATTTTAATTGAAGAACCAAATGAAGAAAATTCAATTTCAATCCTTCGTGGTTTAAAAGAAAAATATGAACTACATCACGGTGTCAGAATTACAGATTCTGCAATCGTTGCGGCTGTTCAGTTTTCAAACCGGTATATCAGCGATAGATTTCTTCCTGATAAAGCTATTGATTTGATTGACGAGGCAGCATCTAAGTTAAGAATTGAAATTAATTCTTTACCTGAAGATTTAGACCATGTTGAAAGAAAAATCAAGCAACTTGAAATTGAGCGAGAAGCCCTGAAGCGTGAGCAGGATGAAAATTCCACAAAAAGATTAAACGAGTTATCAAAAGAGTTAGAAGAATTGGGCGAAGAAAAAAATTCATTGCGAGCCCACTGGGAATTAGAAAAGGAAAAGATTTTTCAAATCAGAAATATGAAATCTGAAATTGAAAATGCTAAAGTTCAGGCTGATAAATATGAACGCGAAGGAAATTATGGAAAAGTTGCGGAATTGCGATATGGAGTAATTAATGAACTTGAACGAAAATTAAAAAAAGAAACCGAAGAGTTGTCTGTAATTCAAACTAATAATAAAATGCTGAAAGAAGAAGTTGAAGCTGAAGATATTGCTGAAGTTATTTCAAAGTGGACGGGAATTCCGGTTTCACGTATGCTTGAAAGTGAAAGAAATAAATTAATACGCCTTGAAGAAGAACTTCACAAAAGAGTTGTTGGGCAGGATGATGCGGTGAATGCTGTGGCAAATGCCATTCGGCGTTCGAGAGCTGGTTTGCAAGATATGAACAAACCTATCGGTTCTTTTATTTTTATCGGCACTACTGGTGTTGGAAAAACTGAACTTGCACGCGCACTTGCTGAATTTTTATTTGATGATGAGCATGCAATGGTTCGAATTGATATGTCGGAGTATATGGAAAAGCATTCGGTTTCGAGATTAATTGGTGCGCCTCCAGGTTATGTCGGTTATGATGAAGGGGGGCAATTGACCGAAGCAATCCGTAGAAGACCTTATTCTGTTGTGCTTCTTGATGAAATTGAAAAAGCTCATAATGATGTTTTTAATATTTTGCTTCAGGTTCTTGATGACGGAAGATTGACAGATAACAAAGGAAGGACTGTAAACTTTAAGAATACAATTATTATAATGACATCAAACCTTGGCTCGCATTTGATTCAGGAGAGGGTTAGTGAAATCAATGAAGAAAATTATTTAGATATTATTGGCGAGCTGAGAATTAGATTGTCGGAATTACTTAAGAATACAATCCGCCCAGAATTTTTGAACAGGATTGATGAAATTATACTTTTCAAACCATTACTACGGCAAGAACTTTATGAGATTGTTGAAATTCAATTCCAAAATCTAAAAGCATTACTTGCGCAGAAAGGTATTGATTTGGTCATTGATGATAATGTTAAAGAATTCATTATTCAATCAGGCTATGATGTCACTTTTGGTGCTCGACCACTGAAAAGAACTATTCAAAAATATCTGATTAATCCTTTGTCAACTGAACTTTTATTGGGAAAATTCAATGACGGAAACACAATAAGAATATTCATGGATGAATCAGGTAGAATTAACTTTGCCTAAAACGAATAAAAATTTGAATAAAGATTTTGTGAAAGGTAAGTTTGACAAGGAAATTTAGAAATTTATGGTAACTCGTTTAGTATATTGTAATGAAAATGATAATGTAACAATTGAAGAAGTTGTTGCTGGTAATGGTGCTTTGGAAAACCTTAAAGAACTTGGCATTTATTTGCAGGACAAGATTTCTGTTATTGAGGGTTGTAGAAGCAATGGACCGATTTACATCAGTAAAGATGAAAGAAAAATTGCTATTGGAAGAGGGCTTGCGGAAAAAGTTCTTGTAAATTCTATTGCCGATGCAACTATTCCCTTATCAAAAATTAAAGTTGGGGATAAAGTTGAAGTTGTTAAAATGAATTCATCAGGCGAGATAAGGTACAGATTACTTGATATGGGATTAGTTAAAGGAGTTAAATTGAAAATTCTTCGAGTAGCCCCTCTTGGCGATCCAGTTGAGGTTGAGATGGATGGATTTAACATTTCTCTAAGATTAAATGAAGCAGAAAGTATTTTAGTAAAGCCGGTTGAAATTGAGAAAAATAAACGAAAAAGATTTAGCATATTTTCTTAATGATGAGCAATCTGTTCATCCAAATTTAGAAAAAACAAAGCAAATTCTGGTTGCCTTAGCAGGCAATCCTAATTCAGGCAAAACTTCTTTGTTCAATAAACTTGTCGGTGCAAATCAGCGCGTTGGCAATTGGGCTGGCGTTACAGTCGAACGTTATGAAGGCTCAACGTTTTATCAAGATTATCAGATTAAAATTATCGACTTGCCCGGGACATATTCTTTAACTACATATTCACCGGAGGAAGTTATTGCAAGAAATTTTATCGTCGAAGAAAAACCGGATGTTGTTATAAATGTTCTTGATTCTACAAATCTTGAGCGGAATTTATTTTTAACCACTCAATTGATTGATATACAGGCAAATCTGATTGTCGCTTTGAACATGATTGATGAAGTTGAAAGTCAGGAAACGAAAATTGATTTTGATCAGCTTGAAAAATTACTTGGCATTCATATCGTTCCAACTTCCGCAGTAAAAGAAATTGGTATTGAAGAACTCTTCCAGCATGTAGTCGATTTGTACACCGGTAAAATAGAAGCGAAACACAACAAGCTTATCTTCTCGGATCTTTCGGAATATTTAATTGAGAAACTTATTTCGATAATAAATACAGATAAGGAATTATCTGAAAAATATTATCCACGCTGGCTTGCGCTAAAGTTACTTGTTAACGACAAAGTTATTTATGAAATGATGCATTCACGACCGATATGGATTAAAATTCATAAGGTCCTTGAAGAAGCAATTCAAAAAGTTGGTAAGGAGTTTGATTCTGATCCTGAAATGCTTTTAAAGGAAGAAAGATATTCTTTTATCCGTGGGGCAATCAAAGAGACGGTTAGTTATAAACCCAAAACTAAAAGAAGCACTACTGAAATTATCGATAGTCTATTGATCAATCGGATAACAGGCTTACCCATTTTTGCATTATTTATGTGGGGAATATTTCAGGGTACATTTCGTCTTGGGGAAATTCCAATGACCTGGATTGAATCTCTTTTTGGAGAACTTTCAACCATTGCGATTAAATTTATTCCCGATGGAATTGGAAGATCAATTATTGTTGATGGGGTCATTGCAGGTGTTGGGGGAGTATTAGTTTTTCTACCAAACATTATGATTTTATTTCTTGCACTTTCGTTTCTCGAAGGCACTGGTTATATGGCTCGGGCTGCTTTTGTAATTGATAAAGTCATGCATAAGTTTGGATTACACGGCAAGTCATTCATTCCGATGATTACTGGCTTTGGCTGCTCTGTCCCTGCTTTTATGGCTACGCGTACATTAAAAAGTGAGAGTGACAGAATAACGACTCTTCTTGTAATTCCATTTATGAGTTGCGGAGCTAAATTTCCGGTTTATGTATTGATTGCAGGAACTTTTTTTGACCATAACTCTGCGGGTAATGTTTTGTTTGGAATATATTTGCTCGGAGTTGTTCTGGCATTAATTTCCGCAAGATTAATGAAATCAATATTATTTAAAGACATGTCAGAACCCTTTGTAATGGAGCTGCCGCCATATCGAATGCCTACGTTCAAAACCTTGATGTTTCAGATGTGGTTTCGCGCATCGCAATATTTGAGGAAAGCAGGAACGATAATTTTATTTGCTTCTGTTCTGATTTGGCTTGCGAGTAATTTCCCTAAAAATGAAAAAATTGAAATAAAGTTTCAGAGTGAAATTCAGAACGTCAAAAGAGATAATTTGATTTCAGCACAGGAAAAAGAAACAAAAATGCAATTGCTTGAATTGAAAAAAAATTCTGCTCAATTGGAGAATTCAGCAGTAGGGCAAATAGGAAAGATGCTTGAACCACTTGTTCAACCACTAGGATTTGATTGGAAGCTTGGAATTTCAATCGTAACAGGAATTGCAGCAAAAGAAATTATTGTTTCAACTATGGGAACACTTTATGCTCTTGGTGATGGTGAAAATAACTCAAATGCACTTAGAGAAAAATTATTGAGCAATGAAAATTATAATAAGTCTGTTGCGCTCGCTTTTCTTGTTTTTATACTTTTGTACATTCCATGTTTCGCAGCGAGCATAGTTTTCCATCGTGAAGCAGGAAAATGGAAGTGGACTTTGTTTTATGGTGTCTATACAATGTCAGCGGCATGGATTATGGCGTTTATAACATATAATGTTTCTAAACTTTTCTTTGGAAATTAATTAATGAGGATAAAATGAAAAAAATTCTTTTGATGATAATTCTGTTTGCAGTTTCATCTTTTGCTCAGGTTGCTGAGAATCCTGAAATTACTGTAGAGGAACTGAAGCAGCATATTTATTTTCTTTCTTCAGATGAGCTTGAAGGACGAAAACCCGGCACAGCTGGAATTGAGAAAGCGGCGGAATATCTGAAATCACAAATAATTAAACTTGGAGTAAAGCAACTCGGGCAGGATTATTTTCAGCATCTTGATATTGTTACTGATATAAAAGCTGGTGATGAGAATAAATTAACCTTCAGGAATTACACCGCTGTAATTAATGAAGATTTTATACCGCTTGCAATTTCTGATTCAAAAGAACTTAAAGCGACGGCTGTATTTGCTGGTTTTGGTTTTGAGATTAATGAAGATAATCTTAAGTGGAACGATTATGAAAATATTGACGTAGATGGAAAATGGGTAATCATATTTCGCGATGCCCCAACTTATAGCGGAAACGAAGTGCTCGATAAATATAAATCATTGCGAAAAAAAATACTTGCTGCCCGAGATAAAGGCGCTGCAGGAATTATTCTGATTAATGGTCGTGATTTTGATATGGAAGATAATTTAATTTCTCTTTCTTCATCAAACAGAGAATCAAATATCGGAATGCCGGTTATCAATATCAAAAGAAAATTAGCCAACAAGCTTCTTGAAAATTATGAATTTACAGTCGAAGATTTGGAAGAAGCAATCAAACAAAATAAATCACCGAGAAGTTTTGAGGTTGATGTTGAGATAAGTGCAAAGGTTGATTTGAAAGTAATAAATTCAAAAACAAAAAATGTTGTAGCGCTTCTCGAAGGCTCAGATCCGGTTTTGAAAAATGAATATTTAATTGTTGGTGCTCATTACGATCATCTTGGATATGGCGGAAAAAATTCAGGCTCAAGAGCACCTGATACAATAGCGATTCATAATGGTGCAGATGATAATGCATCTGGTACTGCTGCAAATCTCGAAGTGTTCGAAAAATTAGCAGCAAACCGAAAAGATATTAAGAGAAGTATTGTGTACATTGCATTTACCGCTGAAGAAATGGGGTTGATCGGGTCAAAATATTTTACAAACAATCCACTTGTTGATTTATCAAAAATAAAATTCATGTTCAATTTTGATATGGTTGGCAGATTAAATCCTGAAACAAAAAACTTATCAATCGGTGGAACAGGCACGGCAGAAGGGCTTGAAGAGCTGATAAAATCTTATGCTGATAAATCCGGCATGAATGTTAAATTTAGTTCCGAAGGTTATGGCCCATCAGACCACGCTTCATTTTACGCCAAGGATGTTCCCGTAATGTTTTTATTCACTGGAATTCATGAAGATTATCACACTCCGAAAGATGATGCTAATCTGATAAATTATGAAGGGGAGAAACTTGTTGCTGATTTAACTTATGATATGATTGTTGATATTGCAAATCGACCTGAAGCAATGAAATATAAGGAAGCAGGACCAAAAGAACAGCAAAGTGCAAGCAGGCGAATGCGAGTTTCACTTGGGATTATGCCTGATGTTGCTTCTTCTGATATTAAAGGCGTAAGAGCAGATGCGGTTATCGATGGTAAGCCCGCTTCAAAGGCTGGAATGAAGAAAGGCGATATCATTACTGCCATTGATGGCAAAACAATAAATGATATTTATGATTATATGAACCGACTTTCAGCTTTCAAGGCGGGAGATAAAATCTCGATTGAAGTATTACGGGATAAAGATAAAATTACATTAGAATGTGAATTGTAATTGCGTAAATTGAAAGGCTGCCAAAATTGACAGCCTTTTTTATTTTATAAATTCCATCATTAATCAAAATGATTTTCAATTAAATAAACCTTCGATTGATAAATACCTTTCACCCGTATCGTAATTAAATCCAAGTATTATGCTGCCTTCCGGAATCTCAGAAAGTTTTTTATTAATTGCGGCCAAAGTTGCCCCTGATGAAATTCCACAGAGCACGCCCTCTTTTAATGCAGATAATCTTGCAAATTCAAATGCCTCATCCTTGTTTACTTGAATTACTCCATCAAGAATTTTTACGTGAAGATTTTCAGGTATAAATCCCGCCCCAATTCCCTGAATACCATGTGGACCAGCATTTCCACCACTGATTACAGGCGATTCAGCAGGTTCAACCGCAAGTACTTTAAGGTTTGGAAATTTTTCTTTTAATATTTCAGCAACTCCGGTAATATGTCCGCCCGTTCCAACACCGGTTATTAAGTAATCTATTCCGTTTGGGAAATCATTTATTATTTCGAGAGCAGTTGTTCTTTTGTGAATATTAATGTTTGCTTTATTTTCAAATTGCTGAGGCATCCATGAATTAGGAATTTGTGAAATTAATTCATTTGCTTTCTGAATTGCTCCTTTCATTCCAAGTTCCTTTGGTGTCAACTCAAAACTTGCGCCATAGGCTGACATAAGTTTTCTTCTTTCAACAGACATTGATTCCGGCATAACAAGGATTAATTTATAACCCTTTACTGCACATACTAGAGCTAATCCTACGCCAGTATTTCCAGAAGTTGGTTCAATTATCACACTTTGTTGATTTAATATTCCCATCATTTCTGCATCTTCGATCATTGCAAGCGCAATTCGATCTTTTATGCTTCCGCCGGGATTTGATTTTTCCAGTTTGATGTAAACATTATGATTATTGAATAGTTTATTTATTTTTATATGTGGTGTGTTTCCAATTGTTTCTAAGATGTTTTTTGCAAGCATGTTATTTCCTTTCAAATTACAAAATCATAAAATTCATTTTTTGTTTTCTCATTTTTCAATACTATTTCATTTTTATTAAATACAATTGAATCTGGTGGAATCGATTTGGTAATCCATGTATTGCCGCCAATAATTGAGTTCTCTCCGATAACTGTTTCTCCACCGAGAATTACTGCGTTCGAATAAATTATTACATTATTCTCTATCGTTGGGTGACGTTTAATATTGGCAAGAGATTTATCAACGCTTAGAGCACCAAGAGTGACACCCTGATAAATTTTCACATTGTCACCAATTACAGAAGTTTCGCCAATTACTATACCGGTACCGTGATCAATAAAAAATGATGCACCAATTAATGCTCCAGGATGAATATCAATTCCTGTAATTTGATGCGCATACTCAGTAAAAATTCGTGGAATTATCTGAACATGAAGTTTGTGAAGCTCATGTGCAAGCCTGTAAATTGCTATTGCCAGAAACCCCGGATAAGCAAGTATCACTTCATCGATACTTTTGGAAGCCGGATCGCCATGATAAATTGCTTGCGCATCCTTCCAAAGCATATCATGAATTTGGGGAAACTGTTTGAAAAAATTATCGGAAATAAATTCAATATGATTTTCAATTCCATTATTAAGCGATAACAAAATCAACTTAAAATTTCTTTTCAACAAATTGATTTTGCTTATGATTTCATCCTCATTAAAGTATTGCTGTTCGTTATAATGAGGAAACAATAACTGTAGTAAATCTTTAATAAAAGTATGTGTAATAGATTTAACCGGCAATTTTGTCGGATGTTCTCTTCGTCTTTGCAATAATTCCATTGCAAATGATTTATATTCATTTGTCATAATAAACTCGATTGTTAGAAGAATTAAAAGATTGAATGAGATTAGATCAACATATACAGCTTGAATAATAGCTGTTTATGCATGCTGAAGTTGAGATGCCAATTATATTTTCAGATAAATGATTCATATAAACTGAACAATATGAAAAATGGCAAAGTTCATTTGTTGTAAGTGTTTCGGTAAATTTTATAAATATCATCGCTGCCAGCGCCAAGACTGATAATTGTTTTCATAGCCAGTTCAACCGAATAATTTACAGGATGAACAAATTCAGATTTGAGATGATATATAAAACCTGCTGTTGGCGCGGGTCCGGAAGGCACAAAAACAGTATAACTTCCATCGATATGTTTTTCGGTTATGAAAGCAGTCATTAAAGTTTCATTGCCAAAGATTCTGACAAGCGCAACTCCGAGAAATAAATTTTTCTCTGCACCAAATATCTGAGCAACTGTTCCTTTGATTATTCGATAACCGGGAATTCTTTTAAGAATATTCTCTTCGAAAATGTTATATGAAATATTTCCAAATCTTGTACGAACGATAAGGCCAGTTAAAAAACTTAATCCAAGTATGAAAAACACAGATAATATTGAAGCTAAAAAAGTACTAAGTCGTGTTGCATCAATCAAAATTTGAGTGAAGGGGAGAAGGTTTTCGGCAATGAATGAATAAAAGACATTGAACACAATAATCAGAATAATTAATGGGAGAAGAATTAAAAGTCCTCCGAGGAAAGTTGTACTTACAAATGATTTAATTTTTAGCATAAGAACCTCAATTAAAATCAGTTTTTAATTTGATTATAAACGGCAATGCAAAAATACCAATCAGAGGTGAAATCAAATATGATTTTTCAATTGTGAAAATATCACCAATG
>Ga0172376_10005367_pt1 | contig 14335 bp, 10 predicted proteins | sample Lak35m_FD_121114 | JGI IMG/M metagenome (GOLD analysis project Ga0172376, IMG submission 121114) | Freshwater microbial communities from Kabuno Bay, South-Kivu, Congo - kab_092012_35m | ecosystem: Environmental > Aquatic > Freshwater > Lake | place: Democratic Republic of the Congo: South-Kivu...
TTCACTGGAGGAATAGGGTTTGTCGGCCAGTATGATGCGGTTTTGCACGTTGCCGTCGCTGGTGACGATAATCACCAATATGCGGGTTTCTGACAGCGGCAAAAATTCCAAATGCTTGAAGGCGATGCGCTTGCGCTTAGGGATCATGACCAGGCCGGCAAATTGCGTAAGCTGCGAGAGCATGTCGGCCGCACTGTTAATCAGTTCATTGGGGTTGGGGGAAGACAGGCCGCTTTTTAATTGTTGCACGGCTTGGCTGCCCAAGGGTTGCACGGTTAACAGCGAGTCGACAAATAAGCGGTAGCCTTTTTGCGTGGGCACCCGCCCGGCTGAGGTGTGGGGGCTGGCGATGAAGCCCAGTTGTTCCAAGTCACTCATGACGTTGCGTATGGTGGCAGGACTGACGTCTAAGCCGGAATGCTGCAGCAGGGTGCGCGAGCCTATGGGTTGGCCATCGCTGATGTAATGCTCAACCAGCGTTTTGAGTAAAATTTGCGCGCGTTTATCCATATGGGCTGTATTTTGCCCGATTTATGCTTTTCGTCATACTGCTAGGCATGGAAAATATGGCCACCTCAAGTTAACCCAACTCCAATTATTTTTTGCACTGTGGTGCATTTTTTGCAGCACGCTCACCTAAATGTGCTCAAAAATAGTGCGCCAATAGTCTGCACTGTATTTGCTAATCGATTTACTTTAATAATTTACTATATAAATCATATCATTGTGGGTTATTTAATTTTTTGGCATGCTATTTGCTTTTTAAAATATAAAAATTAGTTCTGTTTGGATGCACAATGCTCTTAGTAATGTTGGTCGATGATGATTTGCTAAGAGCTATTTCACTAAAAGCAGCATTAATTAAAGCTGGATATAGCGTGATTGCGCACCTGTCTAGTACGGAAAATTTGGATATGGCGGTACGTGAGATGCAACCGGATATTGTCATTATCGATACGGACTCACCAAGCAGGGACACACTAGAGCACCTGTGTGTAATGAATGAATCGGTACCCAAACCAATAGTAATGTTTACCCACGATGGTGACATTCAAAAGATGCGTGCAGCCACTAAAGTTGGTGTGTCGGCCTACGTTGTAGGAAGTTTGGCCTCGGACAGTTTGATGCCGGTAATTAATGCCGCAATAGTTAGATTTGAAGAAGTGAAATTATTGAAAGATGAGTTAGATCAGACCAGAGTTAAATTGGCTGAGAGAAAAGTGCTAGAAAAAGCCAAGGGTGCATTGATGAAGGCTCACGGTTTTGATGAGGATCATGCTTACACCATGTTGCGCAGTATGGCGATGGCAAGCAATAAGCGTATTGCAGTATTGGCAAGTGAAGTTATTGCAGCGGCAACGAAGCCGCTTTAATGATTTGAATAAACAAGCACTTTGGGTGATGAAACCCAAGGCTAATGAATAACTGATGAGGTAGAGCTACCAACAGGACAAAGGCGTCCTTACACTGGTTTTTTAAAACCAGTGTAAGGACGCCTTTTTGTTTTTATTAATGCGTAAAAAGGTTGAGGTAAGAGGCATGCATTTTGTTAATTTGCAAGTACCAGAGTTGTCCGAGGTGACCATAGGGTTTATTCCTTTGACCGACTGTGCGCCTATGGTGGTGGCAGCCAAAACGGGCTTTGATAAAAAATACGGCATTAAAATCAATCTATCAAAACAGCCCTCATGGGCAGCCATACGAGACAAACTCATAAGCGGAGAGCTTCATGCTGCGCAATCCCTGTATGGCATGATTTACGGTCTCGCTCTGGGCCTAGGTGGGCAGCAAAAAGAGCTGTCAGTATTAATGACGCTTAACCAAAATGGCCAAGGCATCACCTTGTCCAATCAGTTAAAGCAGGCGGGTGTGGATAGCGGCTTTAAGTTAAAAACCTATTTAAGCCAGCAAAAAGAAAAGCTTACTTTTGCGCAAACTTTTCCAACTGGCACGCATGCAATGTGGCTGTATTATTGGTTGGCTAGCCATGGCATAGATCCTATGCATGACGTCAACATTACGGTTGTGCCACCAACCCAAATGGTCGCAAATTTACGGGCCGGGACGGTAGCTGGATTCTGTGCCGGAGAGCCATGGAATGCTAGAGCCGTTTATGACCAGGTCGGCTTTACCGTTGCAACCAGTCAAGATATATGGCCGGATCATCCAGAAAAGGTTTTGGGTGTCACGGCGGAATTTGCAGCACTTTATCCAAACACATGCCGTGCCATGATCATGGCCATGTTGGATGCATGCCGTTATTTGGATGATGTCGAAAATCGTGATTTGACCAGTGGTTGGCTGGCGGATTGGATAGATGCACCAAAACAAGTCATTCACGATCGATTCGTAGGGCACTACGACAACGGTAATGGAAAGTATTGGCAAGATTCACATCCCATTCAGTTTTTCAAAGAGGGAGCCGTTAACTTCCCCTATTTATCAGACGGTATGTGGTTCATGACACAGTTTAAGCGTTGGGGGTTTTTAAAAACCGACCCGGATTACTTGTCCGTGGCTAAAAAAATCAATAGTACCGACATCTACATCGATGCAGCGCTGGCTCTAGGTATCGCTATTCCAGAACACCCCATGCGGGCAAGTCAATTAATGGATGGATTGATCTGGGATGGTCAAACACCAATCAGTTATGCAAACAGTTTTAACCCATTTTAATTATTTAACGGATAGCAAAAATGATAAAAGCAAACGAACTAAAGAAAACAACCCTGCTTTTTTTGCTGGGTCTGTTCAGTTTAACAAGTCAGGCTGAAGAGGCAATAAGTGGAAGCAATGCATTACTGATGGCCGTGAAAAATGGCAAGCCGATGACGGGGTTTAGATTTCGTTATGAAGACGTTAACCAAGACAGCAGTAATAATTTAAAAGAGGCTCATGCCTTTACTGTACGAAGTTTGCTTGGTTGGCAGACTGCAACATGGCAAAACCTAAGTATGGGTGTTCAATTTATTGGGGTGACCGATTTAAATGACGATTTTAATGACAAAAAATGGAATGTGAACGCCTCTGGAAAGTCAGGCTATGCTGTTGTTCAAGACCCTAACTATTACAATCTAAATCAGCTTTACCTTGATTGGTCTGCTCTACCTAACACCAAGATTAGGTTGGGCCAACAGTCATTGAAGCTGGATAACGTACGCTTTATTGGTAACGTTGAATTTCGTCAAGTTATGCAGGTATTCAATGGCCTAACTGTTGAAAATAAAAGTGTTGCTAATACGGATTTGCTAATGGGCTATTACACCGATTATCGCAAAGCGACCACCGCGCAAAAATTCAATCATGACACCGCCATATTGCACGCAAATTACCATTTAAGCCCTAGCGAGAATCTCACTGCTTACGCTTATTGGTACGACACCAACAACGGTAAATTTGCCATCACGGGATCAGCAAACTCGTCTGGTTTGGTGGATTTGTCTAATCGTACTGTTGGACTGAGGGCGGATGGAAGCCGACCAATTGCCCACGATTGGAAGGTACTTTATACCGCTGAATACGCTAAGCAAAATGCCATATCCAGCGGCGATGCCAACATTAAAGCGCATTACTATAAATTGGGTTTAGGCCTGGCTAAGGGTAATTGGTATTTAAGAGCGGACCAAGAAATGCTGAGCAGTAACGATGGATTGTATGCATTTCAAACGCCTTTGGGCACCAACCATTTGTTTCAAGGATGGGTGGACAAATTCGCTGCCAGTAACCCGGTACAGGGACTCAAAGACAGCTACCTCTCAGCAGGTGCAAAATGGCAGGACTTTAACTTCATGACTGAATACCACTGGTTTGATGCCGATCAAGACTTTAGCACGGGCGTAGGCCAAGGCCATCATTATGGTAAGGAGTGGGACGTGTCCGTGACCTATGCTTACAGCAAACAAAGTTCCGCAAAATTGGAATACGGTACGTTTCACGAAGGGGACTATTACCTTGGAGCGTCATCGGCAACACGCTATCGCAACACACAGAAACTTTGGTTGACGACCAACTACAACTTTTAATAGGCAAATGGAATGGTTATGAATGGAATGGTATACATCGTAGGGGCAGGTCCAGGGGATCCCGATCTCATTACATTAAAAGCAGTGCAGTCACTCAAGTTGGCAACGGTCGTGTTGGTGGACGATTTGGTAAATGTCGCCATTCTGAATCATTGTCCACAGGCTAGGGTGGTCCATGTTGGAAAAAGAGGCGGCTGTGAATCAACTTCCCAACACTTCATTAATCGCATGATGATCTCATTAGCCGAATTAGGTCAAACCGTAGTGCGTTTAAAAGGCGGTGACCCTTTTTTGTTTGGCCGTGGGGGTGAAGAGGTTTTGGCCTTGAAAGCAGCTGGCATTTCATACCAAGTAATTTCTGGGGTGACCAGTGGTATAGCTGTGCCGGCAAGCCTCGGAATACCTGTCACGCATAGAGCATTTACCCATGGGGTGACGTTTGTAACGGGTCACACGCAAGATGGCCAACAGCCAAATTGGGCGGCACTGGTGGCATCGCAGACCACTTTAGTGATTTACATGGGCATTAAACAGCTAGCAGAAATCGTTAAGAATTTATTGGCAGCGGGTATGGATAAGAGCATGCCTTGCATCGCCATTCAACATGGCACGCTTGAAACAGAGCGCCATGTCAGTGCGCCATTGGATTTTTTGCCCATGGCGGTTAAACAAGAAAATCTTGCCAGTCCGGCAATCATTGTTATTGGTGATGTTGTGCGTTTGGCTAACACCGAGCGTTTATTGACTGAGTTGGAAATAGCAGCTTAAGTTATAGGAGAAGCACTTGAAAAAAATGAAATTAGTGGTGGTGGGTAATGGTATGGCCGGGATGCGAACGGTAGAGGAGCTATTAAAAATTGCCCCAGACATCTACGACATTACCGTTTTTGGTGATGAACCCTACCCCAATTACAACCGAATTATGCTTTCGCCCGTGTTGGCCAATGAGCAAACGATAGACGACATTATTCTTAATACGCGCGAATGGTATGCGCTAAATAACATTCAACTCCATACCAATGCTAGGGTTACTAAAATAGACCGTAAAAATCGCGTTGTTTATGCTGAAGATGGCACGGTTGCAGAGTACGACAGGCTACTAATTGCAACAGGTTCTAAGCCTTTTATGCCACCTATTCCTGGTAAGGAGCTGGCTGGGGTGATTGGGTATCGCGACATCAAAGACACCAATGAGATGATCGCTACCGCTAAGCTTCATAAGCATGCAGTGGTAATAGGTGGCGGTCTGCTAGGTTTGGAGGCGGCGAATGGCTTAAAAATTCAAGGCATGGAAGTTACCGTGGTGCATAAAAATGCCTGGTTGCTGGAAAAGCAACTGGATAAAACGGCCGGTACGATGCTGCAAAAAAGCTTAGCCGACAAAGGGCTACACTTCTTATTGAATAAAAACACGGCTCAACTGCACGGTGATGAGCATGGTCGCATCAAGGCCGTAAGCTTTAGTGACGGCTTGAAAATTCCAGCAGATTTAGTGGTGATGGCCGTTGGTATCAGACCTAACTTTGCCTTGGCCGAATCGGCAGGCATACATTGTGATAAAGGCATCGTGGTCAATGACACGATGCAAACCTTCGATCCAAGAGTCTATGCAGTTGGTGAGTGCGTGGCGCATCGGGGTATTTCTTATGGTTTGGTGGCACCACTGTTCGAAATGGCCAAAGTATGCGCAACCCATTTAGCTAATTTTGGTATTGGTTTGTATAAAGGCTCGGTTACTTCAACTAAATTAAAAGTAACCGGTATAGACTTGTTCAGCGCTGGTGACTTTTCCGGTGGTGAGGGCACAGAAGAGATTGTTTTGCATGATGCCGTTGGCGGGGTTTACAAAAAGCTCGTTATAAAAAATGACAAAATCATTGGTAGCGTGCTTTATGGGGATACCACGGATGGTTCGTGGTATTTTCAAATGTTAAGAGATGGCAAGACCATCCATGAAATTCGTGATCATTTGATGTTTGGTCAGGATTCATTAGGCAATACCGGGCATCAAGGCCAAGACAAGGCGGCTGCCATGACGAATGAAATGGAGGTGTGTGGGTGCAACGGGGTGTGCAAAGGCACCATCGTTAAAGCCATCCAAGACCAAGGTTTATTTACTATTGATGACGTGAAAAAGCAGACCAAAGCCGGCTCAAGTTGCGGGTCATGCGTGGGCTTGGTTGAGCAGATATTGGCTTCTACCCTCGGTGGTGGTTATGCACCGCCATCTACCAGTAAAGCGGTTTGCGGTTGTTCGGATAAAAACCACGAAGAAGTGCGGGCTGAGATTAGAACGCATAAATACTTAAACATACCCGATGCCATGAAAGGCATGGCATGGAGCACCCCCAATGGCTGCGCAACTTGTCGGCCAGCACTGAATTATTATTTACTCTCAACTTGGCCACATGAGGCGGTCGATGATCCTCAATCAAGGTTCATTAACGAGCGTGTCCACGCCAACATCCAAAAAGACGGTACCTATTCCGTTATTCCACGTATGTATGGCGGCGTCACCTCACCCAATCAATTACGAAAAATTGCCGATGTGGCCGATAAATATGCCGTGCCCATGGTGAAAGTGACGGGGGGGCAGCGTATCGATTTGTTGGGGGTTAAAAAAGAAGACTTGGTGGGCATGTGGAAGGATTTAGATATGCCGTCTGGCTATGCCTATGCCAAAGGTATTCGTACGGTAAAAACCTGTGTGGGATCTGAATTTTGTCGATTTGGTACACAAAACTCCACGCAAATGGGCATTGATATTGAAAAAGCCTTTGACCATATGTGGGCTCCCCACAAGGTTAAGTTTGCGGTGTCTGGTTGCCCACGTAACTGCGCAGAATCGGGCATTAAAGACGTTGGCATCATAGGCGTGGATTCTGGTTGGGAAATTTACGTGGGTGGAAATGGGGGCATTAAAACCGAAGTGGCGCAGTTTTTGTGCAAGGTTAAAACGCACGATGAGGTGTTGGAGTACTCAGGCGCATTCATACAAATTTATCGTGAAGAAGCGCGTTATTTAGATCGAACCGTGCATTGGATAGAGCGGGTGGGTCTGGAGTACGTTAAAAAAAGGGTTTTAGCCGATGCAGAAGGCCGTAAAGCCGCTTACGAAAGATTGCTATTTGCTTTACAAGGAGCAACGGATCCATGGGCTGAGCGGGTTAAAAAACCGGCTTTGCAAAAAGAGTTTGAAGTCATTAGCGTTTAAAAAAATTTTTAAAAACAGAGGGGTAGATTATGAAAAGTAGTTTTTGGCAGGCTGGGCACAAACCGACCTTGTTTTCAGCATTTTTGTATTTTGATTTGAGTTTTATGGTTTGGGTATTGCTAGGTCCATTGGCTGTGCAAATGGCAGCTGATTTGAATCTAACGGCAACGCAAAAAGGCTTGATGGTGGCCACGCCAGTGTTGGCGGGGGCCTTGTTGCGTATTGTTATGGGCGTTTTAGTCGATCAAATTAAGCCTAAGATGGCGGGGCTGATTGGTCAGATTATTGTTATTCTAAGTCTGTTGCTAGCATGGTTGCATGGCATACAGACTTTCCAACATGCCTTGCTTTTAGGCTTGGGTTTAGGCTTTGCCGGTGCGGCGTTTGCTGTGGCCCTGCCACTCGCTTCACGTTGGTACCCGCCGGAACACCAAGGAACCGCTTTGGGTATTGCCGGTGCAGGTAATTCTGTAACGGTATTTGCCGCCCTTTTTGCACCTGGTTTAGCGGTTGCATACGGCTGGAACAATGTATTTGGTTTAGCTTTAATTCCATTAGGTCTTGCCTTGGCTGTGTATGTTATTTTTGCTAAAGACAGCCCAGAATCGCCGCCGGTTAAATCGCTTAGTCAGTACTTAGCCATATTAAAAGACAAGGATGCTTGGTGGTTTATGTTTTTTTACGGCGTGACCTTTGGCGGTTTTGTTGGTTTAGCTTCGTCGCTTACTATTTATTTCAACGATTTGTATAGTTTAGGAGCAGTTAATGCGGGCTATTGCACGGCAGCTTGCGTGTTTGCTGGATCGTTAGTGAGGCCCATAGGCGGCATGATAGCAGACCGGGTAGGAGGCATTCGAACCTTGCTGACCATGTACGCTTTAGCAGCGGCGCTATTATTTGTCATGAGTTTTGGCCAAGATACTTACCAAATGGCGCTAGCGATCATTGTTCCAGTTATGGCCATATTGGGCATGGGCAATGGGGCCGTGTTTCAATTAGTCCCGCAACGCTTCCGTAAGGAGATCGGTGTCATGACGGGCTTGGTTGGCATGGCAGGCGGTGTGGGTGGATTTTATCTTGCGGCCAGTTTGGGCTACTTTAAGCAGGTCTCAGGCAGTTACCAAACGGGCCTATTGATTTTTGCTGGCCTAGCCATGCTGGCAATGGTTGGTTTGGCTGGCGTTAAAACAAGATGGCGTACCACTTGGGGTACGGCTACTAAGGCAAAAATTTAGTATGCCACTGCAATTTTCCGTAGGCCAGTCCAGCCAAACAGGACCTAGAGCACGCAATGAAGACTACATAGGCATAGTCACGCCTGTGCAAGAACAATTAAGTGTGAAGGGGGCTATGGTTGCGGTGGCCGATGGAGTGAGTGGGAATGCTGGCGGGGGTGAAGCCTCAGAAATGACCATACGCTCGGTTACATCCGATTACTATGCCACGCCGGATACTTGGGAGCCTCTAGCGTCTTTAGATAAAGTGTTGACCGCCGCTAATCGCTGGTTAATTGCCCAGGCTAATGCCAATCGTGATATGGCTGGCATGGCCACCACCTTGTCTTTGTTGGTGGCCAGAGGGCAGCGCTATTATCTGGCCCACGTTGGTGACACACGCATCTATTTGTTGCGAGATGGCCAGCTAAAAAAACTCACTACAGATCACGTATGGGACCGTCCAGACATGCGGCATGTATTAAAAAGAGCGGTTGGATTAGATCAGCACTTGGCGGTGGATTATGCTGAGGGTTTACTCCAAGTTGGCGACGTGTTTGCTTTGCTGACGGACGGGGTATGGGATACCTTGGGGGAAAAAAGTATACACCAAGCCATCACACGTTTTGACAGCCCACAATTGATTTGTGAGCACTTGGTTAAGATGGCAATCGAAAAAGGCAGCAGCGATAATAGCACTGCAGTCGCCATTAAGATCACTCAGGTCGGTGAGGATACCCTCACCGAATTGTTGGCTGGGGGTAAGCACCTAAACATTCCCAAAAAATTAGCCATGGGTGAGGTACTTGATGATTTTGAGGTCATGGACTTGTTACACGAATCGCGAGCAAGTTTGTTGTACAAAGTGCGCAATGTTAAAACCAAGCAGTTGTTTGTTCTTAAAACCTTGCAGCCTTTGCTAAACGGTGATGCTGAAAGTTGCAATGGCTTGTTGAATGAGGAATGGCTAGCAAAAAGAGTAGTCTCGCAGTACCTGCCGCAAGTTTTACCGGTTTCTGTGGAAAATCGAAGTCATCTGTACTTTGTCATGAGTTGGCATGAAGGCGCCACTTTGGAGCAGCGTTTGGATAGCGGCCACCACTTTACGGCATCAGGGATTGCTAAAATTGGCTTGGATTTGATGCGTGGTATGGGCGCTTTGCATCGATTGAACATAGTGCACAGAGACATTAAGCCGGCTAATATACACTTATCCACCGATCAGCGATTACGCATTTTAGATTTAGGCATAGCGTTAAGCAGTGCTACACCGAATGTTGCGGTTTTGCAAAATCCTGGTACGCCAAGTTTTATGGCGCCAGAGCTGTTTAACGGCCGCTCCGCTAGCATACAAAGTGACCTCTATGCTGCCGGCGTGACACTTTATTATTTACTGACTCGTAAATACCCGTATGGTGAGATTGAGCCTTTTCAGCACCCAAGATTTGGTCAAGCCGTGCCTCCAAGTCGATACCGACCAGATATTCCAGTTTGGTTGGAAAACATCATTCTTAAAGCCATTGCTCATGATGAAAAGTTAAGGTTCGAAACAGCGGAAGAAATGTTGCTGGCGCTTGAGCACGGTGAGTTAAAACCCATATTGGCTCCCGCACGCACGCCATTGATTGCACGTGCTCGATTTATAAGATGGCAATGGATTGCTATTTTTTCGTTTGTTGTAAATTTTTTGTTAATTTATTTACTGCTTGTTTCATAACATTTTGTTAAAGGTTGAATTATGGATAATTGGGTAAAAGTCGCGCCCCTGCAAGAAATACAAAAGTTAGGTGCAAGAGTTTTGTGCACGCATGATGGTGCTGGGCAGCCTCTAGAAATTGGTGTTTTTCGACTGGAGGACGATAGGGTCTTTGCTATTAATAACGCATGCCCACATAAAGGAGGTCCTTTATCCGAAGGGCTGGTTTACGGTGAAAAAATTGCTTGCCCGATGCACAGTTGGAAAATCAGTTTAGTTGATGGAAAAGCCGAAGAGCCGGATGTAGGGCAGACTGCCTGCTATAAAACAAAAGTTCAAGACGGTATGGTCTATTTAAAATTGAAAGATCAATAGCTTGATTAAACAAACTAAAAGTACCTGCTGCTATTGCGGCGTAGGCTGTGGCGTGGTTATTCATTCTGAAAATGATAAAATCATTGATGTTAAGGGTGACCCGCAACACCCGGCTAATTTTGGCCGTCTGTGCACTAAAGGATCAACACTGCACCTCACTGCAAAGCTTGATAATCGCTTACTCTACCCCGAGTTGCGGCATGCTAAAGACGCGCCCAGAGTAAGGGCGACCTGGGACGAGGTGCTTGATCTGCTGGTTGAGAAATTTGCCCAATCTATAGAAACGCATGGTCCAGATTCCGTGGCTTTTTATATTTCAGGCCAACTTCTTACTGAGGATTACTACGTATTTAATAAGCTGGCCAAGGGCTTGATTGGCACAAATAACGTGGATACCAATTCGCGATTGTGCATGAGTTCAGCGGTAGCAGGATACAAGGCAACATTGGGTGCGGATGCCCCGCCAGCCTGTTACGAAGACATAGCCCATGCCGCTTGCTTGTTTATAGCTGGATCCAACACGGCTTACGCCCACCCGATACTTTATCGCCGTATTGAAGACGCCAAAGCCCGCAATCCAAATCTTAAGGTAGTGGTGGTCGATCCAAGGCGCACGGATACGGCTCAGGCAGCTGACCTGCATCTGGCTATATTGCCTGGCACAGACGTAGCTTTATTTAATGGCATGCTGCACGTCATGCTGTGGGAAGGTTTATTGGATCAGGACTTTATTCGTGAGCATACCCATGGATTCGATGATTTAAAAAATACCGTGCGTGAATACACACCTAAAATGGTCGCTGATATGTGCGGTGTAAAAGAAGCCGATATTATTACTGCAGCTAAGTGGTTTGGAAAAGGCCCCAGTTTATCCATGTATTGCATGGGCTTAAACCAATCAATACATGGCACCAATAAAAACGCAGCGTTGATTAATCTGCACTTAGCCACCGGCCAAATTGGCAAGAAAGGCGCGGGCCCTTTTTCCTTAACAGGTCAGCCTAATGCGATGGGAGGACGTGAGGTTGGCGGCATGGCTAACTTATTGTCGGGGCATCGCGATTTAGCCAATCCAGAGCACCGAGACGAGGTGGCTCAGCTCTGGGGGGTGAATAGCGTGCCAGCAAAAGCCGGTAAAACGGCTGTTGAAATGTTTGACGCCGTTAAAGACGGGAGTATCAAAGCCATTTGGATAGCCTGCACAAATCCTGCACACTCCATGCCTGATCTGAACAAAGTGCTCAGCGCTCTAAACGCGGCTGAGCTTGTGGTTGTGCAAGATGCCTACAAACAAAGCGACACCAGTCAATACGCAGATGTCTTGTTGCCAGCTAGCACATGGGGCGAAAAAGAGGGCACCGTTACCAATTCTGAGCGACGTATTACACGGGTTAATTCGGCCGTGGCGCCTCCAGCTGAAGCCAAACACGATTGGCAGATCATGGTGGATTTTGCGCAACGCTTGTCCCAGCGCCTGGGTAAAAATCAAGACCTGTTTCCATTTATTACTACGGAGCAGATTTTTAATGAGCATCGCGAGACCACTCGAGGGCGAGATTTGGATATCAGTGGCTTAAGCTATGCGTTATTAAATGAGCTAGGGCCGCAGCAATGGCCATTTTTGCCGGGTGATCGTTCAGGTAAAGCGCGACTATATGAAGATGGGGTGTTTGCCCGACCTGATGGCCGTGCACAATTTGTGGCTGTTCCCTATCAAGGCACTGCAGATAAAACCGATGCCAGGTACCCTCTGCATTTACTCACGGGACGTTTGCGTGATCAATGGCATGGCATGAGCCGAACCGGAACGGTGGCGCAATTATTCAATCATGCAGAAGAGCCGTTGATCCACATTAATCCTGATGATATGACGCGGCGCTCAATTAAAGATGGCGACATCGTTAAAGTCAGTAATCGCCGCGGCAGTCTAATGCTTACCGCAAAATCTTCTGATGAGGTGCGGCCATCACAGACTTTTATTGCCATGCATTGGGGCAGTCAATTTATGCACGGTTTGGGTGTGAATGCACTCATGCCGGCAGCGTTTGATGCCCTATCAAAACAACCGGAACTAAAACACACCGCCATCAAATTAGAAAAAGTGAATTTGCCGTGGCGGATGACGGTCATGCGCGCCATCCCAGATTTGTCTATGTTGGAAAAAATACGGCCATTGCTGCTTAAGTTTGAATACGCCAGCTGCGGCTTATTTGGTCGAGGCAGTGAAAAAAGTGCCGGCATGATGATATTCAGAGCGGCTCACAGCGACGCGCCGGGAGCTAGTTTAATTGATCAGATAGACCGCATTCTTGCTATGGAGGATGGTAAGCCTTTGCTGAATTACAACGATGCAAAACGCGGCATCAGTAAAAGAATTTTAGTTGAAAAGAATCATGACAATGAGAAAATGGTAGTCACTGGTGTGCGTTTGGTTAGTGAAACCTTAGCGGCAAATTGGCTAAAAGACGTTATGTCTAAGGGTGAATTTGATGCGAAGTTGAGGCGTTGGGCCTTGGCGCCATTGAACGCAGCACCCAGCGGCAGCCTTGGTCGAGGTAAAGTCATATGCAATTGCTTGGATGTGGCTGAAAATGAGATCATAGAAAATGTAGCATTGGGAGCCGATCTCATCACCCTGCAAAATAAATTAAAATGCGGCACCCAATGTGGCTCTTGTGTACCGGAAATTAAGCGTTTAGTTTCCATGCATGCTGTTCGGCATACGGACATGCATTAGCATGATTGCCTTTTTGCCCAAGCTTTAGCTCCGCTAATTGAGTCAGAAATGTTTGTGCTAAGCCTATCTGTGTTTTTTGCAGCTAACTGGCCTATATCGTTCGCTTTCCCTTTGCGCAAAAAGCCATCTGTGATTTAATTTCGGCATGACGCTCGCATTCCAATCCATCGCCATCGTAGGCAAATACATGAACCAATCGGCCTTGCAATCCATGCGCAAGGATTTGCTGGATTTGGCTGAGCATTTATCGGCAAAACACATACAAGTTTGGCTGGAGCAGGACACCGCCCGGCATGCCAACATCACTGCTTACAACACCGCGCCATTGAACAACATAGGCAGTCAAGTGGACATGGTGATCGTCATGGGTGGCGACGGCACCATGCTCAGCGTGGCGCGCAGTTTGATCGATTTCAATGTGCCTTTGGTGGGCATCAATCAAGGTCGATTTGGCTTTTTGACCGATTTGCGCGTGGAAGACATGTTGGGGCAGTTGGACCGCATTCTGGCCGGCGATTATGTCTTGGAACCGCGCGTCATATTGAGCGCCAGTGTCACGCGGGATGGCCAAGAAGTGCACGCCAATTACGCCCTGAATGACGTGGTGGTGAAAAGTGCGCTACGCTTGATTGAATTGGAAGTCAGTGTGGATGAAAAATTTGTCCATAAACAACGCTCGGATGGTTTGATTATCAGCACCCCTACCGGCACCACTGCCTATGCCTTGTCGGCGGGCGGGCCAATTTTGCACCCGAATTTGCAAGCCATTTCCTTGGTGCCGATTTGCCCGCACACCTTAAGCAATCGACCGATTGCCGTGCACAGCGACAGTCAAATAGACATACGCCTGCTGCAATTGGGGCAGGCGCAGCTAAGCTTCGATGGTCAGTTGCAAATGGAGTTAAAACAAGGCGATAAGGTCACCGTGAAACGCGCCAGCCAAAGTGTGTCGTTGTTGCACCCTAGCGACTATTGCTATTTCGATATGCTGCGTAACAAGCTGAACTGGGGTTAAATGTTACACAGCCTTTCCATACGCGATTTCATTATCGTCAAGCAGCTCGATTTGGAATTCAA
>Ga0172376_10005368_pt1 | contig 14330 bp, 15 predicted proteins | sample Lak35m_FD_121114 | JGI IMG/M metagenome (GOLD analysis project Ga0172376, IMG submission 121114) | Freshwater microbial communities from Kabuno Bay, South-Kivu, Congo - kab_092012_35m | ecosystem: Environmental > Aquatic > Freshwater > Lake | place: Democratic Republic of the Congo: South-Kivu...
GTCGAGCGTCGGACGGAAGTGCGCGGCGTGCTGCGTGCGCACGAAGCTGTGGATGCCGTCAACGGCCAGCACGAGGTCGGCCGGGCCGACGTCGGCCTCGCTCTTCACCTCGTGCTCGAAGTGCAGGTTCACGCCGAGGGCGCGGGCGCGCGCGTGGAAGATCTGCAGCAGCTTCTTGCGGGCCATGCCGCAGAAGCCGTGGCCGGTCGAGCGCACCGGATCCCTGCGCTCGCGCCCGTGGTCGAGCCAGGTCTCGATGTCGGTCCAGTAGGCGAAGTGGCGGCGGATCTCGTGGTAGGTCTCGGGATCGGCCTCTTCGAAGCCGCCCAGGGTCTCGTCCGAGAACACGACGCCCCAGCCGAAGGTGTCGTCGGCCTTGTTGCGCTCGTAGACGTCGATCCGCGCTTCCGGATGCCGCCGCTTGAAGAGGATCGAGAAGTACAGGCCCGCCGGGCCACCGCCGATGCACGCGATTCTCATCGTGCGCGAGGATAGCTCGCGCACGCCCGGGAAGCGCCGGTCCGGCCGGAAGCCCGGCTACCGCTCGCGCGAGGGGCGACTCAGCTTCAGTCGAGCGGCTGGAGCTCGACGCGTCGGAACTCGCACACGGCGCCCTCGGCCTGCAGGGCGATCTGGCCGCTCGAGGCCGTGCAGTCGTGGCCGGCGTTGACGAGCTCGTGGTTCACGAAGATCGTGATCGAGTCGCCGCGGCACTCGATCTCCATCGTGTTCCACTCGCCGAGCGGGCGCTCGGAGCCATCCGTCAGGTTGTGGATGCGGCGGCGCCGGTCGCCATCGACGCCCCACTGCTCGCGCGGACCGCGCCGGCGCTCCATGTCGGGCACCGCGATGTCCTCGCCGATGCACCAGAAGTCGCCCGCGTTGCCGACGTAGAGCTGGCACTCGATCGACTGCGGGAACATCCCGTAGAGGCGGCGCGGCGTCGAGGCGTGCACGAGCACGCCGCAGTTGCCCGGCTCGCCCGGCCAGCGGTACTCGACCACCAAGCGGTAGTCGCGGTAGCTCTCGTTCGTGATCAGGTGCCCCTCCGGAGTGCCGAGACTGACCAGCACGCCGTCCTCGACCTGGAACGAGGGCGGAACCTCGCGGCCACTGTCGGCGTCGGGCACGTCCACGTGCCAGCCGGAGAGGTCGCGGCCGTTGAAGAGCTTCGTGCGCTCGCCGACGGAACCCGCCTGGCAGGCCGCCAGGGGCAGGAGGAGTACGAGGAGGGCGTGGCGCATGTTCGGTTCGGGCGAAACAGGGGGAAGGTCGGGGGCGCGACATCATGCCGCGCGGGTGCGCCGCCGATACTGACGGAAGTGAAGAAGTTCACCGTCGCCCTCGGGCTCGCCGCGCTGCCGCTGCTCTACCTCGGCAGCGGGCTCGTGATCCGCTGGTTTGCCTCGGACGAGACCGAGATCCGCTGGATCGTCGAGGACATGGAGGAGGCCTACAACGTGGGCGATCCGTCCGGTTGCGTCGAGTCGATCGCGCGCACCTGGCGCCATGCGGAGAGCGAGCTCGACCGGCAGATGCTGTTCGGCGCGCTGCTACGCATCGCCCAGGAGCGCGACCGCGAGACGCGCGCGCTGCGCTCGCGCGTCGCGGTGGACCCGGAGGCGGCCGAGATCGTCGTGACGGGCGACACGGCCACGCTCACGCTCGACGCGGCCTTCGAGCGCCGGCGCGGCGAGGAGTGGCAGCCCTCCTGGCAGGTGCGCATCACGGCCGAGCTGGTGGACGGCGACGACGGCTGGGAGATCGTCACGAGCCGCCACGAGGACCTCGCGGGCACGCACCTCGGCCGCTGATCCGGCCCGTCGGCCCGCCGACGGGAGCGGGCTGCGCGCGCTCCTTCCGCCCGTCGCGACCTCGCGACCTGCGGGTCTTGATTCGGCACAGGTCGACGTCTCGCCCGGCCCCCCCGCCCCCGCTAACATCGCGGCCCTTTCCCCCGATCCACGGAGACCACCATGCCCATCGACGTCGGCACCGCCGCCCCCGATTTCACGCTCAAGACCCAGGACGACAAGGAGTGGAAGCTCTCCGCTCACACGGGCAAGAACGTCGTGCTGATGTTCTACCCGCTCGACTGGTCGCCCACCTGCGAGAAGGAGAACTGCAAGATCTCGACCGAGCCGACGATCAGCGCACCGGACACGGTCGTGGTCGGCATCAGCCGTGACTCGGTCTGGTCGCACAAGGCCTGGAAGGCCGCCAAGGGCATCAAGCACGACCTGCTCGCCGACCCGATGCTCGACGTGGCGAAGAAGTTCGGCCTGCAGCATCCGGCCGTGCCGTTCATCTCGCACCGCGCGACGGTGATCGTCGACAAGCACGGCAAGGTCGCCTTCTGCCAGGTCCAGGAGAACACCAAGGAAGAGCGCAACTGGAGCGAGGTCCAGAGCGCGCTGAAGAACCTCGCGTAAGCGGCTACTGCGTCGCGGCGGAGCTGCGCTCCAGGAGCTCCGCCGCGCGTGCGCGCTCGCCGAGCAGGAGGCAGAGCTCCGCGAGGGCCAGTCGAACGAGGGTCTCGGCCTCGGGCAGCTCGGCCACTTCGTCCTGTAGCGTCGCCTCGAGATGGGCGGCGGCGAGGTCGCCGGGAAGTCGACGCGGTCCACCGTCGCCCGCGTCCACCGTCCCGAGCTCGCGCAGCAGGACGCCCAGCGCGTACACGTCGCTGGCCGTCGAGACGCTCTCGCCACGCAGCTGCTCCGGGCTCGCGTAGCCCGGCGTGAACGGCCCCGGCGTGCCCGCGACCTGGTCCACTGGCTCGAGTGCGGTCGCGATGCCGAAGTCGAGCAGCTTCGGTGCTCCCTGGGCGGTCACGAGCACGTTCGAGGGCTTGAGGTCGCGGTGCAGGACGAGCTTCTGGTGCGCGTACTGCACGACCGCCAGCACCTGCAGGAAGAGCTCGAGCCGTCGCCCGAGAGACACGCCGCGCGCCCAGATCGTGAGGGGCGCGCCCTCGACGTACTCCATCACGAGAAAAGGCCGTCCGTCGGGGAGCGCGCCGACATCGAGGAACGCGACCACGTGCTCGTGCACGAGCGCCGCGAGGGTCTCGCGCTCGCGCCGGAAGCGCGCGAGGAAGTCCTCACCCGCGAGCCCCGGGCGCAGCACCTTCAGCGCGACCCTGCGCTCGGTGCCGGCGCTGCTGCGCGTCGCGCGGTAGACGTGCGCCATGCCACTCGAAGCGACATACGCGTCCACGCGGTACGGCCCGAAGGTCGTGCCGCAGAGCGTCTCGGGTGCCGGCTCGTCGCGCAGGGCGAGCAGGACCCCGGTCGCCGAACCTTCGAGCGCCGCAAGCGGGTGGGCGTCGGCCGCGACGAGTCGCTCGACTCGCCGAGCGAGCTCCTCGTCGCCGCCTGTGCGCTCGCGCAGCACGCGTGCGCGTGCTTCGAGCGCCGCCGTCTCCTCGAAGAGCTCCTGCTCGAGCTGCCAGCGGCTCATCGCTCGTCCTCCTGCATCCTCTGCTGTAGCCACGCGCGCGCGAAGCGCCAGCGCCGCTTCACCGTGCGCGGCGAGAGTCCCAGCGCAGCGGCGATCTCCTCGGTCGAGCCCTCCGCGTACCAGCGCAGCTCGACGACGCGCACCAGCTCGGGGTCGAGCCGCTCGAGCTCGGTCAGGGCCGCGTCCATGTCGAGCGCGAAGTCCGCCGGTTCCGCGCTGGCCGCCTTGCCGTCGAGGGTCGTACGGCGCGACACGGCGCTCGTGCGTCTCGCCATCCGCAAGGACGCCGAGGCCGCCGCCACCGACGCGCAGGGACGCACGGCGAGGGCGCTCGCGGAGGAGCTCGGGTGGGCGGAAGGCGCGCGGCTCCTGGCCGAGCCGAGCCAGCTTCCGCGCGACAACCGCTCCTCGCGCTTCGCGCTCGATGCCAACCGTGAACCCGTGCGCCGACCCGAGCTCGCCGACGTCCCGAGGAGCGTCCAGAACCAGGCCACGGGAGCCTCGCACTTCCAGTTGAAGGTGCTGCGCGAGCTGGTGGAGTCCGACCCGCGGCTCATCTTCTCGATCTCCACGGATGACGAGCTCGCGCACTGGCTGCTGGAGCACGACGCGGATCCGGAGGCCATCGGCTACTTCTTCGAGCGGGCGGGCCAGACCCCGCTCCAGATCGCGACCGCTGGCGGCAAGACGCGCGTCGCCGCGCTCCTGAAGGACGCCGGCGCGCGCCGGTGACGACCGGCCCTGCTCCGTCCGCGGCGGTCAGGGCCGGCGCAAGGCCCAGGAGTCGCGCAGCGAGAGCGCGGCGGCGAGCAGGAGCACCCAGAAGCCGGCGCGGATCTCGACCGAGGCCACGCTGCCGAGCTTCGCGACCACCACCAGGAGCGCGAGTCCGAAGACGTCGAGCATGGCCCATTCCTCGAGCGCAAGCACGGCGCGCGCGAAGCGCTCCGGCCGGCGCGCGCAGCGCAGCCAGACGAGGCCGAGGAGGCGCGCCAGGGGCAGCAGCACGACGAAGAACGCGACCGCCAGCGCGAGCCCACGCTCACCCTCGGTGAACATGCGCCGCGTGGCGTCGAGCACCGAGTACTCGCGGTCGAAGAAGCGGAACTTCTCGACCACGATCAGGGGCAGGAACAGGCCCAGCAGGAACAGCGCGAGCGCGAGCAGGCTCAGGGCGCGTGCGGCCCGTCCGGAGGGCAGGATCACGAGCTCGACGGGCGCCTCGCGCAGCAGCCCGAGCACGCTGCGCGTCGCCAGCATCGCCAGCAGGATCCCGGCCGCGAAGACGTGGATCCCGGGCTCGGCGCTCGCCTCGGACAGGATCCCGAGGTGCATGGCTCCGATCAGGATCGCGATCACGAACACGTCCAGCATCGACCAGCGCCCGAGACGCTCGAGCGCGTGCACGAGTCGCGCGCGCCGCTCGGCGGAGAGCGGTCCGTGCAGCGCGTGCTGCAGGAGCACGAGCTTCACGACCGGGAAGACCACCGAGAAGGCCAGCACGATCCCGGCCAGCAGCTCATCGCCCTCGCGTGCGAGGTCGACGATCCCGCCGAGCACCGAGAACGTGTCGTGCGCCAGGCCCGTGCGGAACGTGACCACCGGCACGCTCAGCCCGAGCGCGAAGACCAGCGTCGCGGCCCACACCAGCGCGCGTGGCAGGAGCGGCCGGCCGGCTTCCTTCCAGAGCGTGCCCACGGTCGGCGAAGATACGGCCCGCGCCGGGCGGTAAAAAGCGCGCGCTACCCGGCTAGGTGCGCCGCGCCCACAGGCGCAGGGCCACGCCCGCGCCGGCGATGAGCAGCACGAGCACCAGCGCGTTGACCGCGCCGGCCGACTGGGCCGCGCGACGGAAGTCGGCGCTCGAGCTGACACTCATCTCCTTCACGACGCGCGAGCAGCCGGCCAGGATGTCCTCGTAGATCGCGTCGTACTGCTGGTCGAGCACGCCGCCGATGCGGCCTTCGTCCTCGCGTCGCTCCCAGCGCTGGCGCGTCACCTCGATCAGATGCGCCAGCCCGGCCTGGATGCCCTCAAAGTCGTCGCGCGTCTCGCCCCCGTAGGCCTTCTGACCCAGGGCCTCGCGCGCCAGCACGAGCTCGATCTCGGTGCGCGCCTGCAGCAGCGGCTGCAGCACGTCCGTCTCGACGTTGAGCGTCGCGTCCTCGGCGATCGCCTCCTCGAACCACAGGTGCGCCTTCGAGACGTCGCTGCGCACCTCCTCGCACAGCGTGGCCAGCCCCATCTTCTCGCGCTGCGAGTCGTTCGCGCGCAGGTACCAGAAGGTGCTCAGCACCGAGCCCAGCACCAGCGCCAGGGCCACCGCCAGGATCGCCCCGACCGCCAGCGGGTTGCGGCGCACGAAGCGCTCCGCGCGGTAGGCGGCCGAGGGCGGCCGCGCGGCGATCGGCTCGCGGTTCAGGTAGCGCTCGACGTCCGCCGCCAGCTCGGCGGCCGAGGTGTAGCGGCGCTCGCGCTCGCGCTCGAGGGCCTTGACCACGATCCAGTCGAGATCGCCGCGCACCTGGTTCAGCAGCGCGGCGCGGTCGGTGCGGCGCCGCTCGGCGATGTCCTTCGCCTGGCGCGTGAGGAACGAGAGGCGCGTGCTCGGACGCGTCGATTCCTCCTCCTTGATCGAGCTCAGGAGGCGCGCGATGCCGCCGTCCGTGATCGTGCGCTCGTGCGGCGGCTCGCCCACGATCAGCTCGAACAGCACGACGCCGAGCGAGTACACGTCCGAGCGCGTGTCGACCTCGTCGCTCGAGAGCTCGATCTGCTCGGGGCTCATGTAGCGCGGCGTGCCGAGGAACTGGCCCTGGCGCGTCAGGAGGTTGGCGCTGGCGGGCTCGGTGCGCAGCACCTTGGCCAGGCCGAAATCGATCACCATCGGCACGTGTCCGCCGTCCTGCTGCGAGACGATCACGTTCGAGGGCTTGATATCGCGGTGCAGGATGCCCTTCTGGTGTGCGTGCTGGATCGCACGGCAGACCGTCACGAACAGCCGCAATCGATCCGTCAGGCTCAGCCGGTTGTGATCGCAGTAGTCGGTGATCGGCTCGCCCGGGACGTACTCCATCACGAAGTACGGGCGTCCGGTCTCGGTCTGCCCCGCGTCGAACACCTTGGCGATGTTCGGGTGGCTCATCGAGGCGAGCATCTGGCGCTCCTGCTGGAAGCGCACGAGCACCTCGCGCGTGTCCATGCCGAGCTTGATCAGCTTCAGCGCCGCCTTGCGACGGATCGGCTCGCGCTGCTGCACGAGGAACACGGTCCCCACACCGCCCTGGCCCAGGACCTCGAGCACGCGGTAGGGCCCGATCTCCTCCGGCTGACCCACGGCGCTGAGCGGCTCTCCGATCATCCCCCTCATATTCTCCAAGCTACCCCAGGTCCGGAAGCTGGATCCGGATCGGCTGCGATCTTCTGCGAACGGAAAGCCTTTCCGGCTCGTCCGGCAACTGGAACCGCGCGGGAGGTTCCTCAGTCCACGCGCGCGCCCGGCGTGCGCACGCGCCCGCGCTCCTCGCCCTTGCGCGCGGGATCGATGCGCTTCAGCACCGAGCGCCGCAGCAGCGTGAGGGGCCGCGCCAGGTTGTTGTGCAGGCGCACCCAGAACGGCTTCTGGCGGGCGGCCGCGAGCTGCTCGGGGGTGAAGAGGTCCGGCCGGGTGCGCAGCTGCAGCTTCGTCAGGTGGTAGCGGTCTCCGGCCTGGAAGCGCGCCGCGATCCAGCGGTCGAGGAAGGCGCCGCGCCCGAAGCGGAACGGCCAACGCCAGGCGATCTGGAAGTCGAACAGCCATGGGCTGCCGTCTTCGCCGACGAGCACGTTCTCGCACTTCTCGAGGTCGACGTAGGCGAGTCCGCGGCGGTGGATCTCGGCCAGCCCGTGCGCCAGGCGCGGGAAGAAGTCGTCGGGCACGCGCTCGCCCTTCGCCAGCGGATGGCCGGGCACGAAGGCGTGGCTCATGCCGTGCTTGCCGTAGCGGCCAGTGAAGCGCGGGACGATCGAGAGGTCGTCGACCTCGCGCAGCACCGACGATTCGTGCCAGGCGGTCAGGCGCCCGATCCAGGCCAGCGGCAGCCCGAAGAACGAGGCCGTGCGCCCGATCTTCAGCACGACCTTGCCGCTCGGGCCGGAGTAGAGCGCCGTGTAGGCGAAGAAGTCGTGCTTGAAGACCCGTTCCAGCCGGTAGGAGGCGCCGCCGAGCTCGAGCCCCTCGGGCGGCGGCTCCTTTCCCAGGGCCTTCAGCCAGGCGGGGGTGCGGTGGGGTTTCTGCACGGGTGGAGCGTCCGGACGCGAGTCTACGGCCCCGCGGGGCTCCAGCCCGGGCCCAGGCTGGTCGATTATTATACTTGCACGTATAATACCGGCTCGTATAGTCCACCCCATGAGCGCCTCCCTCCCGCCCCTGCCCTTCATCGGCCGCCGCCGCGAGCTCGCCGTCCTGAACGAGCTCTCGGCCTCGGGCCGCGCCGAGCTGTTCGTGCTCTATGGCCGCCGCCGGGTCGGCAAGACCGAGCTCCTGCAGCAGCTCTGCGCACGCCAGCGCGCGGCCTACTTCCTGGCCGCCCAGGTGCGCGACAAGGACAACCTGCGCGCCTTCAAGAAGGTGCTCGAGGACGCCCTCGTCGACCCGCTGATCGCGAGCATCGACTTCCCGGACTGGGGTGCCGCCCTGAACTACGCGGCCGAGCGGGCCGGCGAGGAGCGCCTGATCGTCGTGCTCGACGAGTTCCCCTACCTGTGCGAGGCCAACCCCGGCCTGCCGTCCTTGATTCAGCGCTTCTGGGACCAGCGCGGCAAGCGCTCGAGCCTGATGCTCGTGCTGTGCGGCAGCCAGGTGTCGTTCATGGAGAAGGAGGTGCTGGCCGAGCGCTCACCGCTCTTCGGGCGCCGCACCGGGCAGCGCCGGCTCGAGCCGCTCGGCCCGACCGAGTCGCTGGGCTTCTTCCCCGGCTGGGAGCGCGAGGAGGCGCTGCTTGCCTACGGGATCCTGGGCGGCATGCCGGCCTACCTGGGCCGCTTCGACACGCGCATCCCGCTCGAAGAGAACCTGCTGCGCGAGGTGCTGCGGCCCGAGGGCTACCTGTTCGACGAGGTGCACTACCTCCTGCACACCGAGCTCACCAATCCGAGCACCTACAACTCGATCCTGGCCGCCGTGGCGAGCGGCGCCGAGCGCGTGGGCGACGTGGCCCTGGCCGTGGGCGTCGACTCCCCCACCGCCAACAAGTACCTGCACGTCCTGCGTGAGCTGCGCCTGGTCGAGCGCGAGGTGCCGCTGACCGATCCCGACCCGCTGCGCTCGCGGCGCGGCATCTACCGCATCGCCGACCGCTTCGTGGCCTTCCACTTCCGGCACGTGCAGCCGCGTCTGTCGCTGATCGAGGCGGGGCGCGGGGTGAAGGTGCTGGAGGAGTTCATCCGCCCGGACTTCGCGCGCCTGCGCGAGGAGGCGCGCGGCGAGCTCCTGCTCGAGCGCGTGCGCGCCGAGGCCGCCGAGCTCGTGGGCGAGGAACTCGCCGACCTGGGACGCCACCCGGGCCCGACCATCCGCGCCCTGGCGCGCACGGTCAGCGGGCGCGGCATCGCCGTGGTCGAGGCCGGCAGCGACGGACCGACGCTCCAGGAAGAGTTGAAGGAACTGCAGCCGGTGTTCGGGACCTCGATCATGAAGCTCGTGGCGACCCGGGCCGGCGAGGGCGAACGGTCCTGGCGCATGTCTCTCGCCCCCCGTTGACCCGCCGGGCGGCCTGCGCGGCTATCGTAAGAGCCATCGTCAGGCGCCCCGAGGCGCTGAAACCCGCGCGCTCCCCGCGGATAGCACGGGAGCCATGGACATGACCCTCGACCGGCAGTTCCAGCAGTACTTCGACGCCCTCGAGCGCGCCGGCAACGAGGACCGCTGCTTCCTGTGTCGGCGCACACCGGCCGAGGTGAAAGCCTTCTTCGGCTTCCACGAGGACGGCACGCCGATCGACGCCGACAAGTACGGCATCGAGGACATCGTGCTCGATCCGCACCTCGACATCATGAGCTACAAGGGCGCGCGCCCGGTGTGCGCCGTGTGCCAGCTCAACCTCGACACGATCCTCCTGACCGATGAAGGACGCACGCTCCTCCGGCGCGTCCTGCACGAGCTCGAGCACGAGCGCGACAAGCTCTGGCCGAGCGAGTGACCCGTCTCAGGCCGAGCGCTTGGCCTTCAGCACGCGCGTGTAGAGCGACTCGGGCGCGATGTCGGCTCCGTTGGGCCAGGTCAGGGTCCAGTCGACCGTGAAGTTCGCGAAGTAAGCGGGGTCCTTCAGGGGCTCGAAGACCGGGCCGCGCAGAAGATCGGAAAGATCGACTTCTCCTTCGAGCCCATCGTCGAACTTCACCCAGACCCGGTGTTCGCCCAGGTGGCGGGCATCGATGACTTCGGCAAGTTCATGGCTCATGGAAGGGGTTCTATCCTCTTGAGCGGCCCGGTGAACTGACAGGCCTGCCAGTTGTCACGTAGTTCGTCGCGGTGCTGATGATACCACCACTGGACGAGGCGCAGGGTCTTCGGTGGCAAGTGGCCGACGATGAGCTCGCCGGTGCCCAGGTGGATCTTTGCCTTGTGCTCCCCGTGCTTGACGTGGAAGTGGGGCGGTGGGTGGTCGTCGTAGAACATCCGGATCAAGATCCCGCGGAAGCGGCAGATTTCGGGCATGCCCCGAAGACCGTCCGGAGAGCTCGAAGGTGTCACTCGACGTGCGGATTTTCTCCCGCGTTCAGCCGCGCGGCCGCAGCAACACGACCTCGCTGCGCGTGCCTATGCGCAGAGGCAGCAGCGTGACGCCTGCGCCGCAGCCGACGAAGAGGTGCGCGGAGCCGCGCGCGTGCAGGCCCTCGACCCAGCCGTGGCGTGAGTGGTGCAGCGGGGCCCAGCCGAAGAAGTTCCACTGACCCGCGTGCGTGTGCCCGGAGAGCTGCAGCGTGACGCCTTCGCCGCTGGCCGCGTCGAACACGTCGGGATGGTGCGAAATCAAGACCGTCGCCTCGCCCGCGCGCCGGCCGGCGAAGGCGCCGCGTAGGCTCGGACGGCCCTCGGTCAGGTCGTCGACGCCCGCGAGCCACAGACTCTTGCCCGCGTGCTCGAGGCGCACGCCGCGATTCAGCAGCACGGGGATGCCATGGCCCTCGAGCGCGCGCACCCAGCCGGCGACGAACTCCGGCTCCTCGTAGTCGTGGTTGCCGGGCACGGCGAAGACGCCGAGCGGCGCGGAGAGCCCGTCGAGGAGCGGAGCGAGCAGACGCAGCTCGTCGAAGTGGTGGTTGATCAGGTCTCCGCCGAGCAGCACGAGCTCGGGCTTCCAGGCCATCACGCGCGCCGCGATCGCGCGCGCGTCGTCGGCCGTCAGGAAGTGTCCGGCGTGCAGGTCCGAGAGGAAGGCGATCGTGGGCAGGGCCTCGGCGCCCGCGAACTCGAGCGGGACCTCGCGGTACTCGCGCACGGCGTTCAGGCGCCGGTGCAGGAAGCGGCCGAGCGGCGTCGGGAAGAAGGCGCCCGTCACGGCCGAGGTGGTGCGGCCGAAGCGCCGCTTGAATCGGCGGAACCACAGCGGTCGGCGCGCGCGCAGCTCGCGCTCGGGAGCCTCGGCCGGCGCGGCCGGCAGGGCGGAGGGAGCGGAGGGGCTGATCTCGAGCGTCACGGCGGGGCAGGATCGGTCGCAGGCGGCGCCCGACTCCAGCCCCCATCATCGGCGCCCGCGGCGCCAGGAAAAGATGTCTGGCCCGAATCCGTGCGGAAGCACGCCCTGCGCTATCCTCCCGCGCCCTTGGCCGGCCGACCGCTCCTCGCAGACCTGCGCCAGCGCCTTGCCGCGCGGCTCACGTACCTCGGCAAGTGGATCGGCGTCCCGGGCCTGATCGGATTCGCAAGCGGAGTCGTGGCGGTGGCCTTCGATCGGCTCCTGATCGGCTTCACGACGCTGGTCTTCGGGCAAACCCTCGGGCACGAGAGCGAGGGCCTCGGAGCGGGACCGCCCGAGCAGCGCCTGTGGATCCTCGTCCTGCTGCCGCTTGGCGGCCTGACCGTCGGCTGGCTGACGCAGCGCTTCGCTCCGGAGGCGAAGGGCCACGGGACCGAGCAGCTCATCAAGTCCTTCCACCAGCTGGGCGGCAAGGTGCGCCGGCGCGTGATCGCGCTCAAGGCCCTGGCGAGCACGCTCACGATCGGCACGGGCGGCTCGGCCGGCGCCGAGGGTCCCGTCACGCAGATCGGCAGCGGCATCGGCAGCGTGACCTCGGACCTGCTCGGCTTTCCCGAGCGCGACCGGCGCCTGTATCTCCTGGCGGGCTCGAGCGCGGGCGTCGGCGCGCTCTTCTCGGCCCCGCTCGGCGGCGCCCTGTTCGCGCCCGAGGTGCTCTACAGGAAGCCCGAGTTCGAGGGCGAGGCGATCGTGCCCTGCATCGTGGCCTCGATCGTCGCCTACACGACCTTCACGACGATCGAGGGCGATCACCGGCGCGTCTTCATCCCGAACGCGATCGAGGAGCGGCTCGCGCTGCACGATCCGCGCGAGCTCTTCCTGTACCTCGCGCTGGCGCTCCTGTGTGCGCTCGTCTCGTGGGCCTACGTGCGCGTCTTCGGCGGCGTGGGGCAGCTCTTCGCGCGGCTGACGCGCGTGCCGGCCCTGCTGCGCCCGGCCCTGGGCGGCCTCGGACTCGCGCTGCTGGCGCTCGCGCTCGTGCCGTACACGGGCACGGCGGGCGTGCTCTTCGGCGGCTATCAGCTGATGGAGTCGGCGATCCACGGCGAGCTCTCGCTGCGCGTGCTGGCGCTCCTGATCGGCGCGAAGATCGTGGCCACCTCGCTCTCGATCAGCTCCGGCGGCTCGGGCGGCGTCTTCGCGCCCTCGCTGGCGCTCGGAGCCCTGTGCGGCGCGCTGATCGGCCAGTGGGCCGACGCGGCCTTCCCCGCGCTCGGCATCGAGCCCGCCTGCTTCGCGCTGGTCGGCATGGGCGGTTTCTTCGCGGGCGTATCGAAGACGCCGATCGCGGCGATCGTGATCGTGTGCGAGATGACCGGCAGCTACGGCCTGCTCGCGCCGCTGATGCTGGTCGCGGTCGTGCACCTCCTGCTCGCCAATCGCTGGACGATCTACGACACCCAGGTCGACGGTCTGGTCGATTCCCCGGCGCACTCGGGCGACTTCGTGGTCGATGTCCTGGACGGCATCTACGTGCGTGACATCTTGCCGAAGATGGGCCCGCTCGAGACCGTGCGCGAGACCTCCACCCTGAAGGAATGCCTGGACTTCGTCTCGAGCGCGAGCGGCTACTACCACCCCGTGGTGGACGCCCGAGGGCTCATGGTCGGAATCATCTCGCTCGGCGACGTGCGACGCATCTTCCGCGCGAGTGAGGTGGCAAACATGGTGATCGTGCGCGACTTCATGGTCGAGCGCGTGGTCACCGTCGGCCCGGATGAGGACCTGAACATCGTTCTGCGCCGGATGAACGAGCACGGGCTGCACGAGATCCCGGTCGTCGATCCGGCCGAGCCCCGGCGCGTGCTGGCCATGCTGACCCGCCAGCACGTCAGCGCGACTTACCAGCGCCGCCTGCTCGAGCTACGCGGCTGAAGGACCGTCGCTGGCCGGCTTCTCACCCCTTCCCCGTACCGCTCGGATGGTCGGCACGTACAATCCGGGACCCGCGATGGCGACCCCCACGCTCTTCCTGTGCCTGGTCGCCTTCCAGGACCCCTTGCCCGTCGGCGAGGCCGACCTCGCCTTCTTCGAGAAGGAGGTCCGACCGGTGCTGGTCGAGCACTGCTACGAGTGCCACTCGGACGCGAAGAAGCGCCCGAAGGGCGGCCTCCGGCTCGACACGCGCGCGGGCTGGGTGACGGGCGGCGATTCGGGCACGGCGCTCGTGCCGGGCAACGTCGACGAGAGCCTGCTCGTGCGCGCGATCCGCTACGCCGAGCCCGAGATCGAGATGCCGCCCGACGGCAAGCTGCCCGAGGCGGCGATCCGCGCCCTGGAAGAATGGGTGCGCCGCGGGGCGCCCGATCCGCGCACGGGCGAGGCGGCCGCGAAGGAGACGCTCGACACGCGTCCCCACTGGGCCTTCCAGCCGATGCAGGAGCCCGTGCCGCCGACGGTGGCCGACGAGGCGAGCGTCGCGAACGAGATCGACCGCTTCGTGCTGGCGAAGCTCGAGGGCGAAGGGCTGACGCTCGCGCCCGAGGCCGACCGGCGCACGCTGCTGCGGCGCGCGAGCCAGGACCTCGTCGGCCTGCCGCCCACGGCCGAGGAGCTCGAGCTCTTCGCGAACGATCCCGCGCCCGACGCGTGGGAGAAGGCCGTCGAGCGTCTGCTCGCCTCGCCGCACTACGGCGAGCGCCAGGCGCGCCGCTGGCTCGACCTCGCCCGCTACGCCGATTCGAACGGGCTCGACGAGAACCTCGCCCTGGGCACGGCCTGGCGCTACCGCGACTGGGTCGTCGCGGCCTTCAACGCGGACCTCCCCTACGACCGCTTCGTCACCTACCAGCTCGCGGGCGACCTCTTGCCCGAGCCGGCCGACGAGCAGGTGGTCGCGCACCAGCTCGCCGCCACGGGCTTCCTCGTCCTCGGCCCGAAGATGCTGGCCGAGCAGGACAAGCTGAAGCTCCAGATGGACATCGTGGACGAGCAGCTGGATGTCGCCTCGCAGGCCTTCCTGGGCCTGACGATGGGCTGCGCGCGCTGCCACGACCACAAGTTCGACCCGCTCTCGCAGCGCGACTACACGGCGCTGGCGGGCATCTTCAAGAGCACGAGCACGATGGCGAACCTCGAGTTCGTCTCGCGCTGGCGCCAGAACGAGCTCGCGCCGGCGGCCAGGGTCGCCGA
>Ga0172376_10005369_pt1 | contig 14327 bp, 15 predicted proteins | sample Lak35m_FD_121114 | JGI IMG/M metagenome (GOLD analysis project Ga0172376, IMG submission 121114) | Freshwater microbial communities from Kabuno Bay, South-Kivu, Congo - kab_092012_35m | ecosystem: Environmental > Aquatic > Freshwater > Lake | place: Democratic Republic of the Congo: South-Kivu...
GCTCGGCGAAATAAAAAATAGTCTTTTTCTGTTCAAGATCCAACCCTTCGAGACGCGCGCTACGCACGCTCCTCAGGGCGAACGGATTATGGAAAAATGGCTAAAGTCGAGTATACCCAAGTTCCTTCAAAATGCTAGGTTTTGGGCGACTTGATTTTTGTGCTGATGGCTTTGAAAAAAGTGAGGAATAGCCAGCCCTATTGCGAACTTTTCATAAAGTCGAGATATCAATACCCAGAGGAAATTGCCAAGGAAGTCAGTAAATTTGTCAAACAATTTTAGCACCAAGTAACAACACTATCTTCCTCAGTTTATGTAGAGAGGAAGATAGCATGGTTGCTCCTTCATTTTAGTGTTTTCTATGATGATACACATGTTTCCCACTATCTCGAAAGCCCTTGCTTACTCCGTGAGCGGTAGCGCCAACTACATGTGCAGTACCATGAGCAGTTTTTCCAACAACCCGCCCTGTTCCTGTTGCAACTTTTCCTGCAGCTTTCGCAGTACCATGAGTTACCGACCCAACAGCATTTGCGGTTCCATCAAGAAAATCAGCAATGGGTCCAGCAAAAGCAGTTGTGCCCATAAGCAACAGACCAACCAGAAATGAATTAAATATTGTTAAGTTGAACTTTTTCATAACAAACTCCTTGTCTACAAAAAAATATAACAACAACTTGTTACAAGTTAATTGTAGCACATAATATAAGAATAAATATCACAAAGTAGATATTTTAACCTTATTTATATACAAATTTTAACTAATATGTTAAAATTGAAGATTCCTAATGTCATGTCAATAAGTAGGAAGGAGTGATTCAATGAAAAATTATATGTTTATTCTGATTCTTTTAAGCATTGTGGTGGGAATTTTTGCCGGCGTATTTTTTCCCCAAGAAATGATTTCTTTACGTTGGATGGGCTTGGTTTTCATCAATATGTTAAAGCTTATTGTACTGCCTCTTATTTTTTGTGCGTTGGTTAGTGCAATTACTTCTATTGGTGAAATGAAGCGATTGGGTTCAATTGGCGGGTTAACCTTAGCATACGTGCTATTAAGTGTAAGCATTGCTGTTGTAATAGGACTCACTTTATTAAACCTTTTTAAACCTGGTGTTGGGGTTTCAGCGCAATTAATTCTATCGAATGCGTCACCTACTGATATCCAACCAGTTGAGTTCTCCTCTTTTTTACTCGCTCTATTTCCTCCCAATATTGTTGCGGCCGCGGCAAAATACGAAATTATGCCAATTGTGTTTTTTAGTATCGTTTTTGCCTTTGCGTGTATTGCTGTGGGCAAGGCATCACGACCAGTAGTTGAGTTATTTACTGGCTTACGAGATGTTTTAATTAAAATGATTGTGTGGTTGATGTATTTAACCCCAATAGGATTATTTTCCTTATTAGGCGCTGCTATTGCAGAGGCTTCTTTGCAGCATTTATTGTTAGAAAGCTTACGTGGGATGATTTTATTTATATGTATTTTTCTCAGCGGGTTGCTGATTCAATTTATTTGGCAGCTCATTTTTGTCACATTAATTATGCAAAAGAACCCAAAGGAATTTATTCGTTCTGCCGTCAACGCACTCATTACGGCATTTGCAACATCAAGCTCAATGGCCACTCTTCCTGTGACAATGTTGGTTGCTAAAAATCAAGAAGTGAATGATGATGTTGCGCGTTTTGTATTACCACTTGCAACAACGATTAACTTGGCTGGAACGGCAATGTATGAAGCTGTCTCTGCGCTTTTTTTCTGTCAAGTATTAGGATTTGATTTGTCAATTCCCGCACAGGTCGGTGTATTCTTTACGGCTATCGTTGCTGGAATGGGTGCAACGGGGATTCCTGAGGGCGGACTGATTACGATGGTGATGGTATTAAAAATTGTTAACGTCCCCGCTTCTGCGATAGGATTACTCTTACCCTTTGATAGAATTCTTGATCGATTCCGAACGGTAACCAATGTTTGGGGGGATTTAGTGTGTGCCAGTTTCGTTGACCATTTCCAGAGAAAACTGAGCGCAAAGAAAAAATTATAAGCATAGGGAAATAAGTTATGCGGCATTGCCCTTGTGGTTCGAAGATTGATTATTCAAATTGCTGTGGGCGGTACATTGACGGGCCTCAACTTGCCGCGACACCGGAATTACTTATGCGATCTCGTTATTCTGCCTATACCCTTGTTAAAATCAATTACATCAAGCGAACAATGGCTGGTCAAGCGCTTATTGATTTTAATCCGGCTGAGGCAAAGTGTTGGGCACGTCAAGTGAAGTGGTGTGGATTACGTGTTTTGCAAGCATACAATGTATCCAATGATATAGGTTTTGTTGAATTTGCTGCTCATTTTCAAGATGGAGATTGCTTGCAGTCGATTCACGAAGTCAGCGAATTTCATCGAGTTGAGGGTGTTTGGCTATACGTGAATGGGACTTATAAAACGTAGTCCCATCCGACGATTTTTTTAGAAATAGACGCCAATTTGTGCTAACACCATATCACCCGACCGCCCTGTTCCGAGGGTATTGGTATTGACAACACCTGTAGGCGCGGAGCCATTTGCAAATTGGTAACGATTGTAATCAATATCATGACGATACTCTAAACTTTCCACCGTATCTTTCCAAATAGAGATGTTGAATACGGCGCTAATACGTTCTTTTGGAATTCGCAGTGCTAATGCTTCTTTAGACCATTGGAAACCAAACGCGAGAGTTGATGGTTTACTGAATAGGATAAACGTTTTTCCTGCTTCTAATTGAAGTGCTTGAGGGTGTGCACCAAGCCCATTAAAACTTAAGTCTTCTGCGCGGAATTCATTTGTAACCCCCAACCATTCAGCGGTTAAGTTATAACTTTTAAAACGTATTGTGACATGCCCATCGACAGCTGGAACGGGTTTTACTGCTTCACTGCCATGTAATAGCGCACCAAATCCTGCAAAATTCCCCGTATTTTGACTAGCGTTGTTCATTTGCATACCACCAGAATTATCAATAGAGCTAATGAAGCTTGCACCCACCTCACCATTAATATATCGTGTATCATATTCGTAACCAAAATTAGCACCACCAACACCGGTATTTCCCGAAGTTGTATCGGCTTTAAACCCATAAATCGCAGCAAAAGGTCCCGATTTCCCTTGAGATTTATATCCTAAAATAAATGGGCGTGATTTGGTTCGCCCCATGATCATGGGCAATGGGGCGCTAACCATTGCACTTGAGAAACGACCGAATGGAACATAGAGTTGGCCAGCTGTGAAATAGAAGGGCGTTTGATCAAGATCACCGATATTAATAAACCCTAAACCTAAGCCAACGCCCGAACCTGCAATACGTTGATTACTCGAACCGCGAATAGCCGGGTCGTAAGCGAAGGATATATACGCTTGAACTTTCTTATTCAATGCAGCAGCCACATCCACTTCGGCCGAGCCAAGATCCCAGTTCATATCCCAATACGCAGAGTCATGTGAGTAAGGGTTGCCAACTATTCCTACAGGCTCTGCTTTACCACTTAATGCAATAATTGGGGTATTAGGGACCGGATAACCAATGCCATGATAAGCTCGATACAGTTCTCGACGTTGTTGCATTAATCGAAGATCACGATTGATACTTGAAATATTGACAATATAATCAGAGCCATTATAAGACGGCCGGCTTCCTAAATAAGGCGCTGTAACAACAGGTGTTCCACCAATAAAAGTAACGACTTTTCCCTCGGCGAGTAGTGCAGTGGGGTAAAATTCAACAGATTCAGGGTGTCCATTTAGTGTGTGAACGTAAACTGTACTGTTATGATAGGGGGGGATAGCGCTTTTCTTAGCTGATTTTTTTTCTTTGTGGTTCGGTTTTATTTTATGTTTTGCAATCGGTTTTTTTACTGTTTTAGTACGGACCTTCGATTTTTTCGGAGCCTTTTTCACCAACTCATGCTGTATTTGCTGTAACTGCGCTTGAAGTTGTTGTGTTTGGCGTTCTAATTGTTGAATCTGTTGGTTCAATTGTTCGGTTTTATCGCCTTGAGCATAAAGCGGTAGAGTAGAAAAAATTGACAAAAAGATCAAAGACTTATATTTCATAATGCGGCACCTCTATCCTGAGGGTAAATTGTGCCGCGATTATAACCTTTTTATTTTCAAATTTGTATAACTTATTTCGTACATGTTACATATTTTTTAACTAAACGTGCTCTAGCCATCGAACGCCAAAATAAGGACCAAATAGTCCAAAATCACCACTGACTACGGCCCCAGTTGTTGTTGGTAGGCGCGTAAATGTGTTGAAGTAATTTAGAGATTGATAACCTCCATCGAGCGTAAGTAGCCCTTTTGATAATTGGATCTGATAATTTAAACCGAGTTTTTCTTCAAAACTTGGTGTTATGGCGGTTGCATTTGCATTTGAATTAGAGAAAATTAAATTACTTGGTAAAGCATTACTGATGATTTCTTGGCTCATACCTCGTAAAATCGATGTGGAGGAATTCGCTGTAATATGCAAGCCTGACGAACCAATTGCATAAGCAAAATCAACGCCAATCACCGGTCCAACACCAGTAAATTCTGTATTCCGTTGTTGATTGACAATCGAAGAGTCCAATACAAAATTATTTTGCAGCCGATAATTTCGAATAGACGCATATTGCAAGCCGCCATAAAAGCGAGCACTATAAGACTGGCTGAAGTCAACGTGTTGACCAAAGACGAGATTAACGCGATCAAAACGATTGGTATTATTGATATTTAGTTGAGACAAATAGACGGATTGGTTGAAATTAGTCCAATCAAGATTAACGTCGTTGCCTGTATTGAAATGATAAGCACCTTCTAAACGATATCCCCAATCCCATGGATTATTGATGGCTTCGAAATGATTTGCGGTTGTCACAACATAGCCACTTTGGGCGTCGTAAGTGGGTTTGAAATAAAGTGCCTGAATGCCTAGGTCCCATTGTTTAATCATGCAAGGGACTGTTGTAGGACCAGGCTTGCAAATTGACCCCATCGTGCCAGCAAATCCAGAAGTACTCCATATTAAGCCGCATGCGGCAAAAAATGTATTTTTTAACATTACAACTCCATGAGTGAGGGACTACAAAAAACACTTCCCCAAAAAAAAACCCACCACTTGCGTGGTGGGTTGGGTTTCTTAATTGACGCGAATCAATTAAGCAACATTACCAGTCCACTTTGCACCGAAGTAAACGCCATCAAGAGCAAAGTCGTTACTATGTACAACTTCAGAAACAAGGTTTGGTAATACTGCTGCATTTCCTATTAGGCCATGTTCAGCGTTGAAGTAGTTAAGCCACATGTAACCAACATCAAGAGTCAAGTCACCAGAAGCCAGTGCGTAGTCATACTTAACACCTAATTTACCTTCTAACTCAGGAACCATCATTGTGCTAGATCCATTCCAAGAGTAAACAGTTGTTGGTGACTTTGTCAAATAACTGCTGCTAGAGAATTTACCAGTACCGATTAACAATGTTGTTGCACCTTTAGCATACATTGCAAAACCGTTACCCCAATTGTAGGCCATATCTATACCAACTCGAGGACCAAATCCGTTAAATGTACGGTTTTGTTCTCCGTAAGCATAGAGGGCATCTGCTGTAGTATAACGCCCATCTTCGAAGGTTGATTTAATTCGACCGAATTGAGCACCACCATGGAATCGAATCTTTTTCGCTTCGCTAAAGTCAACATGTTGACCGAATTCAATGTTAACAGCGTCCCATTGCGGTTTGAATTCTAGTTGATTTAAAGTTGCAGTTGATGCCTCAGTAAAATTGTTAGTGAATGTACCACGGTGATTGTTGCCGAGGTGATACCAGTTCACATCTAAATCATTTCCTGTGTTGAAGTGGTATGACCCTTCAATTTGGAATCCCCAGCCCCAAGTTGAACCAAGGTTGTTAAAAGTGTGGCTGTTGGGATTGGCAGTGTCTGTATGATAGCCAAAATACGAATCATCAGCACCACGAGCCGCTTGAAGGTATAGTGCTTGTCCACCAAAATCCCATGCAGTTGCTTCACAAGGAACGGTAACCGCACCAGGAGCACATACAGGACCCATAGTACCAGCGAATACAGCACTGCTACTGAAAGCAAGAACAGCTACAGCTGTTTTTTTAAGATTTAACATACTTTATCTCCACTTTTTTATTATTAATTTCCATTTTATCCATTTTTTTCGTCAAGCCACAACTTTGTATTGACATAGTACGCCATCATCGCTCAAATACGAAAACGTACATGTACCGATTATCAAGTCTGATTTTTGTAATGTCAACACTAATATTCAAAATTAATTGGTTTTTATGTAATTAATTGTTTTATTTGCGAAATATGATTTATATTTGGGCATGTTTAACCTGAAAAACATGCTATGATTGGCTCTATATTTTATGGACTTTAGGATAGTATGAATTCTTTTTTTATAACTAGACCGGATGATTGGCATGTTCATTGTCGAGATGGTGCATTACTTTCGGATATTGTAAATGCGACAGCAAAGCATTTTTCTCGAGCGTTGTTGATGCCAAATTTGCTTCCACCATTAACCTCTGTGGAAGCGATTATGGGTTATCGTCAGAGGGTTATGGAAGTGTTAAGTTCCTCGGCTGATTTTTTACCTTACATGACTTTATATATTAATGAGTCGTTACAGGCCGATCAATTGCATTTAGCCAAAACTTATCCTTTTATATTAGGCGCGAAACTTTATCCTGCCGGTGTCACAACCAACTCTCAAGCAGGGGTAAAATCAATTTCGGCACTTTATCCTTTATTAGAGGTGATGCAGGATTGCGATCTGGTTTTACAAATTCATGGTGAAGTCACGTTTGGTGATATTTTTGAGCGCGAGGCGTTATTCATTGAAACAATTTTATTGCCATTGACGCGTCATTTTCCCAAACTCCGCATTGTATTGGAGCATATATCAACGCAGATTGCAGTAGAGTTTGTTGAACAGGCATCACAAAATGTTGCAGCAACAATTACTCCGCATCATTTATTTTATAACCGTAATCAATTACTCGCCGGAGGCATTCGCCCGCATTATTACTGTTTACCTATATTAAAGGCTGAAGGTGATCAGCTTGCTTTACAACAAGCGGCGGTTAGTGGCAATCGCAAATTTTTTGCCGGAACGGATAGCGCGCCCCATTTAAAGAATACAAAAGAAGCTGCCTGTGGTTGCGCGGGTATTTTTTCGGCGCCTTATGCACTTGCGATGTATACAGAAGTGTTTGATAATTGCGGACGATTACCGCAACTTGAATCGTTTATGAGTCGATTTGGCGCGGATTTTTATCAGCTTCCAAGCAATCAAAGCCAAATTGAACTAATTAAAAAAACGCAGCAGATTCCTGAAGTTCTGAATATTGGTGGTGGCGAAATTGTGCCTATTGGTGCTGGAACAGCGTTAAAGTGGAGCATCAATGAGTGATCACCCTATAAAAAAGATAAAACAACGGTTTCGCGGTTTTCTTCCTGTTATCGTTGATGTTGAAACAGCCGGTATTGATCCTCAAAAAAATGCGCTATTAGAAATTTGTATTGTATTACTTGATATTGATGAGAAAGGTTATTTTTCACCTAAAAAACACTTTTTCGAACACATTCTTCCTTTTGAAAATGCAGTATTAGATCCTGAATCACTGGCTTTTAACCAGATTGACCCCTATCAACCATTGCGTTTTGCCGTAGATGAGAAATTAGCTTTAGAGCGGCTATTTTTACCGGTCAAGCAAGCTGTGAATGAAGCGCATTGTAGTCGCGCAGTTTTAGTAGGGCACAACGCGTGGTTTGATCTTCTGTTTTTAAAAGCTGCTGTGAAGCGTACAGGGGTTTATTTTCCTTTTCATGCATTTACCTGTTTTGATACAGCAACGCTTGCTGGAATGGCTTACGGTCAGACTGTATTAGCGAAAGCAGCCAAAGCAGCAGGGATTAATTTTGACCAAAATGAAGCGCACTCGGCTATTTATGATGCATTAAAAACAGCAGAGTTATTTTGTGTGATTGCTAATTCCTGGGGTGTGATACGGGATTGAAGTTTTGGAGTGGACTTTATGCTTCATGGTGGGCAAAGCGCCCACCATGAAATGCGAGATTTATAATGAATCAGAATGCTTCGATAAATATTCTGTAACACCCTTTGGAGAAGCGCTCATCCCAGGGTTTCCTTTTTGCCAGCCCGCTGGGCAAACTTCACCATTTTCTTCAAAAAATTGTACCGCATCGATCGTTCGTATAATTTCGTCAATGTTTCGACCAATCGGTAAATCATTTACGATTTGAGAACGTACAATACCATTTTTATCAATAATGAATGCACCACGGAAGGCAACCCCTGCGACGGGATGTTCGACGCCATAAGATTGGCATATTGAGTGCGTCATGTCGGCAGCCATTGTGTATCTGACTGGTCCGATTCCGCCTTCTTTAACTGGCGTATTACGGTAAGCGTTATGCGTAAATTGTGAGTCGATGGACACGGAGATGACTTCAACGCCACGAGACGCAAATTCACTGGTGCGATGATCAAGTGCAATTAACTCGGAAGGGCAAACGAAGGTGAAATCAAGTGGGTAAAAGAAAATCACGATTGTTTTGACATTCTTTGATTTTAAGCATTCATATAAATTAAATTTATCAACAATTTCTCCAGAGCCTAATACAGCAGCTGTTGTGAAATCAGGTGCTTTACGACCTACTAAAACAGACATATTTGTTCTCCTTGAAAAAAATTAAACGGTTGTTGCATCTCTTAGTACGCGTTCTAATTCGCCTTGCTCATACATTTCAGCAATTATATCGGAACCGCCAATCAACTCGCCGCGAACATAAAGTTGAGGAAAAGTTGGCCAGTCAGCATATTGTGGCAGTACTTGGCGTATATCTGGATTAGCTAATACGTCAACGGTCGCAAAATCGACTCCGCAAGCATTAATGCATTGCACTGCGCGAGCAGAAAATCCACATTGAGGCACTTCACGAGTGCCTTTCATGTAGAGAATTATATTGTTTTCAGCAATTTGTTTTTTAATTGTATCTAAAGTATTCACTAGTTCACCTTCAATTAATTAGTACTCGAATTATGTAAAATTTTACATCATTTTTCAATGATTGGTAACACCTATTGCAACCATTTTTCAACCTGATAAACTCACTACTTTATTTTTACCAGGAGAGTAGGATGACATTTGCTTTACCCAAACTGCCTTATGCAATGAATGCATTAGCCCCTCACATTTCTCAGGAAACGCTAGAGTATCATTATGGCAAGCATCATAACACGTATGTTGTCAATTTAAATAAGCTTATTGAAAATACACAATATGCGACAATGTCATTAGAAGATATTATTAAGAGTTCTTCAGGTGGAATATTTAATAACGCGGCGCAAGTATGGAATCATACTTTCTATTGGAATTGTTTATCACCTCAAGGTGGTGGAGAACCAAAAGGTCAATTGGCTGATGCGATTAATAAGGCGTTTGGTTCATTTGCGGCGTTTAAAGAAAAATTTACGCAAGCATCGATTACCACGTTCGGTTCGGGTTGGGGATGGCTTGTAGAAGATCAAAAAGGTGATTTGTCAATTATGAGCACCAGTAATGCTGGCACTCCAATGACAGAAGGATTACGAGCGCTATTGACTTGTGATGTTTGGGAGCATGCCTACTATATTGATTATCGTAATCTGCGCCCTGATTATTTGAATGCGTTTTGGGCTTTAGTTAATTGGGATTTTGTGGCTAGTCAATTATCTGGGAGTTAATATGCCGTTGATAACAAGCTATAGCCCTTTGCCTATTTCATTTTCACATGGGGAAGGGGTATGGTTATACTCGCAAAAGGGCGAAGCCTATCTTGATAGTTTTAGTGGGATAGCCGTTTGCGGGTTGGGACATGCGCACCCTGATGTGACGAAAACCATTCAAGAGAAAGCGGCAAAATTAATTCACACTTCGAACGCATTCCATATTGTTGAACAAGAAAAGCTTGCAGAGAAATTAACCGATCTTTCTGGAATGGAGCAGGCTTTTTTTGCTAACTCCGGTGCTGAAGCGAATGAAGCAGCGGTGAAACTTACCCGGTTGTATGGACACAAAAAAGATATTGCAACGCCTTCTGTCATAGTGATGAGCGGCGCTTTTCATGGGCGTACGATGGCAACACTCACTGCTTCAGGAAGCCGTAAAGTTCAAGCCGGTTTTGAGCCATTAGTTCCGGGTTTTGTTCGTGCTCCGTTTAACGATTTACAGGCGATACAAACGATTGCTGCGAATCGTGATGACATCGTGGCGGTTATGGTTGAGCCAATCCAAGGAGAAGGTGGGGTTCTGGTTGCAGATGAATCTTATCTTGTGGCGCTTGCTGCCCTTTGTCGTCAACATGATTGGTTACTAGTGATCGATGAGGTTCAAACTGGTAATGGAAGAACAGGGAAATATTTTTCGTACATGGATATGGGAATTGAACCGGATATTATTACTACAGCAAAGGGGTTGGGTAATGGTTTCCCTATCAGTGCTTGCTTAATGCGTGGTCAAGCTTGTTCTTTGTTTAAGCCAGGGAATCATGGTTCGACATTTGGAGGAAATCCGCTTGCGTGTGCCGTTGCATTAACAGTAATTGATGTGATTGAGCGTGATAAACTGTGTGAAAAAGTTACTCAAAATAGTATCATATTGCGTGAAAAATTGTTGCATGCAATAGGTGATCATCCCAGTGTTCGAAGTCTGCGTGGCAAGGGTTATATGTTAGGCCTTGAGTTGGATAGGCCAGCGAACGATCTGAAAATGATTGGACTAGCAAATGGCATATTAATCAACGTGACTGCAGAGTCAGTTGTACGAATTATGCCGCCGCTTATCATTAGCGAAGCAGAAATAGATGAGCTCGTTTTGCGATTAAAAAAGTGTATTTATGAATTTTGTAAAGTTTAGGGGGGTACAGTGGGCACGCTGCGCGTTTTGCCCACTGAGGTCAACTTTTATTGATTTGGTGGTTGTAAAGGTTGTGGTGTAACCAAACGACTGAGCTGAAATAGCATAATCGAATTGGTCAATATCAAGCGATCTTGTTGCTGACGGCTTAAATATAACTGATAGTTAATTTCTGAAAGTAAAATAGCAATCTCTTTTTGGACTGTTGCACTTGATGCCGCATTGATTTGGTCAACCCATTGCGTACTAGGGTTTTTTCCTGTTGGAGCCGGGATTGTCACGTCATACAGTCTTCTGCTTGCCATGACATACTCATTTAATGCTTGGCTTGTAGGTGCTCCTGCTCCCGAAGGATTTTGTGGCAAACGTTTTGTTAACAATTCATTTAGATTAGCAACGCCTACAGAAGTTTGTGCAGCGATTGTCCTCATGGTGGCGAGGTAGGTAGCGAGAGATTGCTGTGCTTTAGCACTTTGCATAATCGCTATTTCCGTTGCGGAAGGCTTATTTTTTTGTGGTGTAGGCAGTCCCATCGCAAGATTATATAGGATTTGGTAGGTAGAAAGTTCCGTTTGTGGTGGTGGAGCAACTGCGGAAGAGGCATAGCGTATAAAGTTCGCAGCGGCCTGAGCTTGACTGACGGCGGTCAAAGAAGACATCGATGACCAGCTATTACTTGATTTGCTTGGAGACGAACTCGTACCTGTTGTCGGATTGATTGTTGATAAGAGAAGTGGACCTAAAAGCGTGTTGCTATTAAGCTGTTGAATAATACTTGGGTCAAGTGGGTCTGCAATATTGATTGGGGCTGGAAGCGTTCCCAACGCACTGATTCCTATCTGAGCGGAGTAGGTATGTGGTTGATTGCAACATTTTGATGCGAGATTTCCGGAGGTTGTAGCACTATATGAACATTGTGTTACTAACTGGCAAAATGAAAAATCTGGGGTTGTAAGTAGATCTAATATCGATTGGCTCACTGGGTTTGTTTGGTAAGGCAATTGATTAATAGATGTATTAACGGTTACTGAACCGGTTCCCGAATTTGTTGTTGATGGAGTATCATACGGCGTTGTTTTGAAAACCATATTGGTGAGTTGATTTAACGCAATTTCTGGAGAGTTGCTGTTGGGATCAACAATCGTCTTATTTAGAACTGCACCTAGTAGAGTTGCTAAAGTGGTTTGTTGAATATTTTCTGCGCTTGTTCCTCCACCTAATAGTGTACTGAGCATCGTTAGCGGTGGTTGGGTGATATTATAACCAAGAAATCCTCCAAGATTTGAGAGGTATTCCGGCAATTGACTCAAATCCGGTCCCGGATCGGCCAAATTGGAGGATACTGAGCTAAAATAAATTAAGCCAGCCAATCCTACTTGCCGCATAAAGTCCATTTTCATTATTCGTCTCCTCCTTCTAGAGCACGCAACACAAGCTTTAATCGATATTCACAAAAAACACGAGATATCAGTCGAAGTCGTTCAAAAACGATATTTCGTTTTAGAAAAAATCCGGCGGGGTCAACGTTTGACATCGTGGTTTGCTCGGCATGCATCAATACTCTTGATGCGCTACCTGGGTGGGCCATATCAATGGCTTGCAATAACCTTAAACCGCGACCCGTTTTGATATTGCCGACAATTCGAATGAAACTATCTTTTTGTGCAAGAAGTTCCATATCGATATTAGCGATGTTATCTAATACTTCACCTAGTTTTTTCATCGCGTCTTCAATCTCTGGATTTCCATCCAGTGTCCATTCTTCTACACTTTCCATAAAGGTTATCACTCGATAAATCATGGGATCGATATATTCAGACCAATATTTTGAGGATGCAGCAAGGCTGAGATCAGGCATAACTCGCTCTTTTTTAAGTGAAAAATAGATTTTACTTTTTAAATTTGCCCATTATAGATTTAGAGTATAAGATAAATAATATCCTATTGGCAAACGTAAGCGATTTATCATGTCTATGTCAAATAATGAGAAGAAACAGTCAAAAATAGGTAAGCTATTTCGTCGTATGTTTAATGTACGTGAGTGGATCGATTGGAGTCGCATTAAAGCCGGTGGAGAATACATTTCGCAGGGAGCAAAACAAGTTTATATTGATACACCAAAACTACCCGTAGAGTCATTTGCCGAAGCACAACGTCGATTAAAATTAACTGACGACAGTATTCTTATTCGTGGGCGCGCACTATTACGAAATAGTCTTATTATGTTGTGTCTTGCGGTATTACTTTTTTGCTATGCCATTTATCACTTTATTTGGGGAACAATTCATTCGGGGATATTGTCTTTTTCATTATTTATTTTATCAATGGGCTTCTCGTTTCGCTATCATTTTTGGTATTTTCAGATAACCCAGCGAAAACTTGGTTGCACTTTAAATGATTGGGTCCGGCAAGGATTGATGGGGAAAAAATCATGAATAAATTTTTATATTTTTGGTTATTCACGTTGTTTCCAATTTTGGTTTTTGCTGATGGTTCTATCTCTTTTGCTCCTCCTTCTTCAGATTATTCCGTGGGTTATCTGGCCGAAATTTTTGGAATAGTTGATGGTGTTTTGCATGGCTCCGGTAGTCAAATTGTGGGGAGTATGTTTGAAGTATTTAATGCCGCTGTGATGGCTTTGGGTGGAATGATCATCACCTACACGATGATTGTGTCTACCATGAATACAGCGCATGAGGGGGAAATGCTAGGAAAAAAATGGAATTCCATATGGGTTCCTGTGCGCGCAACGGCTGGGTTGGCCTTATTAATTCCTAAGGCATCGGGTTATTGTTTGTTACAAATTTTTGTGATGTGGGTTGTAGTTCAGGGGGTTGGAGCAGCCGATAAATTATGGAATGCCGCACTATCCTACTTGAATCGAGGAGGGGTAATTATTCAACAACAAGACCAAGGTCTTATTGCATCTTTGACAGGAAGTACGCCTGCACAAGAGATAGTGCAAGGCGGAATGTCGATCCTTTCTGGTGCAGTATGTATGCTAGCAGTGCAAAAAACTTTGGAAAAAAAATTATCTTCCTATACAAACACTCAAGAAGGAAAAGGTACTTCTACTTGTTCAATGACAGGATTAAGTCCGGAAATGGTGAATTTTTGTCGTAGTGGAAGTGTTCCTAATTTTGCAGCAACGTTTGATGCTGTAGATGCACAAAAAAATGTTTTACAAGGGGCAACAAGTGTAACGATGACAATGCCTAATTTTAATTCCAACGAATATCCTCTTTACTCACAATTTAATGGCATATGCGGTTCAGTGAGTTGGAATTTAATGTCGTCATCGACTCCAGGTGCCTCAAATTCAATGGGTAGCATTTTGTCCGGCATGAATTTAA
>Ga0172376_10005370_pt1 | contig 14326 bp, 21 predicted proteins | sample Lak35m_FD_121114 | JGI IMG/M metagenome (GOLD analysis project Ga0172376, IMG submission 121114) | Freshwater microbial communities from Kabuno Bay, South-Kivu, Congo - kab_092012_35m | ecosystem: Environmental > Aquatic > Freshwater > Lake | place: Democratic Republic of the Congo: South-Kivu...
GACTTTCAGAAGGTGGTGAATTTGATTAACCACAGACCGAGAAAATCTCTTGACTATCGCACTCCTTACGAAGTATTCTTTGCTTCATCAGATACCGTTGCATTTCATCCTTGAATTGGCGACTTTACTAGATAATCCTCAGAACAAGAACCATTCTATTAATGGACAACGCATTACCAACTTTGCCTTTAGATATTGATATTGAAAGCAAAGCAGTCTTAAAAAAACTGGCAAAAGCACATCAAGCACTTGCCGAGTTAAAAGGAGTTGCCGCAAGTATTCCTAACCAAAGCATCTTGATTAATACTCTATCTTTACAAGAAGCGAAAGATAGCTCAGCAATTGAAAATATCATCACAACCCATGATGATTTGTATCGAAGCGATAGTCTTGCCGAGCAGTTTGTTAGTCTCGCCGCAAAGGAGGTATATAACTATGCCACAGCCTTACGGAATGGATTTATCCAAGTTAAACAGACAGGACTATTGACGAATAACGACATTCTCAAAATACAGGCTTGTATAGAAGAAAATCGTGCTGGCTACCGCAAATTATCTGGCACTGCATTGAAGAACGATCAGACAGGAGAGACAGTTTATACACCACCTCAGCATTATGACGAAATAGTAGCGTTGATGAGTAATCTCGAAAAATTTATAAATGATGATACTCTCTGTGACTGGGACGAACTCATCAAAATGGCAGTAATCCATCATCAGTTTGAAAGCATACATCCGTTTTATGATGGCAATGGCAGAACAGGAAGAATCATCAACATCTTATATCTGGTCAAGCAAGGCTTACTCGGTAGTCCCGTTCTCTATCTTTCACGCTATATCAACCAATCCAAAACTGAATATTATCGTTTGTTACAAGAGGTTCGCACCGAAGGGAATTGGGAAGACTGGTTACTGTTCATGCTAGAAGGGGTTGAGCAGACTTCTCGACAAACCATAGTGTTAATTCAAAGCATCAAGGATTTGATGCAACAATACAAAATCAAATTACGAGGAGAACTACCTAAAATCTACAGTCAAGACTTACTCAATATTATTTTTAGTCATCCCTATAGCAAAGTTGAATTTGTTGTTCAAGGTCTACAAGTGACGCGCCTCACCGCAACAAGATACTTAAACGAAATGACTAGAATAGGATTGATGAGTAGGCAAAAGCTAGGACGGGATAACTACTACATCAATATTGCGCTGTTTAACTTATTGAGTAACGTGCATGAAAAGTAAGTTTTCATAATATGTATAGGAAAGCAGGTTTTTCTATACATATTATGAAAACATGTATAGAAAAACCTGCTTTCCTATACATGTCAGCTTTAGTTTGACTTTTTCTTCTTCATACCTCAGTCGGAAATCAAGACAATCATCTCCCATAACACCTTGAGGATTTACTGAGCAACCATTGCGATAAATTTGACAAGTTAAGCATTGAGGTAAATTCATCCTGATTTTGGGCAACCTCCTAACTCATACTTCTGATTGGATAGAAATTGGAGAATCGCTTCATCAAAAGATTCTGGTGCGACTAAAAAAGCCCAATGGTTTCCATCCACTTTACAGATTTGGAGATTTGAGCAGTAGATTTTATAGGGTTTAAGCTGCCATTCAGATTGGTTTAGTCCTTGCTTTGGTTGGACAAAAAGAGTTGGTACAGTGATGGATTGGTTTAGCCCGTCGATTCCTAAAATTGCTTCAAAAATAAGATTTCGTGCTTGGACGGGGAACTTACTGCGCCAAGAACCATCTGGTTGCTCGGCAATCGTAGCCTGAAAGACAGCTTTTTGGAATGGAGTCCAATCACGATATTGCTTAAGGGTTCGAGCAATTTTCTCGGCTTCGGCGTAGGTAGGGAATGTGCCCACAATTTTTAAGAAAGGTAAGACGCGATAGAAAAGAGGAAAAGTAAGTCTTACCCACCAAGGGAAACGTCCCATGAAAAAGGGATCGACAAAAATCAAACTACGAAAACGTTGTGGTGATTGTTGTGCCCAAAGGGAAACAGTTTTGGCACTCCATGAATGAGCAATAATATGAGCACTTTGCCATCCTAGAGATAGCATTAAGCCTTCTAAGTCATCAATAATGCTCTCAAAGGAGTAATTATCAGTAGGTTTGGTACTTTCCCCATGTCCACGTAGATCGGGAGCGACAACACAATAGCGATCGCTTTGAGACGTAACAAACTGCCCAAAATGTGACCAAACTAAACCACAGTCCGCCATGCCATGTAAACATAGGACAGGCTCTTTCCCCTGTCCCCAAGATAGATATGACAATTGTAAATTTGGCAGTTCAATCGTATGGCGATCGGTCATAATGCGTCATCAATATTTGAGTAGACTACAGGCTAAAACACTTTTCAGGTACTTAAGAAAATAAAGCAAAGCTGTAACTCAATCTTAGCTTATCCAAATTCTTCCGAGTTCACATCATAATTTTGAAGGCTTTCAGAAAAATGCGCTATCGCTAAAAGTCTGTGAAGATTTGAGATGTAAAAATGAACAAAGAAAATTGCCAAATGTCACTGTATAAAAATAGCAAATATTATGTAATAGTGAGTTTCAAGTTATCAATAAAAAAGATAGCATCTAGGCTCAAAGACCATTATGGGTGCAAAATTATCGAATGCAATCGAGATGCGGTTGCCTTCTTGCCTTCAAATTCTGGAACAATTCAGCAAATGCTAGCAAGTGGAAAAATACAAGACTGCACTGAAAAATTTAAAGATATAAACCAGTGCAATTGAACTAAGCTTGCCCATTCTACTACATGAATATAGGTAAGCTAATTTTCTATCACAAAGGTCTGTCAAAAGTCCTTAGCAGGAGTTTCGTGACGAATATAAGGAGTAGAGCCAAGTAATGGTGTGGAAATATAATGCATCTGACTTACCCAGTGGCAGCGAATCGCGGCAAAGCCATGTGGAATTCATTCGTGTAAACCTTGAACTACTGCTAGCAGTAGCATGGCACGGCTATGAAAGCGAAGGAAGAGGAGCGATCATCATCGATGTCAGCAAATCGAAAGAATCGCAAATCGGCATCAGCCCCTATCAAAAATGGCTGAACTCCGAAAGCTATGGCTGCTATCTAAGCCAAGCCACAGCAGATCGCATTGCCAAAGAATCGGGATATCCCAACCCATTCCAAAAGGAAGAGAAGAGACAGATCAGGGAATATAAACCTGACAACCAAGTTGTAGTCTGCTTTATCCGCACCGATGGCGGATTTAGCTCCTATGTGATCGCCCATCCATTCCTGACCGCTAAACAAGCCTATGAAGCCAATAAATCTAGACTTCAAGCCGAATTCGCAGTAGATAAGCCAGACTAAATCCAATCCCAATATGCAACATCCAAAAGCCTCCCGATGTAAATCAGGAGGCTAATTTGTTATGGAGTCAAATATGACCACCAAAAGATACAAAAGCATCCTGTGCGGACGATTGCGACTAGAGATCGCTGTCCAACCAGAACAGCATAATTCAGAAAAAAAGTACCCAAAAATCATCCACAAGCAACTCCGTCGCCAATTTAGAAGAAGGAAGCAATTAGCGCTTAGCGCTTAGTTCCGCCTCAATCTACAACACCCAAAAGCCAAAAGCTAATCAAAAAGACAAAAACATGAACACAGCAACAATGATCGCCACGCAGCAAGCATTGATCGACAAAGGAGCCGAATACTTAGGCGACCTCATCGCCTGGTCAATCAGTGCCGAAACCAGACTAAGTGAAGCCACTCTGAAACTTGCCGCAGAGCAAGTCAACCTCGACTTCAGTTACCTTCCTGAAAGTCCAAATAAACTGAGTGCATTCAAAAATGCCCGCACCAAAACCCAGACCCAACTTAGCAACCACAATCTCCTCATTCGTCAAATCTCCAACAACGGCGTACTAGTCTATGGATTTGTCCTAGAGAACAAGAACGAGAAGGATAAAAAGCTGCGATACAGCCAACTCGCCTCCTATAGTTTCGATAAAAGCAACGAAACCACCCATTGGAACCGAGAAGACTGGAGCCAAGAAAATGAATCCCTAATTGACATCGCCAGAACCACCTTCGACAAATGGTACACATGGAGCCAAGAAATCACCAGCAAAGAAATCCGTGCCATGCTGACGGAGTTTGCCAAAAAAGCAGGAGTGCCATTTCGAGAACGAGGCGGCACATACTTTGTGGCAAGAAGCTATCGGCTCGAACTAACCGCCTTCCGAGAACTACTACCCCTGATCCACAAAGAAAACAACATCCGCTGGATGCCGATCGCAGGTATCGGCGACATGGATATCATCGCCAGACAATCTCTTGAAAAGGAAGTGCAGTCAATGTCCAGTTACCTAGACGAACTGCTAGATCCTCAAAAAGTATCAGAGACAAAAGGCAGCACTCTGAAAAACCAACTCAAGGTTTATCGGGAAGTGGAAGACAAAACTAAAATGCTATCTGAACTATTGCAGTTCCGTTCTGATGCTCTGACCGACAAACTCGCCAAACTGCGCCAACGTTGCCTGAACGTACTGGATGAAATCGCAACCACTGCAACCGACACACCAGAAGAACAGCCCCATCAAACAGAACATATTATCTCTAAACCAGAAGAAACCATCTGTGAACCAGTAGAAACAATAGCAGAAGTTGCCGAAGACAACCTATTTGATCTCGGCTTCTAGCGAAGGATCGCGGGAGTAGCCAACGTGCTACTCCCCATTCAATATCAAAGATTAAGAGGAACTCAACAATGATGGCAACCGAAATCGCCCAGACAAATGGACATATCACAGCATTGACCGTAACTAATAACTCTCCATCAGAGAAATTGCAACAACTGCGAGACCAATTGAAAACTGTATAACTAGACCGCAGCGAAGCGATCGACCTAATCATGGTAGGACTGCTAGCGAAAATGCACGTTTTCTTAGGAGGTAAACCAGGGACAGGCAAAACCGAACTTGCAAAAGCCGTCTCAGACGCAATCACAGGAACCACCTTCTTCCATTACCTGATGACCAAAACCACCGTCGCCGAAGAAGTGTTAGGAGCACCCGACCTTGCCGAACTGCAAAAAGGCAAATTCGTGCGCGACACCGAAGCGATGTTACCCGAAGCGCACCTTGCCCTCATGGATGAAATTGGCAAGGCAAATAGCATTGTCCGTAACTCCGCATTAGGACTGATGAACGAACGGGAATTTCTAAACGGTAAAACCAAACTGCAATCACCATTAATCACCATGATTGGCTGCTCCAATGAGCTGCTAGATGGCGAAGAAGATGGAGCATTTTGGGATCGGCTGAGCCTGCGGTACATGGTGGATTACTTGGGCGATGAAGATCTGCGAATACTGCTGCTTCGCAAGACTGGCAACATCTACTCACCCAAAATCACCACCATGCTGAGCCTAGCCGAACTAGAGCAAATGCAAACCGATGTGAAAAACGTGACATTTCCTGCCCCAGTGATCGACTCCCTGATTGACCTGCAACGGGAACTGAAGAAAGAAAACTTCATTGTCAGCACCAGAAAATACGTGCAGATTGTCACCATTCTCAAAGCCTATGCCTATTTACAAGAAGAACCCGAAGTCAGCGAAGACAGCTTTGAAATTCTCAACCATGTGATCTGGAATCATCCCAGAGAGCAAGCACTGATCAGAAAAATCGTCGCCAAAGTGGGGAATCCTGTGAACATCCAAGCCCAAGAAATCCTCGCCGCCATTACCGAAAAGCTGTCCGACTTGGGCAACTGTCCCACCTATGGCACCAAGAAACAGCAAGACGATTGGGCAACCGAAGGGTCTGGCGTATTGTCCGATATGCGAAACATGATCGACAGACTGCAAAACTTGATTGCTCAGCACCCAAACAGGGCAAAGAAAGCCCAACAAGCGATCGCCGAAATCGAAGCCAAGAAGAAACCATTACTAGCAAAAGTCAGTGAAATCATGTACGGCGCGTAGAGAACCAACCAAGAGAGAGCAGATTATCTGCTCTCTTAAATTATCCAGATTCTAGAGAACAAAAATGCAAGAACCATTAGTGTATGTAATCCCCAAATGGACAGAGCTATGTGTAGATGACTTTAAAGAAAAATCATCCAGACTGAATGATGTCATCGAAGAAGGCGATCTCAAAATCTACAACTTTGAAACCTTTGTTAGTGAAACCTATCATCGGCTGTACGATCGCCAACCCAACCGATTAGAAGATAGTGCTATTAAACCAGAAAACAAAATCTGGATTGCCATCCATCAACAGATGAGCGAACTAGAAGCATTTCAGCAATTTAGCAACCGCATGAATGGAGATGCATTTCTTTCAGGTATTGGCACAACCGCCCTATGTATTGCCATCGTCGAAATGCTGCCCGAACCAGCCGAACCATTAGAAGACCCTGAAGTAATCAGAAAACAACTGCGGGGAATGTTTGAAGCTTTGCAAGGACAAACACCCCATGCTGGGCTGATGCAAAAGATTCAGCAGTTAAAACAACAAGGACTAGAAGCCAGGTTAGCCTGTGAAGCCTACGCCGACTCGATCAGTCCATCAGAAATTGAAACAGCCATCATTGTAGGTCTAACCAAAGCTGAAGCAGAAATGCAAGCGATCGCCGAAAGCTTAGAAGCCTTTAGCGGAGGTAGCAATTACAGCAACGAAACCCAAATAAAAATTGCCGACAAAATCCAACTAGCTCAAAGGATTCAAGCATCGCCAAAACTGCAAGCGATCGCCGAACTCGCAGGCAAGAAAATCGAGATCGCCGCCAAGATGCAACGCAGCAAAGTCAAAGAAGGACGCACCGAAATTATTGGTGTAACCACAGGCAACGACCTAGCGAGAATCCTGCCCTGCGAACTCGTCAAACTCACTGAGCCAGACCTATTCCCCATATTTGCTCAAGGGTACATTGAGCGATCGCTAGTACAACGAGAACTAATCAGCCGCGAACCCCTAGCCAGAGGACCAATCATTATTTGTCTAGATTCGAGTGGATCGATGCAAGGACAAGCAGAAATCTGGAGCAAAGCGATCGCCCTCGCGCTATTGAGTATCGCCGTTAGTCAAAAGCGCCATTGCCGCATTCTGCACTTCACAGACATAGTGGAGCGTATCGACGACTTTGCAGGCGAAATCCCCGACACTAATCGCGTAATTGACTGCATCGAAAAGTTCTACAACGGCGGCAGTACCAGCTTCACCGCCGCCCTAACGGGAGCCTTAGCGTCTATTCAACAGCACGAACAAACCAAGCAAGCCGATGTAGTGCTAATCACCGACGGACTAGACAACCCATCATCCAGATTCATGGAGCAATGGCAAACAGACAGGAAAAAGTATGAATTTAGCTGCTATGGCATCTTGATTACCTGTGGCAACCTAAGCAGCTACGAAAGCACGATCGGCAAGCTGTGCGATCGCTATGTGGAGATAGAAGATCTCACAGACGACAGTGAAGTATCTGACTGTCTATACAGCATCTAAGCAAACATTTGCAGCCATAAAAGGCGGCGCGATACGCCGCCTTTTATGGCTTTTCCTCTAGCGAGGTTCGCAAGGAAAAACCAAATTATTTACTCAATATGGAGAAATATCTATGACCTACTCATTTCAGCAAGCAACGAAAGAAAACATCAAACTCCGCATGGCACTGTACGGACCTCCAGGATGTGGCAAAACCTACACCGCCCTCCAACTAGCAACCATACTAGGTAAAAAAGTCGGACTAATCGACACCGAATATGGCTCCAGTCGTAAGTATGCCAAACTGTTCAACTTTAAAGTACTAGAACTCAGCAAATTCGGGCCAAGTCAATACTACAACGCTATCGAAAGTGCCGAAGAATCAGGATTTGATTACCTAATCATCGACTCCCTATCCCATGCATGGTATGCCGAACTAGACGCAGTGGGCAGTGACGTGAGAAACTGGGCAAAAATCCGACCCATCGAACGGCAACTATGGGACAAAATCATCAGCTCAAGCTGTCACATCATTGCCACGATGAGATCGAAGATTGAGTATGACTTTAACACTGCGGAAGTTGGTGGCAAGCAGAAGATCACCAGTGTCCGCAAGATTGGCACAGCACCAATTCAAAAGGAAGGTAGCGAATATGAACTGGACATCTGTGGCTTATTAGATGACCAGAATACACTCACAATCTCCAAGAGCAGATGTCCCGAAATCAGCAACGGCATCTTCCCAAAACCAGGGAAGAAGTTTGCTGAGATGATCCAAACATGGCTAAGTGATGAAACACCAGTTAACAAAAATGCTTTTATCCCAGTCATTAATGTCCCTGCCAAAGTTGCGCAGGAACCACAGGTACAGCCCGAACTAGTCACAGTTGCCAGCAGTAATGTCGCCCAGATTGCAAGTACCAATGGTCATGTAGCCACAGCCGTTGAGACTCAGCCAACTATTGCCAACACTCAACCCAGTAGCAGCAAACCCGATAACCCAGCCAAAGCCGCCTTCAAAGCATTATTGGCAATCACCCAACAGCACATCAGCAAAGTGATTGAGACTAGCATTGACCTGTATGGAGCCGATGAAAGTGGCACAAAGCCCAAATTCAACAGTGAAAATATGACTGCCAAGCAAATCAAAGCTGTCTGTGAAGCACTGATGCGGGAATGGCTAGGGCTTAAAGGATATACCGCCGAACTAGCCCAGAACCTGATTGACATCTCCACATCGCGGCATCCAGGACAATATGCAGCGATCGCCAAAGACATCGCCAACCAACTGGAATTCTAGCAAACACAAAAACAATAACTCTCTATCTAAATTGGATTGGAGAGTTATTGTTTTTTAAGATACGCTATCGCGTAGAAGTCCATGACCTGATTCCTAAATAGAAGGAAAAAACTCATGTGTAATTCAACTAATCTCGTAGTCCTCTCTGGTTATGTTGGCAACGTCTCCAAAGTGCGTCAAACCAAAACCAGTGGCAAAGACGTACTAGACTTCAGCCTCGCCGTACAGCCCAAACCTCGCCGAGACAAAGATGGTAATTGGATTAACCAAGAACCGCTTTGGGTAAAAGTAGTTTGCTGGAAAGGAACTGCGGAATATGCCGAAGAGCGTGCAGAATCTGGGAAGTTTGTCGAAGTTACGGGAGTTCTGACGCAGCCTGAAGAATACAAGTCCAAGAAAGATAAGAAGCATCATGCGCGGACAGTAATTCATGCTCAATCTCTGAACTTCATTGATGTTGTGAGAAAGTCTGCTGAAGATGAAGAGTATGAAGAATCAACCGTTTACGATGATGACTTCTAGCTGAACAAACAGAGAGAGTATTGATAGATATCAATACTCTCTCTGTTTGTTTTTTAGTCGCTATCGCTCAAGGCTCTTGCCCAGTTAAGAAAAAGAGAAAGTAACCATGATTTACACTCACAAAGGCTATCAATGCTTGCTAACAACTCAAGCCACCAATCAAGGAAATGAATGGGTAGCTCAAGCCAAGAAATATTCGATCAGCATCGAGCAAAAAGTATTCGCCCAATGGCTTGGGACAAAATTGATTACTAGTTTTGACAAGGAACAGACTAAACAATACTTTGCTGAGATGGTGGAATTATTCTTGCAAGAATATGCGGATATCTTCCCACTGTATCCACGACCAGAACTACCCGACGCGACCATCGAAGCAATTCTAGACGAGCGAGTGTACCTGACTGTCAACAATGGTGGTAGACATCACACAGCCAAGTTTCGAGTGTTTACAGAAGAACGTCTGCGAGTATTCCCAGCACGTATCCCGATTCCCGTAGGCATCAAACCTAACGTGAAACCAAGATACAGGCAACTTGTTGCTTAATCGGCAATCTCTAAAAAAGTAAAACCTTCACAATGAAGGTTTTACTTTTTTGCTAAATCTATCTATTCAGTCAGAATGTAACCAGTCTTTTTGATATCTGTTATTGAGTTATTGGCTTTAGATCCTGCATTGCGCTGATAAGCGATCGCACTTCGGAGGAGGTTGTTATCATAGTATTTCCTTGCTTTTTTTACATTGTGTTTTGAGTGTTCTAGAGTTCTTTTAGCATTGACACAGAAAGTGGTAGCCCCTGCTTTAACAGAATTTCTAAGTATTCATTGCTAGTTTTGGGTTGCTTTTTTAAGCGTTGCCGACAAGTCTCAACTGCTGCCATAACTTTGAAAGGACTTAAGCCAATCAAATCGGCAATAAAATCATCTGGATGCTTTGCTGTGATTCCATACTGACTGATATTCAGATCGGGAAAATCTTTTAGATTAAAGGTGACAATAACATCAGCTTCAGCCACAATTGCTGCCGCCAGAATATGACGATCATTAGGATCAGGTAATGTTAAGGACGGAATTAGTTGTTCAAAATCAGTAACTAAACTGTCTCGAACTTGGCTATTCATCAAATCTTTGACTTGATTTAGCTTTTCCCTTGGTAAATCAGGACGATTTTCCATGAGATTACGAATCCATTCGTCATGAATTAAGTTAGTCCATTTGGCTCTAAAGAGATCAGCGATCGCTAATTGAATGAGAATATCTCTAAGATAGTTAGGATAAAGGACACAGGCATCGTATATCACTGTAAACTTGCTAGTTATATAGTCCTAGCTCTTCAGATATTGCCACAATCTCATCTAAAACTTTGCTTCTGGCGACATCAATATTTGTTTTGTATTCCATTAAATCAGTAAAGCGAACTCGGCGATGCGTGCCGACTTTGTGATAGGGAATTACGCCTTCTTCGAGTTGTTTGATTAGGAAGGGACGCGAGACATTGATTAAATCTGAGGCTTCTTGGGTAGTGAGTTCGGCATGGATGGGGATGATTGTTACGGCGTTGCCTTGGGACATCTGGGTCAAAATGTCTATAAATAGGCGATAGGCTGCCGCAGGGATTGTAACTGTTTCTTCACTGCCATCAGCTTCTACTTTTTTGAGATGACAGACACCTTCGCTAATATGCGAAGCAAGAATACGGCTGCTTTCTTTAGAAATTTCGGTTTCTTCTTCGGTGGGAATGTGTAGAGACTGGGTTAGGGCAAGCATTGGGCAACCTCAGATAGTTTTGTATTTAGATTGCTTGAATTTTGCTTAAAGTCTAACATATCAAACGCAATAAACGAAATGATGATTACTATGCAAGGCGAGCGCGCCATTTTTACAAGTGGCAATTAAGACAAGCATAATTTTACACTCCCAAAAAAATTAATAAAAACTTTAAGCGATCTCTAATTCGGGATGAATACTTGCAAAATGGTGCTTTCAGGATTGCGAAGGTCAAGATAAATCGACTGAAAATTAAATAAGGCTAGCGCCAGTGCTAACGAAGATAGCCATAATTCCATTAGTAAAAAAGCCATGACCAACCCAGCGATTGATCTAGACAAAGACCGACTAAAGCTGTGCATTGAAATATTGCCAGAAGCCGACTCAACCGAGAGAATGGTCATAATATCCATTTGCCGAGAGCAGGGGATGCCTCTAATTCGGACGATAAGTTTGAATGAACTAGCACCAATCCCATTACCTTTAGCCGAGGTAATCCAAGCCTATGCCGCCAGCGAATTGGCAAGTCAAGAGCCGATCGCAACAGTTGAAGCAGAAAGACCAGAACCGATCGCCATCACCAAGAGATCTTTAGTATCCTCAAAACCAGAACAGATGACCTTACTATGAGCGAAACAGCAATGAACTATAACATCAAGATTGAAGGACAGACAATTCCCGTACCACCTGAAATCGGGAGTAGTGATGAACAAATTAGGGCAACTCTCAGCCTATATTTTGAAGGAATCAAGAACTCGAAAATTGAAAGAACCGTGCAAGCCAACGGCGATGTCCTCGTGGATGTTCGTAAACTTGCAGGGACAAAAGGCATAACATGAGCGAGACAGCGATCGCTAGTTTGATGGAATCTCCAGAAGAAATCAACCCCTTGCTAGAGATACTGTGGGAAATTGAGAAGTATCAACAGCAAGGGACTCAATTAATCGAGCTAAGTGAAATCGGGTTAGAGGACTTTGATGAAACAAGCAAAGAATTACAAAAACAGTGTCTATGCATTCAAAGGACAATCGACAACCTGAAAAAAGCCAGCCTGATCGCCGCCCCAATGACAATCCGAGGTTTCTGAGATGGACAAAACCAAATTTGAGTGGTTAGCAGCACGCAACGCTGATAAAGCCGTAGAATACCTCGAAGCAATCCAGCAAAGGGCGACAATGCTGCAACTGTATCAGCATTACTATCCTGACGAATATCAACAATCCAAGGCTAGTATTCAAGTTGCTAGCCTTGAAACCTACAGTGAGAAAGAACTAGAATTTCTGACTTTACTAGATGAGCAATTCTTCCCATTGCCATTATTGCAATCAGAATCAGAGCGTATATCCTATATTCCCGTAGAGCCACTTGGTACTTCATGGTATTACGATAACTTTGAAGAATTAGGCGTAACCGAGAAATTCTTGATGAGCCTGATCCATGGATTAGACAACGATACATGGAATGACCTAGAGGAAGAACTAGGACAAGACTTGCCATCTGCTGCGAGTTATATCAATTACCAAAAATTAAGTCAGGAAGCCCAAAAAGTAAAAGGGACAATCACCCTTTTACCCATAGTGCTGGATATGCTAACCCAGTCCACAGGTAATATATGGCTGGATATCTCCTATGAGAATGACATCGTAGATGCTTATTGGACAGTAGAAGTGATAGATACCTTAAGAGAAGCTTATATAGAAGCACAAACGATTTTGCAAAAGTATCGAGAATTTATCGAATGGCTAGATCGAGATACGGCAAATTGTATCAAAGTAGTCAAGATCTGGAACCGATGCAAAGAACCAACCCCCAAAAACCACTATCTAGCAGCATGAGGAAACAGAAATGCTAACCCTAGACCCACTCCAAGATGTCCTAAAGCCCGATGGCTATCCATTAATCGAAGCAGAGGCTAAACTCCTATTTTTGAAAGGAGGACATTACTGCTTTCAATATCGACAGGGAGAGCGAGAAACCTATAAGTTTCTATCCCCCGACACAGTAAGAGCCGCCTTTCAGCACGAACGCATCGACACAGGCTGGATACCCAACGGAGTAAAACGCATGGGAATCTGCCGTCAAGGACAATGGTATGTACAGTTTATACCACCCGCAAAATCGACATTCACTTTCACCAACATAGATAGGAGTGGAGAGCCAATCTCCCTAACCATTCCCATGATGGGAATAGTGTTTATGCTATGTGGTGACACTTGCTATATCTGGGCAACCAAGCGAAAAACCTTTGCCGCCGAATTACCCATTTACCATGTGCCATTACCAAACATCTATGGAGATGGCAGGATCTGTATGGGAATTGAGAATAACCTCAGCAACTATGCAGAAGGAATCGAGCGACTAGCCAAAGCATGGGAGATGTTCGTGACAGCACCATTCAACAATCATCTCGTGAACGGGAAATCGAATACCCATCCAGAAGACATCCGCGAAAAACTGAGCCAATTGCAGAAAAGCAACCGCTACCCCATCAACGATCTCGTCCAATGTGGCAGTTCCGTGCAGGTAGCGATCAACATGGTAATCAACCGATGAAATTACTAGAACATGTGCAAAAGCACGTAGCCACAATAAATCCCGCATCACCACCGACAACGATCGCCCACAATACTCCTCTAATTCAGCACATCATCGCCACCAATCCAAGCCTGCCTGAAATCGCTCCAACCTCAATGTACGAGTATGTCTACGGCAGCAACGGCACATTTGTCAGAGCCAAGCGACAAGGATTAGAAGTGATCGCCCCCGTGTCCTATTACAAAGCCAAAGGACTAAGATCAATATCCGCATCCGTGCAGATGACCTACCCCGCAGTCTTGAATAACCAATTAAATAACTAAATTTTCTGATTGTTTGCTATAAAAAATGATAGGGCATAGGATTAGACTGGTAGCAACAAAGAAAAATTTGGTAAATTACCCTTGAATAAATGACACCAGAAAATCTTCGGGAATATGGTATAGATTACCTGTATCATATGACCCATATAAATAATCTTTCTTCAATTATTAGGTTTGGTTTACTTTCTCATAATGCAGCACATAGACTAAACGTAATACAATCGGATATCTCTGATCCAGATGTACAAGATATTAGGGCGGGTTTAGTAGTTCCATTTTATAACAGACCATTCTTAGTACAGGACAAAAAGTTGCAAAAGTAGGCAGAAAGGGGTTTTATAAAAGATAACCACATCACAAATAAAACCCCCTATGAAAGAGATTAACCTATTTCGAGAAAAGTTGCATGAAC
>Ga0172376_10005373_pt1 | contig 14323 bp, 15 predicted proteins | sample Lak35m_FD_121114 | JGI IMG/M metagenome (GOLD analysis project Ga0172376, IMG submission 121114) | Freshwater microbial communities from Kabuno Bay, South-Kivu, Congo - kab_092012_35m | ecosystem: Environmental > Aquatic > Freshwater > Lake | place: Democratic Republic of the Congo: South-Kivu...
CCATCAGCACCGTGCCACCGGCAGGCACCGAACCCAGCTTCGAGGGCACGGTGGCGGCAGGCGGTTGGTCCACGGCGTTGATCACGTACGTCTCCCCGACGACCTTGGCCGGGAACTTGCCACCGTTGAAGTACGGGGCGAGATCCGTCTCCGACGGGGTTTCATTTCCACCCTTCTTGTTCTCCGCAGCCCATTGGGTCTTCACGGAGTCGATGGTGCGGAGGTTGACCTTGATCGCCTGCAACCGGGCGGTCTCAAGGGAACGCTTCACATTGGGAATGGCGATCATCGCCAGAAGGCCAATGATCAGCACGACGATCATGATTTCCACCAACGTGAAACCGGAGGCCCGGGAAGTGGCTCGCCGGGCGGCGAAGGAACGGATCGACAGGTTCATGACTTGAGTATGTGTCTGCCTCGGGAATCCCCAGGCGTCAGTGGTCAACGCCCAGATTCCGCAAAAGTTTCGGAAACGCTAACAGCGAACCTTCACGGCGGCAAAGCCTATGCCTCCCGTTTCATGCCCAGCCCTCATTTCTCAAGACACCGGCATTGACGAACTGTAGGTATTTCACCCACAAATCCTCAAAGTCCGACGCTCGCATGCACTCCTCCTTTTCCTCCCGTCGCTTTGTCGTCTTGCTGGCCGCTAGCCTCGCTTTGGCCGGATCTTCCAGGTCTTCCGCACTCACCTTCAACTTCACCAACGGAGGAGGTGTGCCAGTCGATTACATGGCCGCCGCCGTTGCCGCCGGCAACCTGTGGTCTGGATACTTCACCGATCCGATCACGATCAACGTCCAGATCAACTACTCGGACTTGGCAGCCGTCGCGGATTCTTCCATCAGCTCTTCGAACATTGCCTACGGCACGGTCCGCGATCGGCTTAGGATCGACGCAATCACGCCGGACGACATCTCATCCTCCAGCGTCCTTCGGAACGGATCGTCTGCCATCTTCCTTATCAACCGGACAGACGGAATCCTGCGCATGGACACCGGGACAGCTGGAACGACCGCAGATCAGAATAACGTTGAGTTGATCGTCCCCAATGCCGTCCAGAAGGCACTTGGGCTGCTTGCCGGATCCAACGGTGCTTTGGACGGCCGGATTGATCTCGATACAGATCGAAACTACGACACCGATCGATCCGACGGCATCGCCACCCTGAGCTACGACCTCGTCGGGATTATCGCTCACGAACTGGGACATGTCTTGGGATTCCAGAGTACTGCCGAGATGATCTCCACCACCGGCGGGAGCATTTCGGAATCCAGTGCCAAACCCCAGGTCGGAGACCTCTTCCGTTTCTCCCAAGAGTCCACGGGGGCTGCTGGAAGCTACGACGGCGCCGGCACGGGCGTCTTTGACATCGCTGCCGACAACCGCGCCAAGTTTTTCTCAGTCGATGGTGGAATCACCTCCGTTGCCCAATTCGCCCGCGGATCCAGCAGCCCAACCTTTGGCAACGGCCAACAAGCCAACCACTGGCTCAACAGCGCCACACCCATCGGCATCATGGATCCAACCATCGGCTTGGGTGAATTACTTTCATTCACCAGCACCGACCTCCGGTTCTTCGATGTCATTGGATTCAATCCGGTACCCGAAGGCCGTAGCTGGGCCGCTAGATGCCTGCTGCTGCTAAGCGCTGGACTTCTCCGCTGGCGCAAGCACGCGGCTTGATCCCGCTCGCCAGACCCGGTAGAAGGCGCAGCGCTCTGGGCGCCCATCATGCCGGAATTACTCGACCTTACGATCGTCATGCCCTGCCTCAACGAGGCAGAAACCCTTTCCACCTGCATCAAGAAGGCACAGGCGGGCATCACCCACGCGGGCGTCCGTGGAGAAGTGCTTATTGCCGACAATGGTTCCACAGACGGATCCATCGAAATTGCAGAATCACTCGGTGCGCGCGTGGAACGTGTCCGGGAAAAGGGCTACGGGAATGCTCTCCGAGGCGGCATCGAAGCCGCCTACGGCCGCTGGATCATCATGGGGGATTCCGATGATTCCTACGATTTCTCGAACATTTCCGGGTTTGTTAAAAAGCTGAAGGAAGGGCATGACCTCGTCATGGGGTGCCGACTCCCCTCAGGCGGCGGGACGATCGCCAAGGGGGCTATGCCCTGGAAAAATCGTTGGATTGGGAATCCAATCCTCTCGTTCATAGGCCGCCTCTTCTTCCGCACTCCAATACACGACTTCCACTGCGGGCTGCGGGGCTTTTCTGCCGAGGCTTATCGCCGAATGGACCTCAAGACCACAGGCATGGAGTTCGCCTCCGAGATGGTCATGAAGGCGACACTCAAAGGTCTGAACGTCGCGGAGGTGCCAATAACCCTGCACCCGGATGGTCGCTCCCGACCGCCGCACCTCAAACCATGGCGGGACGGCTGGCGCCATCTCCGCTTCATGCTGATTTACTCCCCGAAATGGCTGTTTCTTGTGCCGGGAGTCTTCCTGACGGTTGCCGGACTGGTGGGGGTGGCCTTAACTTGTACCGGCCCTCGGGCACTGGGAAGGATCACATTGGACCTTGGCACACTGATCGTTGCCAGCATGACGGCCATATTGGGATATCAACTCGTAGCACAAGCCTTCTACGCGAAGGTTTTTGCGGTAGGTGAAGGACTCCTCCCAAATGACAAACACTTCGCCGGTCTTTTTCGTCACTGGAACCTGGAAAAGGGCTGCATCACAGGGCTGATTGCCAGCCTGACAGGGGTTACCATTCTGGCACTCGCGGTCTGGAATTGGAAGGCAGCCAACTTCGGTGAACTACCAACCGCGGAAAACCTGAGACGCATTGTCCTGGGAGCGACTCTAACCACGCTTGGGCTCCAAACAATCTTCAACAGCTTCCACCTCTCCGTCCTTGGACTCAAGACCACTGGAAGACGACCTCCGTCGCTCGAGTGACTCTGGACCTGCCCTGCTTCATCTCCGGCTGTGACAAAATTAGACTGCATCGTTCAGGCTTGGCGAATCCGGGTCGCCCTGCCGTACATCAGCCCAGGTTCCCGCGTCCTCGACTTGGGAAGTGCAGACGGAGAACTGTTTCGACGCTCCGGATGCTGCGGACCTGGTTCCATGGGGATCGACCCGACTCTCAGCGCATCACTGACCACCGTCCAGGGGTTCCGGATGATCAGCGGCTACTTCCCGGACGACATGCCGCAAACGTGCCACCCATTTGATGTCATCGCGATGTTGGCCGTCTTGGAGCACTTTCCCCCCGCCCAATACTCAAAGCTAGCGGATGGGATCTATAGACTGCTTCGCCCAGGCGGTTTACTTGTGATCACCGTTCCCTCCGCAGCCGTCGATGAAATCCTCAGATGGCTGCTCAAACTCCACCTGATCCATGGCATGTCGCTTGAGGAACACCATGGATACGAGGTCGACGACACCCCCGGAATCTTCCCAGAACCAAAATTCAAGCTGATCGTTCACAGAAAGTTCCAACTGGGATTGAACAACCTCCTCGTCTTCCAGCGATCAGACTCACACCCTTGATGAACCGACAAGCCCCCGGCGTGACAACGTGGTCGTCCGGACGCCCCAAATGACTCAGCAGTTTTAATCCGACCAGGAATCAATCCTTGCGGACAATGAACATCACCAGCAATAACTCCTGCCCCCAATGCCTGTCGGTCGTCATGCCCGTGTACAACGAGGAGAAAACGATCGATCAGATCATCGATTTGGTTCTTTCGCAGAAACCTGTCTCCGAACTCATCATTGTGGAGGACTGCTCCAAGGATGGCACGTGGGCAAAGTTACAGCGTTGGAAGGATCGTGACCCCCGAGTTCGCCTCTTCACACACGAGATCAATCAAGGTAAAGGTGCGGCACTTAGGACAGGTTTGGGCAAAGCCACGTCACCGTTCATTCTCATCCAGGATGCGGACATGGAGTATGACCCCACCGAGTATTACGTGCTTCTCGCACCGCTGCTTCAAGACCGGGCCGACGTTGTCTTTGGATCCCGTTTCGCAGGGGGTGCACACCGGGTTCTGTACTATTGGCACTCGGTCGGAAACCGACTGCTGACCACGCTGTCCAACATGTGCACGAATCTCGGCCTGACAGACATGGAAACCTGTTACAAGGTCTTCCGTCTGGACGTAATCCAGCGAATCAAGATCGAGGAGAACCGATTCGGGTTCGAACCGGAAATCACTGCCAAAGTGGCCAAGCTCGGTGTCCGCATTTTTGAAGTGCCGATCAGCTACTATGGACGGACTTATGCGGAAGGGAAAAAGATTGGTTGGAAGGATGGTTTCAGCGCTATTCGATGCATCATCAGGTACAGCCTTTTTGAGTAATGCACACTTCTTCCTCACCCGTCGTCAATGATCAGGCCTCCAACGCTGACTTCGAGTTCGACGCTCTCAATGAAGCTGTCAACTATCGGCGTACTTTGACCCGGGAGTTCTCTCCTTTCCTCAAGGGCAAGGTGCTCGAAATTGGCGCCGGGATAGGCCAGATGACCCACGAATTTCGAGGTCTACGGGATGTCATCCGTTTGTCGGGATTGGAACCTGACAGCCGTTTTCACCAGCGATTCGCACAAAAGAACCCGGATGTTGAACTGTTCCGCACCGTTTCGGCGGAACTACCGGACAATCTGGGGTTCGACGCCATCGTCAGCATCAACGTGCTCGAACATATTGAGCAGGATCAGGCTGAACTCTCCAACTGGTTCCGACTCCTTCGCGAGCGACATGGACACGCCTGTCTATTCGTACCGGCGCGACCTGAAATCTATGCCCCCATCGACAAGGACTTTGGGCATTTCAGACGATACACCAGACCGGAACTGGAACTCAAACTGACCACCGCTGGGTTTAAAGTGGAACGACTCGTCTACTTCAATCTCATTGGTTACTTCGCTTGGTGGCTCAATTTCAAAGCACGTAAGAATCGCACCTTCGAAGCACAATCGGTGCGGATCTTCGACCGATACATCTTCCCGGTAGGCCACTGGATGGAGAAAAATCTACTGCGTCCACCCTTCGGGCAAAGTCTTCTGGCGGTCGCCAAGGCCTGAGGATGGCTACCGCGGTGCATCCACGCTCCACCAACGCCGATCCATGGCGCGTACCGCCTCCGCGACCCCACAGCCAAGCAGCATTCCAAGGCTCATTCCTACCACCATCCCAGCCCAGGCAATCAGGAACTGTGCTGGATGACCAGGGCCTCCCATCGCCAGTGCAATTCGGGCTCCCTCGTTCATACCCGCGATCATGCCTGAACTCGCCAGGATCCACGCTGGCCACCGATGCTGCCGCCTCCCCAACCGTGGTAGCCCGGCCCACATCGAGGCACCGCTTCCCATGATCATCCCAATCTGCATCCAAGGAATCTTCCCAAACAACTCGAAGTAATGATGGGGTTGGCAACAGAGACACACCCCGTCCTGCATGACGGGTCCCATCCCTGCCTCAACCCACCAGCCCACCAACATCCCAAGTCCCCCGGGCCCCGCCATCCCCATCATCATCCGTGTCCAAGGCCCCGGTCTGTTGGATTGGGCCAGAAACCAACCGCCTCCCCAAATACCCATGGCTGCGCCCAGAATGTGCGGCCAATTCATGGATCCCAGCCACGCAGCAAGGGGAAGCTGCAGTCCGAGGGTGATGAAGAAAACCGGGCGCAGATACCAATCTCGCGGTCCAGCCTCCTGGCCACATCCATCGTCACTCGAGAATACCGAACGCCAAGCCACGACCGCACTCGACAGAACCATCAAGAGCGACGCCACCACCGGATGCAGCCATCCACCAGCCGCCAACCCCATACCCATCACGTTGTAACCGGCGGCAAACCAAAGGCCGCTTCGAATCCGACTCCGGACATCCCGCGCCACTTGTATGCCGTAAATGATCCCGTCCGCCCCCCGTTCCCCGATAACTCCATCCCCTGACTCCTTCGCAATCGCTGTGCCCTCCTCAACAGCCAATCCGACCGCGGCAACCGCGAGAGCGGGCCCGTCATTCACACCATCCCCTACAAACAGGGCCGGTCCGGTCCGGCTTTGTTCTGACGTCAGAAAATCAGCCTTCTGATCCGGCCCCAAGCCTCCAACAGTTTGTACCCGGCCACCGAGTCCAAATCCCGATGCGCGCTCGACCCGATCCCCAGTAAGGATACCCACCCGGCAACCCAGTCCTTCCAGGCGGTCCACCAACGCCCCCCAACCTTCCTTGGGTTGCTCATGAATCGAAGCCACGCCAATCAGCCTGTCGTCAATCTGGATCCCGACCGTCAGATCCTTGTCAGCATGGTAACGCAATGGTTGGTCCCCTGATGCTCCGGAACCTTCAGCGCCCAGCCAGTCGAGGCGCCCAATACGGACAACCATCCACGACCCCGAGGCATCCCGGACCCTCCCCTGCACTCCAGCCCCCGGGACAAGACGGACATCCTCAAGGTCAATGTCGTCGACCGCCAGACCGGTGCGAAAAGCCCTCGCGAGGAAATGGCCCGATCTCGACTCAACCGCGTCGAGGATCCGACGAACACGAACACGGTCCCAACCCTCCTCAAGAAGCCTCAGATCCAGCAGCGACGGATTCGATTCCGTCAGGGTGCCTGTCTTGTCGAACCACACGCTCCGAACCTCAGCCAACCGCTCCAATGCCCCAGCCGTTCGCAGAACCACCCCACGACTCGCTGCGGCGGCCAGACCGCTCCACAGGCCCAGCGGTACGGCCAAGCCGACGGCACAAGGGCAAGCAATGAGGACAACCGACAAGGCCCGATACAGTGCCAATTCAGGCTCACCGCGCATCCACCAACCGCAACCGGTGAGCGCCGCCGCGAGGATCACAAAAAGGACGAACCAACCAGAAAGACGGTCGGCAAACATCATGGCCCGGCTTTCCTTCAACCCGTCACGAGCTGCTCTCACCGTCTGAACCAACCGATCCAAGGTCCGATCCGCCTGAGTCTTTCGTACCACGATTTCGAACTCCGCGTCGACACTCACCATGCCTGCACGAACATGGTCCCCCGGCCGAAGCACCTCCGGTATGGCAGTCCCGGTCAGGATGCACGAACTCACCCATCCCGAACCACGCAGGACCAGGCCATCCACCGTGATTGCCGCCCCCGGACGAACCCGCACCATGTCCCCGATCTTCAGTTGCCCCACCGGAATGGACCGCTCGGAACGGTCTGGACTCAAAACAGTGGCCTCACCAAACCACGAATCCAAACTCTCGATCTCCGCCAGCACGCGCCGCTTGGCAACGGCAGTCAGCGCCTTCCCCGTGGCATAAACGGTCACCAGCACACCAACAACTTCGTAATACACTGCACCGGTTCCACGCATCGATGCATGAACGGAGGCGCCCATCGCACCAAGGATGCCAACCAGGAACAACCACTCGGTTCCGGGACGTCTCTCGGCAACACAGGCGCACGCCTGACGAAACAACGGACGACCGAGTACCCAAAGCACCGCTACAGCAGAGGCGCCCAAACCCGCATGGATCCATCTGCGCGTCGCCTCCTCCACTTCAGAGACGTTCACCACCGTGGCGAACAACATCGACTGGGCAGCAATGAAGGCGCCCAGCCCAATCGAGAACCAAGCTTCGGCCCCAACTCTTGCTTGCGACTCCGCCTTCCGGCCCCCTTCCGCTAAAATCCGGCAACCATAACAACAGTAGAACGGTGCCTGCAGATCACGGTCCTCTCCTCCTGGGATGGCTCCCCCGCAATAAGCGCAACCAGAGGCAACATCACCAAGGACAGATCGAGTTGATTCGGGTTGGCCCACATTACACGGGGATCAGGAAGCGCACCCCGGGGCAAAGTCAGTTTCCGAGACCCTGCAGCAGCGCCTTCAAATCATCCGGTGGCAGTTTCTTCAATGCCTCCTTCAGGGCCTCCGGTGTCAAACCCGCACCCGCGGATGCCGCAGCAGGCGCATCTCCACCACTGACGGGCAGTTTGAGAAGGTCCGCCGGTATCCACGCTTCCGTGCGGTCCTTCGTTGATGCTCGGATCGCGGCGACCTCCGCAGGCGTGACCAACCCGGCCTTGTTGCCCCAGCTGTTGCGGATGTAGGTCAAGACATTGGCGATCTGCTTGTCATCCATCGAGTCGCGGAAGCCGTTCATCACGGCGTTGTAATCGCTCCCCTTGACCTGTATCGGGCCACTTAGGCCGTTCAGGACGATCCGGATGATCCGATTTGGACCTTCGGCAAGAACCCATTCCGAACCGGCGAGCGGCGGGAACTGGCCAGAGACACCGTTGCCATCCGCCTGATGGCAGGGAGAACACTGGGCGAGAAAGACAGCCATCCCCTCCTTCGCCGCTTTCGCTGCGGGATCATCATTGGATGCTCCAACCTCCAAGGGAGGAGGAAGTGGATTGATCTGACGCTCGGAAAACTCGTCAGCCCTGAAGCCACCGGAGTAATGCGTCAGGTAGGTTCCTGCCCAAAAAAGGAGGGCCGCGACGAAGACCACCATCCAGAGATTCAGGGGCTCGCGACCTTCCACAGGATCCGGTCGCTCGCGCAGGACAGCAGCGTGTAAATCGCAAACGTCGGTGTTCTCACCACCGTCCAACCCGGAAGCGTTCTTGTTGGGAATCTCGCTCATCGCGTGTTCGCTCATTGGACTGCAGTCGCGGTTTCAGCCTCTCCGGCCGTCTTGGGCAATGGTGCCTCGGGCAGGTCATACGAGGACTTCAGGCTCCGGAGGTATTCGACCAGTTGCCTGGCAGCGTCCGTCGGTACAACCTCCCAACCTTCCCCTGGCGAAAACTCCCCCACCAGTTTCAGCGCATTGGTGGAGACACCGCCAAGACCGACCCGACGCTTCTCAAAAAGGAATGGATACGGGGGCATGACGCTTCCCTTCGAAGTGATCTGCGGGTTGTAAAGATGGGTATAATGCCAGGAGTAATCCGACTGGCGCTCGCCGATGTTCGTCAAGTCCGGCCCCGTCCGTGAAGTTCCAAGCATGACCGGACGCTCATGGACATAATCCCGGCTCACCGAGCGGCGTTTGCCCCAACCGCGATCAATATCACCCCCGAAACCTGCCGGCCGCACCTGTTGTGAGTGGCAGTAGACACAACCCAGGGAACGATAGTGTTCTGCCCCCTGTTGCGCTTCACCCCTGCGTGCTTCCGGCAAGTAGGAGACACCGCCAACGGCGTTCGTGGCAGGATTTGGAAGCAGGTTGCCCAACTGCTTGTAGGGAGCCAGAACCAAACCCACCCAACTGGATGCCAGGGTGAAGAGGATTCCGAGAAAGAGGAGAGGTCCGTACTTCATGGGATCATTTTCCGGCAACGGCCGGGGTCTCGGTTCCTGAGAGGATGGCGACGACAGGCTTGCGATAGGGTCCAAATACCCTGGCCAACAGCCAAACAAGGTTCCCAACAAAAGCGACATGGCCCAGAGCCATCAACAGTCCCGCAAGAGTCCGGAGCTTGAGCCAAGGCAAGGTACCCTCGACGACCTTCATGAATGGAACCGTAGCGTCATTCATCGCCAAACCCTGCAGAATCCCGCCATAACTCAGCGGAACAACATACAGGACAAGACCAAGGAAGCAGCCCCAGAAATGCAGGGAGATCAGCCCCAGCGAGGGCCACTCGCGACCCGAGATGCGGGGAATGATGTAATAGAGGGAACCAAACATCACCATGGTGAAGAAGCCGTAAACGCCGAGATGGGCGTGCGCGATGGTGTGATGCGTAAAGTGGACGATCTCACTATAGCTTCGGAGGGAGTTTGCGACGCCCTGCAAACTAGTCGCCGTATAGCAAAAGGCACCGACCACAACAAATCTGAGGGTTGGGCTATATCGCAATTTGCCGAAATGTCCCACCATCGTGAAGTGATGGTTGATGGCCACGGTGATCACCGGGATCAGCATCATGACGCTCGCCACCACGGATACCGTGATCATCCACGCAGGCATCGGACCGCCAATCAGGTGGTGGAGACCATTCCAGTTGTAGAACAAGGCGAGGGACCAAAAACCCAGCACGCTCAGGTAATACGAATGGATAGGCCGCCCAATGACTTTCGGAATGAAGTAATAAATCGCCGCCAACCCGATCGGCGTAAACCACAAGCCGAGAACGTTGTGAGCAAACCACCAGTTGATGGCTGCCTGGACGGTGCCACGAACCGGCTCAAGGATGAGCATGATCTGGGCAGTTGCATAGAGCCATGGAAACCAAAGGATCGCTCCGAGCAGGTACCATTGGCTGACGTACAGATGCGATTCCCGGCGCAGGCGGAATGTGATGATCGACCAAACCGCCACCAAGGCGTAGCTGAAGAACAGAATCGGGGTGCTGTAGCCGGGGAGTTCAAGCCATTCGATCGCAGTTGAATCACCGGCCAGAATGCCCACCAATCCAATCGTCAATCCCAGATTCCAGAAGATGGCTGCCAGGACGATCAATCCCCCGGAAACCAAAGGAACGCGACACAACCGACACATCAACCAGATCGTGACGGCAATTCCTGTCTGCGAGGCAAAACCGTAAATGACTGCATTGAGGTGGGCGGGCCGAACCCGGCCAAAGGTAAGGAACTCCCAGGCAGATAGGAATCCAGAATGGTGGAGCTTGATGCTGGTGACCAAAGCCAGAAGCGTCCCCACGAGCAACCAAGCCAAGCCGCTGATCACGAAGAAGAGGACGGGAGCCCGACAGGAGGCATCGATCTCCGCCAACATGGCCCTGCGTTGACCGGAATCGGACAACTCGCCCGGCATGAGGGCTGAAACGCTCTTGGTAGTTGAACTCATGACTTTGCGGACTTCCTGTTGAGGATCTGGTCCGTTGCCCTGTTCAACGGTTCTTCGACATCAAACGGAAGAAGGGCACTCCGATCGCCACTCCGAAGTTGATCGTTCTTGGCGGCCCACCGGAGGCAAGCCAAGGCAACAACGGGAACGGCCATCGCACCGAACAAAAGAAGGATTCCGATAGGGCTCATGGGATCACTTCATCACTCGAAACTGGGCGTCCGCTTCGATGCTTCCAGTCGTTCCAGGAGCTTCGCCCTTCCATCGGCACTTGATGTTCCCCATTCAGAAACAAAGACTTCCAAAGCACGATCGACGGACAGCCGAGCCAGATTCTCCTTGTTTGGGTCGACGGCAAACTTGGCAAGCTCAGCAGAACCTTCCTGTTCCACCTTGAGGCGCGTTGCCTTCCTGTTCTGGGCAGCTGCGGCGTCCAGACCAGTTGCGGGTTGTCTGACCACCAACCATGCAAGCACCCCAATGATGAGGAAGGCTCCCACGCCGCCAACAAACGTGGCGGCGATCGTCTTGGTGTTCTCCGTACAGCACTTCAGATCGCTCATGGATGTCAGGTGTTAGTGATGGGCGGCAGCACCGGGAGCAGGCACCTCATGATGGGTGACAGCTTCCTTCAGACGTGGATCCCGCAGCGGATAAGGCGCCGAGGAGCGGAAATTCCTGAGGAACATGAATCCAAGGAAACCAGCCATTCCGAACCAGAAAAGCGGATCCCAGAAAGAAACCTGAGGTCCATCCTTCAACGGTCCGTAAGTCGGCATGATGTTGAATGTCATATCCACGAAGTGCATGAGCCAAGCCCATCCACACATCGGGAACATGATCGCAGGGTTCAGTTTGACGTCCTGATTGAGCAGGACGAGGAAGGGAACGACGAAGTGACCAAAAAGGATCGTGAACCCGACCCACTTCCAACCACCGGCTTCACGGTTCACATACCAGAAGGTTTCCTCAGGGATCGCTGCATTCCAGATCAGGAAGTACTGCGAGAAATGGATGTATGCATAGAAAACGGTAAAGGCGAAGAACCACACACCGACATCCTGAATCTGTCGCTTGTGTATGACATCCTTCAGAGGCCCTGTGTTCTTGAGCCAGAGGACAAGAACCCAGACGGTAATGAGGGTAGTCCAGACGCTGCCTGCAAAATAATAGACACCATACATGGTGCTGAAGAACTGATGCTGGAGGGACTTCATCAGGTAGAAGCACACCAGTGTTAGCGTCAGGGAAAAATAGAAGATGCCGCCCGCCGCAAGAACCCGGGCCTTCCGGGTCCAGAGGGCTGCTCCGTCCTTGTCCTGCGCAATGGACCATTTGCGGAAGGTGTGTGCGATCCAGCCCCAACTCGCCACGAGCACAGGCAGCAGAATATTGAAGGAGCCCGTGTTGAAGAGGGCGCGTTTGACAGCCAGGGAATGATCGGTCGCCGGATCAATGGTCAACCACGGATAAATGAACTGCTGCAGCGCCAGGATCGGAGCCAGAAGCACCAGCATCCAAGGAAACAGAAGTGAGGCAATCTGCTCGTTCACCCTACGGATGGGAACCGACCATGAGGCATCGAAAAGGTGATGGATCAGGACCAAAAAGAGCGCGCCCACGCAGATGCTCAGGCAGAACATGTACGCCGTGAGATAGCGAAGCCCGACTTCCCGCAGAAGGCTCTTTCCTTCTCCATGCGCCTCCGCGTGGCCGTCGTGCGAATGGGCGTGCCCACCAACCGCCCCGCCGTCGGGCTGCGCCGAAGCAGCCGAAGGTCTGGCGGTGTTGGTCTCGTCAGCAGCCATCACCTGGCCTGCTCCGATGGCAAGGAAACCGACAAGCGCCAGAACGGCAAACACAGGTCCGAACAATCGTGAAAGGTTTTTCATGGCGGAGTTACTTGAGGTTTGCACGGACCGCATCCGGAACTTCTTCCTTCTTGCCAAGCCGGCTCAATTGCAATGCCCGGACATAAGCAATCACTGCCCACCGATCGCGGGGTTCGAGCTTGTCAGCGTAAGGAAGCATCAGGTTCTTGCCATTGCTGATGGTATTGAAGATCTCCCCATCGGCCATCTTGATCAGGCGCTCGTCGTGGAGCTTGGCGACGGCCGCCATTCCGAACTTCGTGGTCACACCATTGCCATCACCGGCGATTCCGTGACACGGAGAGCAGTAGATGTCATAGCGCTCCCGACCACGCATAACCAACTCACGCGTAACGGTCGTGGGGATGGCGTCCACCCAACTTCCATCCGCTTTCTTCCCGACACTGAACTCGTCCGCTTCGCGGAACGATTCCCGGGACACCGTGCCCGCAACGGGCATGCGGCTGCTCTGGCCGTCCGCAAACCCAGCGAAGGCAGTCGTGGTCTGCGGACGAAGCTTGGGTTGGCGATCCATGTCCGGAAAGACCTCAAGGGGTGGCTTCCGGGACAGGCCACCACGAAGGCCAGCAACACTGACGATGGCGACAACAGCCAGCGCCCAGGTCGCGAGGAAGAAGATCAGGAACTTTCGCATTTATTCCTCCACGTATTCAACCGCGGTTGCGTGACAGGTCTCAGCCAGGAACTGGCGGGTTGCCTCGGACGCGTACTTGGAGTCCGCCGCCTCGATGCAGATGAAGAATCGATCGTTGGATGCGCGCTTGAAACGTTCCACCTTCAGCAGCGGATTGTGAAGACGTGGGAGACGATTCAGGAACAACATGCCAAAGAGGGTACCGAACGCTCCAAGCAGGATCGTCATTTCGTAGGAAACCGGGAACGCGAACAATGGCGTGAAGAGAGGCTTTCCGCCGACGACCAAGGGATAGTCGAACTTGTTCATGAACCAGATCATGGTCATGCCCGTGAAAAAACCCGTGCAACCACCCGCGAATGTAAACCAACCAACAGGTGACTTTCGGAGTCCCATGGCCTCGTCCATTCCATGGATCGGAAACGGGGTATACACGTCCCATTTCGAGAATCCAGCGTCGCGACAGAGGATCGCTGCGTCCATCACCGCTGCGGGAGTCTCAAACTCCGCGAGCAGCCCGTGAGGTCTTGAAGAAGAATTGCTCATGATGAGTCCTTGGCGTGTCTTCAGTGATGCCCCTTGGCCCCACCCAGAGGGTGATGCGGGTCGGCTTGCGGTGTGACTGCCTTGACCTCGCTGATGGCGATGGCCGGCAGGAACCGGATGAATAGCAGGAACAGCGTCATGAAGAGGCCGAAACTGCCAACAAAGGTGAACACGTCGACCCAGCTCGGTGTGAAGTAACCCCAACTGGACGGAAGATAGTCGCGATGCAACGAAGTCACGATGATGACGAAGCGCTCGAACCACATGCCGATGTTCACAACGATGGAAACGAACCAGACAAACAGTGGCCAGGTGCGGAGCTTGCGCGACCAGAAAAGATGTGGGCTGATGACGTTGCAGGTAATCATGGACCAGTAGGCCCATGCATAAGGACCAAAGGCCCTGTTCTTGAAGGCATACAGCTCATAAGGACTCCCACCATACCAGGCGATGAA
>Ga0172376_10005375_pt1 | contig 14321 bp, 12 predicted proteins | sample Lak35m_FD_121114 | JGI IMG/M metagenome (GOLD analysis project Ga0172376, IMG submission 121114) | Freshwater microbial communities from Kabuno Bay, South-Kivu, Congo - kab_092012_35m | ecosystem: Environmental > Aquatic > Freshwater > Lake | place: Democratic Republic of the Congo: South-Kivu...
ACATCCTCTTCAAAACCCAACGCAAGACTCAGATTATTAACTCGTAAGAAGTTTACCTCTCAACCTCCCATGCGAGTCGAAGGAGTTCTTGATGAGTGGATCGAGCACTTTCCCGAAGATGCCCGATTTTTAGGGAGCATCTCGAAGAACTTAAATAGGTCGAAGGTTAGAAAGATTTGTGGCAAAGGAAGCAAAAATTCAATGCGTCAAAAATTCTTAGCAGTCATGCTTTGGGGTTACGGTCCATACGCCGTGGGAGCCACAAGAACTTTGGAGATAACTAAGGAATTGAATTTCGACAATAAACTTAAAGAAATCATCGCATTGGCCAGGCGCGGCAGACATATAGACGCAGTTTCCTATATGGCTACTAACCCCATAAGGGGGCTTGGACCAGCTTATGGAACAAAGCTTGTCTATTTTTGCAGTCCAAAAACAGTGTGTGCCCCAATTTATGATAAGCGCATAAGGGATTGGTTGATTAAGTACGCGGCAAATGAACTATCTGGTGCCAGACTAAGCAAGACACAGTGGCACACAAACAGTTATGTCGCCTGGAGTCATTGGCTTCAGGTCCAAGCAGCCTTGCTTGGCCGCAATTGGGAGGATCTGGAGTATTTGATGTTTCAAGATGCAAAGAGTATTCGCCACCGCGCAAAAAATTCCTCGGCGCTGACATAATTATTTAATTCGATAGTGTCTTTTATTGTTGTTGCATTTCCGACAGAGTACCTGAAGATTTTCGGGAGATGAATCTCCGCCAGTGGCGGCGGGGATTATGTGGTCAATCTCAAAACCTTTAATTTTTTCTTCGTGTATCAGGCCCACGCCTACTACGCCACAAATGCGACAGGTATAAGCATCTCTTGCAGAAATCTTCTTCTTACCACTTCATCTAAATGATGAATTTCGTGGTCATGAGAATAAGTCACGTTTTTTTCGCTTCAGATGAATCAAATAAATCACCGAAAAATAGATTCGAGTGACAAATCTTTGGATGTTGGGGAGTTTCAAACTCGTATTGCGCCAAAAAATCATCTGGAGATTTTGTAAATTGGAACTAAAATTCACTAAATTCTCCAAACCAAAAAATCAACTCCTTTTCCACGGGATGCGTGCTCTTGATTACGATTCTTAGAGGTCTTTTCCCCAATTTTGTGGATGCCTTTTGAACAGTACATCCAAAATTATTGTGCAGAAAGAATAACCTCCCATAGGATCTTTCTTTGGCTAAACCAAATTCTTGGTCAATTTTGTTAGGACTAGTAACTCCATCAGAAATTATGAAACGAGAACGGTTTGAAATCTCCAAACGACTAAGGAAATTTCTTGAATCCGCATGAGTGAAAGATTTTCGATTCAACCAGCCAGATTTACTGTTTATGTCGACTGAAAATACTTTTGAATCTGCATTCAATTTAGCCGCTGCTTCGTAGCAGAGCGAGCCCAGACCATGTTTTGTGCCTAATTCAATTATATCCTGAGGCTTTGTTATGCGAATGATTGAATATATCGCAAGATATCTGCCGAGATTTGGCCGAACATTTGCACTCAAAAATCTTATAAGACTTTTCCTATAAATTTCTCTTCGCAATTCCTGATTGCCTAAAAGTTCTTGAAATAGAACCTTAACTTGATTCACTTCCACATCAAAATACGCCGCAATTTGGGAAGCCAATTCACTCTCATTAGCACACTCTATATTGAAAGTATCCACATCTGCATTGAAGAAATACTTTATAAAAGTTCTTCTTTCTATAAAAATAGAACCTGATTCGTACAATAAAACAATTTTTCTCAAAAATCTGATTCTCGAGAAATGATAGATCAGATTCCTATAGTAGAACTTGACGAAATCCATGACAAAAATGGTATCAACTAAATTTTAAGATCTATAACTGAAAAGCCCCTGGTAGCATGTAGGTGATGAGATTGATAGCGTTCGTCAGCTTTGGCCATTTTAGATGAATCAGATACGTAAATTTCCTGATAGCTAGAAACAGACAAATCTACAACCTCAAAAATTGAGAAACTTTTTCCATAGTTTCTAAATCCGTAATTCTGCGCTACTCTATAAAGTTTGGAAGAGTCGGTGATAAAACCGGCATTTCTACCCTTCCTGGAATCAATCAAGATTGGATTCATTGAATGGGGCTGCCAATTTCCTATAATTGGGTTTGCACTAAAATAGACCAAAACCTCTGAATAACTGTCCCTAATTTCATAATTTGCCTTTGTTCCAATTAGCCACCAAATACCGTCGTGTGGAAAGATGCAAATATCTAAAAGAGAAACTCCGAGATCTATTTTAGTGATGAGCTCCCAGTCGCGTGGAAAATTTCTACATGTGTAGATTCGCATCTCACGACTTTCTCCACTTTCGGGACAGACATAAAGATTGCCCTCGAAGTAGAAAGGGAAAGGGAAAGATAAATGGAAATCCTCATTGATAACGCCACGATGATATTCGGTTTTTGTTTCGTCAAGACGAATTATGCTAATAATTCCCTTTTTTTGTACATTATCAAATTCCTCGCAAATAATATAAAGATCGGGTTCAGTCTGAATCAAAAACGGATCTGCGTAGAAACCTCTTTCAGGATTCGGTAAAATATTTAATTTATTTATTTGTAGTGACTCCCAATCACAATTTAAATAACCCACATGCCATTTTCGTGGCGATTGAATAGACACACGTTTTGCCAGGTGCGAAAAAAGCTCTTCACACAAAACCGAGTAATACCGAATAAATTGAATTATGAATCCGTTGGATACAAAGTTATTTCTCTGCAAACCTGAACATTTCAAATCATTTGACATTATCTTAAGCGATAAACTTTGCGTTTCATTCTCCTCCAAAAAAATCCCTTCTAAACTTTCCATTAATCGAAAAAAAATCATTTTTAAGTTTCTTGATTTGATTGCTTGATTTGGCAAAAAATATGCTCGATTTGCAACAATATCTCCATCTGAATAAACGTTCATATCGAAATTAACAAAATCTGCTCTCTCAACTATTTCCTGTAGACCAATATAGATGCTCTGAAAACTAAATTGAACTAATTGATCACACTTCCTAAACAGACTTTCTTTATCTTCAAATATATCTCGAAAATCAACCAAGATTATTGTGTCGAATTTGTCAATTGTATCTGCGAGTTTTTTGTATTTTACTTGCAAAAGATTGTTTCTCTGTTTTTCATGAGGATTCAAAAATTCACGAATTCTTATGTGAAGGAACCTATTCAAGGATCGCAATTCCCATACTTTCCTATGAATTTGAAATCTAGAAGGAATCATGAACTTTTTCTCAGGAATATCCTCTAGAATCTCAAGGCAGAAATTCTTATCGTGATCCAAAATTTCAAGCGCTAATCTAGAGACAAAACGGAAATAACTTTTTTTTGAGAATACTAGCGCTATTTTCAAGAAAAAACCCTAAAACATCTCAAATTTATGATAATCGCTTCTGCTACTCTGAGGTACATGCTCGGACCAACAATACTCATAAGCGGAATCGTATCAAATGAAGCAAGGAACTTGGATTCAGAAATCAATAGTCTCGCAGCGGCATTTTCATTTTCTAAAAATGTTTATTGGCATCTTGTCGAATCGGATTCAAATGACTTAACTATTAGGAAATTGCAAGCGATCGAGAATAATAGAGCCAATTTTTCTTACATTTCTTTGGGTAACTTGAAGCAAAAATTTCCAAGAAGAACCGAACGTCTGGCGTATTGTCGAAATCAATACCTGAATTTTTTTATGAGTAATAAGTTGAATTATGGATTTGATTTTCTTGTTGTCGCAGATTTTGATGGAACTAACAAACATCTTGACGTCAAATCAGTTCAAGAATGCTTTGATTCCAATCAGTGGTCCGCTTTTTTTGCTACTCAAAAATATTTTTATTATGATCTCTGGGCCTTGAGATCTGAAGTTCATTTGCAATACGATGTATATAAAAGAATTCTTGAATTGATATCTCAGGGAAATAGGGTGTCTAGAGCGTATTTTAGGGAATTAATTGTCAAAATGTATTCATTATCACATGAACATCAAGATATTCGCGTTCAAAGTGCTTTTGGAGGACTAGCTATTTATAACTCAACATATATTCCAATAAATGCGGAGTATATTGGGATTGATTCTGAAGACAAACAAATTTGTGAACATGTTTCCTTCAATCGCGCTATCAATAGAATGAATGGTGAAATGTTTATAAAATCTAGAATGAGAAATCACAAAGTGAATTCTCGCGTTTGGGAGTCAATTTTCCAATGGATTGTGTACTTGATTCTGCCTAATCGAATTGCTAAACATTTTTTTGAAGAGAAGTTTGAAAGAATATTTTTTTGATCCCAAAAAAAATTGTCATTTTTTATCCTCGATATTTCTTAGGAGATGGAGGAGTTACAAATACTTTGAAAATATTTGTAGAATCTTTGTATCCACACACATCCTATCTTTCAATTTTTGCGGGTTCCAGCATACGAATTTTCAATAAGAATCGAATGTGTGATAAAGTTTTTAAAACGAATTTAAGATACTTTTTTACAATTGTAAATGAGATATATAAGTCTGATTTGATAATTCTTGTTAGCGGATTGTCTATCTCCAATTATCTTATTTCCCTCATCTGTAAAACTCTTGGGAGAAAGTATCTGGTACAACCGCATGGTGCTTTGCATAAAGATATTATCAATAAGAGATCTAATCTTAGAAAAGTGTTTGTACCGGTAGAAAAGAGTTTCATTGACGGTTCCAGTTTTGTACACTACCTCAATAGTTTTGAATGCGCAAATTCATATTTTGATGCTCCTCAGAAGAGGAAAATAATCATTCCAGTAGGAACAAGTCTCTACAAAGAGATTTTGTGGACAGGTACAGGAAATTATTTTGTTTGGTACGGCAGATTTGATATCTTTATCAAGGGAATAGATATACTGTTGATCGCTTGGTCAAAAATTTCTCCACAATTAGGAGCACGGTTGATTTTAGCTGGCCGAGCTAATAATGCCGATACTCTCACCCAAATTGAATCACTGATAAGGGATCTAAAAATTGAGAAATATGTTGAAATTCGTGGCTCATTAGATTCGCTTGAGGAAAAATGGAATCTAATTTTGCCAAGTAAAGGTCTAATTTTTTCGTCACGTATTGATGCAAATTCGATGGTAATAGCCGAATGTGCTTCTTGGGGAGTTCCCATAGTAATATCTGACCAAGTGGTCGACCCTTATCAAAATACAGTAAATGGGTCAACCCCATTTATTTCATGTGATTTTTCGAATGATAGGGAGATGGAACAATCCTTGCTCGAAGTCGAAAAAAATGGACCAAATTGGTCTAGACAATCGTTCCAATATTCGAGAATAGTTAATGATCCCGAAAAGAATATTCGCAAATTTTTGGAAGTCTTCAATTCTTGAAATTAGGAGGAGATTTTTATTTGGTGCTTTGCAAGAAAAATCAGTAAAAAGAATTGAAGCGAAAATAGCTGTGGAAACTGAAAAGTATCTGCTGATAGGCCGCATATACTCAAAAATACTATGGGATATAACATGGAACTAAAATCCGCCTTCATCTGGGATGCTCGCAGTGCTCTAAGAAGAAGATAAACCAAGAAAAATAAAGCAATGCAACCACCCCCATAATAAAAGGAAAGCCAAGAATTATGTGTGCTTCCTGCCCATCTAGCGGCGTCAAATGCAGTAACTCGTTCTGCGCCATATCCGTGACCGAAAATTATTTGTAATAGTGATATGTGTTCAGTAATTTGATTCCATAGATATACACGGCCATTTAGTCGATTGAGTTGCGTGAAATCCTCACCTCGCGAAATATAGTTTTTTAGAGACTCCACTCTATAGCCAAATATCAAAAGTGCACATGAAATTGTCAAAATTGAGTATGCAAACTTTTTGAACATGGACATGTCTCTGGAAATCAGGATCGCCATCGCGAAAGTGAATAACATGGCAAGTAATGGACCTCGAGATTGATTTAACCATAAAAAAACAAGATTAGGAAATACCAAACAAATTTGACGAATATGTTTGGTTCCCCAGTACCTATCTAGCATTAGATGAATAGTTGATAATCCTGCAAGAGTTGCAGAAACAATGGGATGGACATTCAAATATGTCAAACGGTCTCCTGAGGAATAAGTAGGATTTACAAAACAAATTATCAAGAGAAATAGATTAAGTGCGATAAAAAAATTTGCAGTCACAATGTAAAGAATTTTCAACTCATCATTTTGAAATAATCTCAAGCACATGTTGATAAATAAAAAGAGAATTAGCAATTGTAAGGATCTAACAAAACTTAGGAGATGGGTGTGTGACCAAATAGCCGTCATAGAAAGGTATATTGGAAGCGCAAATAGTCGCTTATTTCCAAATAAATCTATTTGATATCTCATTGCTATATATGAAATCGCAATAAATAGCACGCCGTACATCCCAATCTCTAAATATATTGTTATCGAATATTGTCCAGAAACTACTGCCAAGGGATTTCTAGATTCGGATTTTAACATGGGCAAACCAACCAAAAGAAAGAAAATTAAGATAAATTTTTCTTTGACACCTTTTGTCATGGTTTTGTGTATATACTTAGACATAAATTCGACTCAAAAAATCTGTCAAATTTTGCTTAGAAAAATTTTCTGCATTGCCATAGTTAGAACTATTCATTATATCTGTTGCTAAATTTCTTACAGGGGAATTTCGATATTCAACACCTTGAAGGCCGCTTATTTTCAAAACAGAGCCGACTCCATTCAAATCAAAACCAGCTACAGGTTTCGCCAAAGCAATCGCCTCAGCAATCAACCATCCACTAGAATCTCGCAAGGAAGGATTTACCACGACTCTCGCATTAGACAAATGATTTAACACCTGTTGTCGGGTCAATTTACCTGGAAATTGAACACGATGTGCAACACCATATTTTTGCGCAAGACGCTTAAGTCTATGGAAATCCGGTCCGCTTCCAATGAGAATTAATTCAAAGTCCTCTGGAAGTAAAGAAATACTTTTAAGCAAAATTGCAAGACCTTTCCATGCGACAAACCTTCCTGCATAAACAACTAAATTTCGAGAACTCAATTCACTTTTGGAAAACTTCTCAGCTACTTGATTGATAATTGGGTGTGATAATACAGTCGAATTTTTGGCAAATTTGGAAAATATGGTTTTATCGAAATGATTAGCGCTGATCACCAATGATGCTTTACGAAGCGTCCTTTTCCCAAACAACAAAAACCCCATTCTCGCGAGAAGTCTGTGAGCAATTTCTTCACTGATTCCTCTCATGCCGAGAAATCGCCACATTGATAATGGGATTCTCCCAAGTCCTCCAATCGGGCCAAGTATTGACGGAATTGAAGAATTTCTAATGCCAATAGGCAGCCAGATATTCCCAAAAGATTTATGGTGAACATAGTCGTAATCCTTCCGAGAAAGGTCTATTAATATTCTCCGTACTTGATTTTGAAAAAAAAGATAATTGATATAGGTCAAAAATTTCCAACTATTAAAATATTTACTACCAATAATTTTTTTTGGTAGAATTCCTATTATCTTGAGGTTTTCATGATAACGCATCGGAATTTGCCTTAATATATCCGTGGTATGCTTATCTTGCGTTATTATAGCCACATAATGGCCTAACTCTAGAGTTGAAACAAGTATTTCAAAACTTGTTTGAGATTCGCTCCCTGAATCACTTTTACAAGTATAACTTGAGAAAAGAATCCTCACCAATGGAGTGTAGCAAAATATCGCTCTCTGTCTATGTTCAGCTGATAGGGAATTGAGGCGGCTTCCCAATCTAAAATAGCAATTCCATTACCTGATCTAACAACGTTCCATTTTGTGAAATCACCATGAGTGACTCCAAATCCATCAAAATCCTTCAGTTCTGAAAATATCAGATCTATCTCAGATTTTGTCAATCGTCTTTGAAGGAAGTCTACTTCAATGCGTTGGGTAATCAATATATTCCAGTATCCAATATTGTGTAATGAAACTGGTTTGGGCACAGAAAACCATTTTGTATATCCTGATAACATTTGAAGAAAATAAAACTCGTTTCTTAAACTAGGTTCGTCATCTAATCCAATCTTTATACTTAGTGATTCATCAACGTCATAAATATTAAATATCCATCGAAACTTGAAAGAAGATTTGATTCCGCAAATCTTTTTGCCAACATTTGCGCCGAATCCAACAAATGATAAACCATCGTAATAGGGCGCATACTTAACTGGTTTAACTAAGCCGCAATTAGCAAGAAAGAAGCAAATAAATAGCACACTTTTGCTGAGTATTTTCTTATGCGAGAAGAATTTCATACATCGAAAAAATGTTCTTTTCGAAGCTATGCACTCATAATTTTTTGGCAATAATAGAGGTGAATAAAGATGCATTTCGTGAAATTTTTGGATATCCGTCATCACTGCGAATTGAATGAATATCGACTTATCTTGTTCATCCGTTGTGTCAATAACGACCTTTGGTCCTACTCCCTTTTGCACCAACCATTTTTGACACTGTCTCTCTGTCTCCTGAGGCGATAGCTCAGTTTTACGTCTTGCAATTGTCTGACTGTCTCCAGTCAAAATGAAAACGAAATTTGGACGCGGCAAAAAAAATCCAAAAATCCTAACAAATAAAATCGAATTCGGATGAAGTCGATATCTTTTTGGATCAACAATTTGATCCCACCAACCTCTCTCTTGAATCAAACAGCCTTTGAAGCTGATCATTCTGAAAAATACAGCTAAAGCCCTAAAATATCTAGCGAAAATACTGAATAAAGACAGGAAGAATGGCCTCATAGGCAAGGCATGAGGAAAAATACTATTTTTATTTGATTCTTTGCTTACTTGAGATAAAAAATGATAATGCTTGTATCGAATACCTTTCTCATCTAATGTCTTGATTAAGCTTTGTGCAAATGTCGATTTTCCAGAACCATCCGGTCCAACAATAAGAAAATAACTTTTCATTTCTTTTAATCGCAAGAATCTCTTGCAATTTTCTTGTAGCCGAACATTCCGCTAAAGAAGAATAGATAAACAAAAGTCTTAAGTGCTAGAAATATTGGTATGATGAAATTACTATGAGATAAAGAAAATAGAAGAAACAATATTGTTAAGAAGAAGGTTATTAAAACTGATTTGAGCACAATACGAGGAGAAAAAATTCTCAAATAAGTGGCATTTTTTGCAAATATTAGAGCAAAAACTTCGTTAACAATGATCAAATAGATGGACAGCAAACTAGAATTCAATATAGAAGATGAGGTTAGTGTGAAAAAATGGAGGAAGAAAAAACTTATAGAAAATCCAAAGAATATCAATAAAAAAGCGTGGCACTTAGTAATAGTTTTGAGACCTGCCGTTCCGTTTGTTTGAACTATTTTTTCAAACAAAGATAGGTATCGAATTTTCTGCAAAAAACCTATGGGTGATATGAAATTCTGGCAAAGTCGCAAGTTTGAATAAATTTGAGCTCCCGAACTCAAGAAAATCGGAATCAAAAATAGACTTGAAAGTGAACTTACAATAGTAGCAAGTCCGAGCTGCTTCCCGCTTCTGAAAATTATTTGGAAATCTTTTCTGGCATCTCTCTGATTCATAAATCCTTTTCTTATGTATTGATACATTTCAAGAACAAAAATGGGAACATAAACGATTTGTAGAAAATAGAGAAGATTGATAGAGTCGATTAGTAAGAGATAAACCAAAGAAATATTGCTAATGAGGATATAAATTAAGTAATTGGAGACTTGAGACCCAATAATATATCGTAGATTTCTTCTCATTTCAAAATTTACAGTACACAAAATTCCTAACAACCCCATTATGCAGAGACTGAAAAAATACATTTCAAGTGTAGAAGAAATTCCAAGCACAATGAGCAGCAAAATATTTATGAATAGCAATCTTTTTGAAACAAAGCACAAGAATCGCTCAAGATTGAAGCTTTCCGATTCAACTATTTTGGCTCGCTCTAAAAAATAAGCTCTCATTAATCCTGAAGAAGTGAACTGAATAGTTGTCAAAATGCCTAGTAAGACAAAGTCATCCACACTCAAGTTGCGATGAGCAAGATATACAAGTGAAAAATTGAAAAATGATTGAAAAGCTTGATCAGTCCTAGTATTTAGAATACCTCGAAATTGTTCGGCCTTTGTTCGGCGGCCCCGTTTGTTTTTCATATTGAGATCTTTTTATTCAGGGTAACTAATTTATGATTTTTGAGAGTCATTTTTGGTGGAGCTTCCAAGATTTTCAGGCTTCTTTGATATTTTGTAATTGATACTATAACAAAACAATATCTTTCGTAATATCTAGCTCTCAATCTAACAATTAGTTGTTTTGGATTAAACAGTATTAGGCTTTTAATATAAAATCTTAAAATTATTGAATTGAATTTTCGAAATGAATGTGACATCCTGGTACAACTCCAGTAAGTAAAGGTTTTGGCTCCTTTCGGACTTCCAGAAAATATTAATTTTTTGAAAAGATCGAGTTTCATGGATTCATTATCTATGATTATTGACTCGGCACCTTCAAATTTAAGCATGTTGAAATCATATGTATAACAAAATTTCGTAACAGCAGAAATTCTTGGGTTAGCAACTGCTAATCCATCCTCTCTTATAATCCGAGTAGCACAAATGTCATTCCAGTTCATTCCTTTATTGCCACCTAGTGTTGTGGTACTCGTTGTGAGATCAAATTCCAAAAATGTATTTCCAATGGCAATACAATATATGACAAGCCCCGCGATGTGCCCGCATTTCACGGATTTTGTATCTATTTTGCGGGATATAAAAAAATCATCTATTAACCTAATGGCTGAGTCAATTTCACTGGGGTCAAGGAAAACGTCTACATCTCCAAAATCCTGATTGATGGAATCTAATCCTTTCCATATTGTAAATGACTTCAGCGATTGAGACAGAGTTTTTGAGATTTCAAGTTTAATTCTTCGCAATTCTAGATTATGAGACATACACGTAATTATATAGGCAGAATTTAAGAATGTAAGAAAATAATCGTGAGGATGTAGTGATTTTTTGGATTCTGGCCTTATTACAAATTTTTAACAGCTCCGTACCTATTTGTGAACCTTTTTTTGATACAAATTTCAAAAAGGGATCTGCCAATAAATACAGGTACAACTTTTAGGTACCGCGACCCCAGTCTTAGTGGCTCCTGAAATATCCTAAACATCCATTCAAAGCCCAATTTTTGAATCCATTTTGGACAAATTTTTCGTGTCCCTGCAATAAAATCAAATGCAGCTCCAACTCCAACAATGATTGGTACATCGAGTTTATGCATACTATTTTTGATGAAAATCTCCTGCTTTGGTGAACCCAATCCAATCCAAAGTACGTCAATGTCAAACATTTTCAATTCAACCTGAAGTTGGTTTATTTCAAATTCGGTAAGTTCTCGAAATGGTGGAGTCAATGAACAGTACAAATTTGCAGACTGGAATTCTTTTTTTAAATTGTTCACCATTTTGTCAGAAACCCCTTCGGCTCCGCCATAAAAATAGTGATTCCATTCTTTTTCGATTCCCCTTGAAATAACTATCTTGACTAAATCTCTTCCGCAAACTTGCCCTATACTTTTGTATCCCAAGAGGCGACCAACCCAGACTAACGGTTTCCCATCCGGAACTGTCAACGATGCATTGTTATGAGCATCAGCCAAATCGCTATTTCGACTATGTAGAACCACACCGTGAACGTCTCGAACACATATAAATTTTGATATGCCTTTCTCATATAGATTTTCTACTCGTGCAAAAACGGATTCCTTATTTATTACATCTATTGATACCCCAAGCAATTCAAAGGACTGTTCTATCACAGTGAAATCCTACAGTTTGCTCCAGTAAGGGACAATAGATAATTTCTTTCAAATATTTATAAATTGGAAAATTGAATGTTGAAAAAGTTTAACAAAGGCACATATTCAGCCTTGGAATTCCTTGTATTTATGCAAAATGGTAACCCGATTCTGGTCAATTATAGGATAACATGATTTTATGAAGTTAGGTACATTCGAAGTTTCTAATACAAACCAGAAGATTATTCTTACATTTTTTTTGGCTTGGTTTCCTGATTTTATCTCAATAATTTGTTCGGCTTTTTTTGCATACTATTTTAGATTTGCAAACCTCTCTCAAACTCAAAAATTGCGACCCTCGATAGTTGGTTTTGGCTACATTGAGATACTCGTCCTTCTCGTTTTTTCTTGGACTATTTTTCTCTTTCTCTCAGGATGTTATAAATTTGACCTTAGAAATTTGGCTACCTTTGATTTGCGTTTAATCGTCAAGCGATCAATTTCATTCTTTTTTTTGCTTGGTTTTCTATCGTTCCTTTTAAAAGCTTCTTTTTCAAGATTTGTATTTTTGCTCATGCTCACCAGTGGAATTTTCTTTATTCTATGTTTTCGAATTGTGGTTTACTTTTTTGTAGTCCGTCCGCTTATTTTAAGAAAAAGGTTAACTACGAATTTGATGATAGTAGGTAGCGATATAAATGACATAAACGATCACACCGATTGGTTGATTAGGAACCGTACGCTTGGATTCACTATTGCTTCGCGGCTTGTCTGCCCCGAAATCAGTAGCACTTGGATTAAAGAGTTTGACAAGCTCTTACGCTACAAGAAGATTACAGAAGTTCTGCTACTGCCTGGTATGGAAGCCGATCCAAACTTCGCTAAATTCATCCACTACTGTGAAGATTTCAATATCCATGTGAACTGGATTCCGTTGGACTCAGGGAACCTTGGGTACTGGTTAATTCCATCCCCCCAAGAAGGAATTCCGTTTTTAACATTTGAAAGGCCTGAGATCTCGTTGCCGTGGCGTGTGGCAAAGCGAGCATTTGATTTGGTCTTTTCAATTACTATTATGATTGTATTTAGCCCAGTGTTCATTGCGATTGGAATAGCTGTTCTCGTTTCGAGCGGTTGGCCAATCTTCTACTCTCAAAAGCGTGTGGGGCTTAATGGTCGCACCTTTAGGTTCTACAAATTTAGATCAATGATCAAATATGCTGACAAAATTGTTGAAGAAGTTGAAAACATCCATGCATACGACCATGTTCTCTTTAAGAATAGACAAGATCCAAGAGTGACTCCAGTAGGAAGGTTCTTACGTAAGTACTCACTTGATGAACTGCCCCAATTCTTAAATGTTATAAATAACAGCATGTCGGTTGTGGGTCCACGGCCGGCGTTACCGAGTGAAGTGAGCGTGTACAACTCGATTTATGAACGTCGATTGATTGCCAAACCTGGAATTACCGGGCCGTGGCAAATATCTGGGCGCTCAGATTTGGATCTTCGTACTAGTGTTGCGCTGGACTTGAACTATTTGATTAATTGGAGCTTTACAAAAGACCTTTGGATTATCCTTTCAACGATTGGAGCGGTATTTAAAGGACGCGGTGCTTACTAATTAAGACTTTTGGAAAGAGAGCATTTGCACTGGGTCTTGTAATCTATTTACTGACTTTACTTGTGTTTACTCTATTTCCTCGTCCTTTGTTGGAATCGGCAAATCCAGGTGAGATTGAAGAGTTTCTACGAACTCACGCCAACCTTTTCTACAAGATTCTCTATGCCGACACTTCTTTGGTTTACATAGGGAATTATTTACTTTTGCTTCCTTTTGCCTTGCTAGTTTCGTGGGCATTTCCTTTTTGGTCTGTTGTCTCGCGACTTCTAAGCGCAGTATTGATTTCTGGATTTATTGAAATTTTGCAGATTTGGATTCCGGGTCGTGTTTCAGATGTCGTGGACTTTATTTCAAATGTGTCTGGAGCCGCTGTTGGAATTCTGATTTATGAAAAGTGGTTGCGACGAAAGAGTTAGCAGTTATCCTTTATCTTGACTATTTCCGGGCGGACAAGTGGTTGAGTAATTGAAGTCAAGCTACCTACACCACCTTTAAATTGAGCAACGATAACTTCACTTACATCGGGCGCGAGATCAATATCTTCGATGAAGATTGGACGGCCACGTTCGAAACCATTGCGAGCGTTGCCAACCGAGCCTGATCCAAGGGATCCTCCGATAAGTTCTGATTTGTAGGGTCCGTAAATGAAGACCTTGAATCGGTGTTGTCCTGTGACTAGTTCTTTTGGTTTTCCTTTATCCGCTCTTGTTAAAACATAGGGAGGTAGGTTTTGGGCGTTTACCACTCGGTTCTTAAGGTAGACCGTCACTTGGGTGGTTGGGTTTGGCGAGCAGGTAAGAGTTTCAATATCTACCT
>Ga0172376_10005377_pt1 | contig 14319 bp, 7 predicted proteins | sample Lak35m_FD_121114 | JGI IMG/M metagenome (GOLD analysis project Ga0172376, IMG submission 121114) | Freshwater microbial communities from Kabuno Bay, South-Kivu, Congo - kab_092012_35m | ecosystem: Environmental > Aquatic > Freshwater > Lake | place: Democratic Republic of the Congo: South-Kivu...
GCCGATGTCGAGATCACCGACGAACGCGAACCAGTCGATTTCCAGACGGTCCTGATCTTCCCGGAAGGCCTCGCTCAGACATTCGGCCACCGGACGACGGCTCAACTGCCGCGCGGCATTCCGGAAGCGGGCCTGATAGCGCGGATGCGAATCCAGAAACCGGCACAAGGCCCAGCACCAGCCGTACGGTTCGGCCCGTTCGAAGTCCCGGGCCTTGAACGCGGTGATCTCCGCCACGGACAGCGCGCGATCCGCCGCTACTTCCCGCCGGACCATTTCGATCCGTTCGTGTCCGGAAAACTGCGACCGGTTCTGCGGCATGACGTTGAATGTCACTCGGCCATCCGCCTGAACCACATGCGTCGCCAGGATTTCGGCCATGCCTTCCAGATACCACAGCGGAGCGGATTCATCGCAGCCGGGCAGATGGCGCATGAAGACGTGAGTCGCTTCATGCAGCAGCAGATGCCGGCGGTAGTAATCGAACGTTTGAAAGTTCATCCAGAACTGATTGCCGATCTGCCGGCCGTGAAAGAGCAGAGGCAGCGTTTCCGGCAGCAGTTCCGCTCGAACGAAAGCGTCTCGATCCCGCATGACATATCCGGTCATGTGGAAGTCACTGCCATCGCGAGCCGGCGGCAGCGGCCCGAAGTATTCCTTCCAGAAGGGAAGCATCGCTTCGACCAGAGGGGCCAGCTCCGCAGCCTGATCCTCGGCGATGTCCGTGATGAGATCGAAGTGCGGCGTCGAATACTTCTGTAACGCTCCCTGCGTCAGTTGCCGATCGCTGATGGACGGTCGCGGCCACGAGAAGCGGAACGGTCCCTGGTCTTTGCGGGTAGCTTCCTCCGGAATCGCAGGTGCGGCTGATCCCCCGTCCGGCAATGATCTCTCCGTGAGCAACGTCGCTGCGGTCGGGTTCGCGTTCCGATTCTGATCCGAGTGCTGAGTTCGCTCCGGCTGTTTCCGGATGATGGCTGTATCCGAGGATGACGGAACTGACGGAGGCGGAGCTTCCTGGCATCCACTGAGCAGACACAGGCAGATCCAGCTGGTCAGAGGGAAAACGGTCAGAGGCAGAACGCAGCGAGTCATCACGGCCGGTTTCCTGTCGTCCTTTTCTGATCCACCCGTTGCAGCGACTGCGGCAGCACACTCATGCGGAAGGGCCGACCGATGCAGGCTCGAAGAGGATCGTCTCACCAGCGGGATCAAACAAGCGGAGTCCGACAGTGCGGAACAACCGGTCTCGTTCTGTGCGCGGCTCTGGCACTGCTCATCATTCTCTCTGATCGCGTGTCGGCTGAGGAATCTGACGACTGGCCGTTCCTTCGCGGACCGAAGTTCAATGGCCATTCATCGGAGACCGGGCTGGTGGATCGCTGGCCGTCGAGCGGTCCACCGGTCCTGTGGACTCGATCTCTGGGGCAGGGTTATTCCGGCTTCGTCGTCAGCGGCGACCGGGCTTACACGCAGCGGCAGACACTGGCCGGTCAGACCGTCATCTGTCTCAACGCTCGCGACGGATCGACGGTCTGGGAGTACCGCTACGACTTTCCCTACGAAGCGGCCGGGCTGTATCCCGGCCCGCGCTCCACTCCGACGCTCGCTCGCGGCCGGATCTACTTCACGGGGACTGATGGACTGGTCGGATGCCTGTCTCTCGACGGCAGACGGATCTGGGAGGTGAAGACGGCCGAGCGGTTTCAGATGCAGCCACCGGGCTTCGGATATGCGAACTCGCCGGTGGTGGTCGATGAGTTGCTGCTGTTGCCGGTGGGAGGCCGGGGAGCCAGTCTGGTGGCTCTGCATGCCGACACCGGCGCCACGATCTGGCAGGCCGGCGACGATCCGGCCAGTTACACGCCAGCATTTCCGATCGTTCATCAGGGGCGGTCGCTGGTGATCGGTTACCTGGAGAATGCGCTGGTCGCGCACGATCTGCGAACGGGCCGGCCGGCCTGGCGCGAAGATCTCTCCACCGGCTACGACGAACACGCCGCCTGGCCGATCTACCGCGAGCCGCATCTGTGGTTCAGCGCGCCGTTCCAGGCTGGCTGCCGGCTGGTCCGGTTGAACGATGACGGGCAACGCATCGAACGGGTCTGGAGCCGTCGGCGGATGATGTCCAACGATGTCGTCTCCAGTGTGCTGGTCGGCGATCACCTCTTCGGTTTCGACCTGAGGGATCCGCAGTCCAAGGTGCATCGGCCTTCGCGCGGTTCGTTCCGCTGCATCGAGTTCCTCACGGGAGAATCCGTCTGGGAAACCACTGAGACCGGACACGTCTCGGTGCTGGTGGCCGATGGCAAGCTCATCCTGTTGAACGACACCGGTTCGTTGATTCTCGCGCGGGCCACTCCGGACAGGTATGAGGAACTGGCACGCTGCCCGGTGCTGCCTGGCGAGATCGGCTGGACGCCTCCGGCGCTGCATCGCAAGCGGCTGTTCGTCCGCAATCACTCGCAAGCCGTCTGCGTCTATCTGGGACCGCTGGATGAACTCACCGGACTGGCTGCGGACCGGCCTCTGCGGACCACCAGCGAGATCCCTCAGCGCCGTTATCAGGACTGGTCGCAACTGCTGGGAGTCGAACCGGAATATGCGATGGACGTCCCGACGCAGACATGGCTGAAGGACTGGTATGCGATCAATCTGGCGCTCCTGGTCGGTTCGCTGCTGACGGCTTCCGGCCTGGCCCTGCTGCTGCGCCGGCCGACGTGGCGCGATCCTGCGTTCCGTCTGCTGGCGGGAACGGCCGGCGCGATCGGGACGACCTGGATCAGCCCGTGGCGCGGGGACTTCACCTTCACCTGGATGCTGACTGTTTTCGTGCTGCTGGATCTGGTGGTCAGCGTGATGCCTCAGCCCGGCGCGCCGGTCGTCTCCCGCTGGAAAGCCCGTCTGCTGGACTGCGTCTTTCTCGCCGTGTGCTTCGCGCACTACTGGCTGTGCCGGCGCCTGAGCCTGGTGACTCAGTGGAGCTTCCTGGTAGGCATGCTGCCCGCCGTTCCGGTGCTCGCTATCGCCCGCGGCCGAGCCGCTTCATCACCGCGAGCGACTCTGTGGATCGACGCCGGTCGCCTGCTGGCCTTCACGGTTCTCTATCTCACGGCCGTTCTGCTGATGGCTGCGAAGTATTCGATTCCGTACTGAGGTCGCGGACCAGACGGCATCCGGAAATCGTTCCGGGCTTCTGCGGGTCTCGGATCGCCCGTTGGACGAGCCGTTTCTGATACAGTCTCCGGCCGGATCGAAACTCATCCACTCAGTTGATTCCGGAGCCGATCATCATGAGCACCAGTCTCAGAAAGGCCCTGCTGACGGCAGCGCTGCTGATGACGGCTCAGTCGGCTCCCGCTCCTGCTGCGGATGCCGTTCGTTTTCAGCGCGATGTGCGGCCGATACTTTCCGAGCACTGCTTCCGCTGTCATGGCTTTGATGAAGGCGCGCGGCAGGCCGGACTGCGGCTGGATACGCCGGCCGGAGCCACTCAACCGGCGGAATCCGGGGCGACAGCGGTGGTGCCTTCCGAGCCGAGTCGCAGCGAACTGATCCGACGGATCACGAGTGATGATCCCGCAGTCCGGATGCCTCCGCCGGACAGCGGCCGGGCACTGATGCCGCACGAACGGGAAACGCTGCGGCAGTGGATTGAACAGGGAGCGGAGTACACGCGGCACTGGTCCTTTGAGCCGCCGGTCGTGCGCCCGCTTCCATCGGTCAGACAGCCGGACTGGCCGCGCCGATCATTCGATGCGTGGGTACTCAACCGACTCGAACAGGAAAGCCTGCGTCCGAATCCGGAAGCGGATCCCGCGCGTCTGCTGCGTCGAGTGTCGCTCGACCTGACCGGTCTGCCGCCCTCGCTGGAAGAGCTGAATCATTTTCAGCAGGTATTCGGCCGGGATCCGGAGGGGGCTTACGAAGCGGAGGTCGAACGACTGCTGAGTTCCCCGCGCTTCGGCGAACGAATGGCGATCGACTGGCTGGATGCGGCGCGCTATGCGGACACCAACGGTTACTTCGGCGACAAGCCTCGACAGATCTGGCCGTGGCGTGACTGGGTGATCCGCGCGTTCAACGAGAACATGCCGTTCGATCGATTCACCATCGAACAACTGGCTGGCGATCTGCTGCCGGATCCCGCGCGCGATCAACTGGTTGCTACCGGATTTCACCGCAATTCGATGGCGAATAACGAGACCGGCATCATCGACGAAGAGTACCGCGTCGAAGCCGTGGCCGATCGCGTGGAAACCACCGCGACCGTGTGGCTCGGCCTGACCATCGGCTGCGCTCAGTGTCACGACCACAAGTACGATCCAGTCTCGCAGCGCGAGTACTACCAGCTCTTCGCCTTCTTCAATCAGAGCGTCGAATCCGGACTGATCACCAGAGACAGTCCGCCTCCGACTCTGGATGTTCCGACGCCCGAACAGGAAGCCGCGCTGAAGCAGTCCCAGGCCGAACTGAAACGCGCGGAGCAGGCCTTTCAAGAGCAGTCGGAGTCCCTCGCGAAAGACCTGGCGGCATGGGAGGTAACGGCTCAGAAGAGCTTGCCGCTACTGCCGTGGGACACTCTGCTGCACAGTGATTTTGAGCCTGGGATGGATTCAGAGCCTGGAGTTGAGGGCGCTGCGAACTCAGCGGTGCCATCGCGATTCAAAGTTTCTGGAACAACGCTCGTGCGGGAGCGCGGTATTCGCGGTGAGGCCGGTCGGTTCGATGCGACTCAGCATGTGGAACTGCCGGCCGCAGATCTGGATGCGGACCAACCCTGGACGGTGTCGGTCTGGATGAAGCCGTCGAGTTCGCTCGCTGCGATCTGGTCGAAGATCGAACCGGAGGGAACGCGGCGCGGGGTCGAGATGATCTGGCAGAAAGGCCGCGTGCAGATTCATCTCGTGCATCGCTGGGGCGTCGATGAGATCGCGGTTGCAACGCGCGATGCCGTGACCGGAAACGACTGGCATCACCTGCTCGTCAGTTATGACGGAACTCGCCGCGCAGCCGGGCTGCGCGTCATGCTCAACGGCCGCGATGCTCCGCTGACCGTTCAGCGCGACACACTGACGGGGACTCTGCAGAACGTAGAACCGTTGCGGATCGGTCGGCGCGATGCCGGTCTGGGGTGGTACGGACTACTGGATGAGTTTCAGTTCTTCCCACGAACGATCCCGGAGGAAGAGGGACTCAAGTGGTCGATCACCGAACGGCTGCGCGGCATTCTCGAACGTCCGGCGAGAGAGCGTACCAGCGCGGAGCAGATGGTGCTGAGCGATCACTTCATCGCTCAGCACGCGTCTCCAGAACTGCGCACGGCACACGCGGGGCTGGTTCGGGCACGTCAACGTGAAGCGGCCGTTCGTCAAGGGATCCCGTCCACGCTCATCATGCGCGACCGGCCTGAACCGCGTCCGACGCCTCTCCTGATTCGCGGTCAGTACGACCGGCCCGGCGACGAAGTCGCGCCGGGTGTTCCAGCCGCGCTGAGCCTTGATTCCCGCGCGAACAGTTCGATGCGCAACCGGCTGGATCTGGCGCGCTGGCTGGTTGCTCGCGACAACCCGTTGACCGCGCGGGTCATCGTCAATCGCCTCTGGCAGATGTGCTTCGGCGAAGGTCTCGTGAAGACCATCAACGATTTCGGAGCACAGGGCGATCCACCATCGCATCCGGATCTGCTCGATGAACTGGCGGTCCGCTTCATGGACAGCGGCTGGGATGTCAAAGCCCTGCTGCGCGAGATCGTGACCAGCGCCACTTATCGCCAGTCTTCGCACGCCACGGAGGAACTTCTGCGGCGCGATCCAGACAACCGGCTGCTGGCGCGCGGACCGAGGTTCCGACTGTCGGCAGAACTGATCCGCGATCAGGCACTGGCCGTGTCCGGACTGCTGGTGCCGCGCATCGGCGGCCCCGGCGTGAAGCCGTATCAGCCTGCCGGATTGTGGGAAGAGGTGTCGTACAACGCCGAAGATTCCTACGTGCCGGACACGGGCGAAGGTCTGTGGCGCCGCAGTCTCTACACGTACTGGAAGCGACAGGTGCCGCCGCCGGCCATGCTGACGTTTGATGCCGGTCCGCGCGAGAAGTGCGCCCTTCAGCGTTCGAGAACCAGCACGCCGCTGCAGGCGCTGGTTCTGCTCAACGATGAGACATATCTCGAAGCGGCCCGGTCGCTCGCGACGCTGGTCCTGCATGAAGAAGGCTCGGCACAGGAGCGACTGAGTTCGATCTTCCGCCGCGTGACATCGCGCGCTCCCGAACCGGCGGAGCAATCCGTTCTGATGACGCTGCTCATGCGGCAGCGCGCGATTCAGAGACACGATGCTCAGTCCGCCGGGCGGCTGTTGAAAGTCGGCGCGAGTCCGGTCGATCCATCGATCGAACCCGGTGAGCTGGCGGCCTGGACGCTGGTCGCTCAGACGATTCTGAATCTGGATGAGGTCATCACTCGACGATGAAACGCCGCCTCTTTCTACAAAGCCTGGGAGTGAACATCGGCGGCGCGGCCCTGGCCTCGCTGCTCCAGCCGGCCGCCGCGGCAACGCACTTTCCGCCGAAGGCGAAGCCGGTGATCTCGCTGTTCATGCACGGTGGTCCGTCGCAGCTCGATCTGCTGGATGAAAAGCCTGGCCTGCGTTCGCTGCACGGTCAGGAGATTCCGCCATCGGTGCTCAGCGAACAGCGGCTGACCGGCATGACCAGCGGGCAGTCGTCCAAGCCCGTGACCGCGTCGCTGTTCCGGTTTCAGCGTCATGGGGAATGCGGCACGGCTTTCAGCGAACTCCTGCCGGAGACCGGGCACATCGCCGATGATCTGTGTGTGATCCGGTCCCTGCACACTGAAGCGATCAATCACGATCCCGCGGTGACTTTGTTTCAGACCGGCCATCAACTGCCGGGGCGGCCGAGCTTCGGAGCGTGGGCCAGCTACGGACTGGGCAGTGAGAATCGCAACCTGCCAACATTCGTGGTGCTGCTGTCGCGCGGCAGCGCGGCCCGTCCGGCCGATCCGCTTTATGCCCGTTTGTGGGGTTCCGGCTTTCTGCCCTCGAACCATCAGGGGATCGCGCTGCGAAGCAGTGGCGATCCAGTGCTGTACCTGGCCAGTCCGCCGGGCGTCACTGCGGCCATGCGCCGCGATCAATTGGACTCGCTCCGGCAGCTCAATGAACAGGCTCGGCAGCGCGAAGTGGATCCGGAGATCGAAACGCGGATCACTCAGTACGAGATGGCGTTCCGCATGCAGACCTCGGTCCCGGAACTGGTGGACTTCCGCGATGAGACGGCAGCCACGTTCGAGGCTTATGGTCCGCAGTCCCGGCAGCCGGGAACATTCGCGGCCAACTGCCTGCTGGCTCGACGCCTGGCCGAACGCGATGTGCGGTTCATTCAGCTTTATCACCGGGGCTGGGATCAGCACTACAACCTGCCCAGCGATCTGAGGCTGCAGTGCGGCGACATCGACCAGCCCTGCGCGGCGCTCATCCGCGATCTGAAACAGCGCGGGCTGCTGGACGAGACGCTGGTTGTGTGGGGCGGCGAATTCGGCCGGACCGTGTATTCGCAGGGAAAGCTCGAAGCGACGAACTATGGCCGCGATCATCACGGCCGCTGCTTCTCCCTCTGGCTGGCCGGAGGCGGCATCAAGCCCGGTCACGTTCACGGCGAAACGGACGAGTTCTCTTTCAACATCGCGCGCGATCCCGTTCACATTCACGATCTGAACGCCACGCTGCTGCATCTGCTGGGCATCGACCACCGGCGTCTGACTTACCGCTTCCAGGGCCGGCACTACCGCCTGACCGACGTGCATGGCGAAATCGTCCAGGGAATCCTGGCGTGAGGATGTTCAACGGCGAGGATGCCAGGAGTCATTGGTGCGACGCAGCCGGATTGCCGGTTCTCCGGCGTCCTCGCGACTTTGCGCCGTGGCGTTCAATTCTGAGCCACGACGAAGAGCCGGATTGCCGGGCACAGCCCGGCCTACCCGCCGCTGTCGTGTTTTTCAGACGGCTGTTACCTTACCGCCTCGTGCGTCCGCGCTGCTGCGACGCTTCGGAAAGACAGGGAATACAGGGCGGAGCGCACACGGCTCCAGCCTGGCAGGTTGCGGGTGATTCATGATCGTCAGCTGGGAATGGTTGCGGGAATACGTGGATCTGGATGCCTCTCTGGCTGAAGAGACGGCGAACCGGCTGATGATGACCGGATTGAATCTGGAGTCGATCACGCCCGCTGGCGACGACCTGGCCATTGATCTGGAAGTCACCAGCAACCGCGCGGATTGCCTGGGACATATCGGCATCGCGCGGGAAGCGGCGGCCATCACGGGGCGACCGTTGAAGATTCCGGCAGCGGCGGTCCGGGAAGCGTCCGTTGCAACGGCCTCGGCCACTTCTGTGACGATCGAGTGCGAAGACCTGTGCCCACGGTATGTGGCCCGCGTCATTCGCGGAGTGAAAGTCGGGCCGAGTCCCGACTGGCTGCGGAAGCGACTGGAAACGGTCGGCATCGCGTCCATCAACAACATCGTGGACATCACGAATTATGTGCTGATGGAAAGCGGACAGCCGCTGCACGCCTTCGATCACGATCGTCTCAAGGAAGGCCGCATTGTCGTCCGCCGGGCGCGTGAGGGCGAAACGATCGAAGCGATTGATCATCACGAGTACCGGCTGACTCCGCAGATGTGTGTCATCGCGGATGCGGAACGTCCGGTCGCGATTGCCGGTGTGATGGGCGGCGCTTCGACGGAGATCACCACAGCGACCCGGAACGTGCTGATCGAAGTCGCCGACTTTGCGTCGATGTCCATTCGCGCGACCGCTCGCAGCCTGAGCCTGCACAGCGATTCGTCGTACCGGTTTGAACGCGGAATTGATCCGCATCAGCTCGACCAGGCCAGCCGCCGGTGCTGCGAGCTGATTCTGCAACTGGCCGGCGGCGAACTGCTCAGCGGCCCGGTTTACGCCGGACGCCCGCTGCCGGAAGTTCCTGCACCGGTCACGCTGCGGTTCGCTCAACTGAAGCGCGTGCTGGGGATCGACATCCCGTCCGACGAAGCTGTGCGGATTCTTCAGGCGCTGGGGCTGACACTGAGCGGCACGGCCACAGCCGATTCAGCAGCGTTTATCGTTCCGAGCTGGCGGCGGCGCGATCTGACCCGCGAGATCGACCTCATCGAAGAGGTCGCCCGCATTCACGGTTACGACCGCATTCCGGAAGATGCCGTCGTGCCGCTGACGATCAGCCAGAAAACGCTGCGCGATCAGGTCATCGAACGTGTTGCGCACGTCCTGACCGCATCAGGCTTCTTCGAGTCGGTGACGCTGTCGTTCATTGATGAGAAGCTGGCCGGGCTGTTTCAGCCGCGAACCGGAGCCGAACAGCTCAGCGTCGATCATTCTTCGCGCCGGGCTGAAAACCTGCTGCGTCAAAGTCTGATTCCCAGTCTGCTCAACGCGCGCCGCGAGAACGAGCGGCATGGCTCGTTCGGCGTGCAGCTCTTCGAGATCGCGGCCGTGTTCCTCGCGGCCCGACCCGGTGATCCCTCGGCCGAACCGAAGATGATCGGCCTAGTCGGCACGGACAGCTTCAGCAGCATGAAGGGCCTGCTGCAGTTGATCGCGCAGCGGATCAATCCCGCCAACACAATCTCGGTGCAGCCGAGTTCTCTGCCGCAGTTTGTGGATGGCCGCGGCGCTGAGATCCGGCTTAACGATCAGCCGTGGGGCTGGCTGGGTGAACTGGATCGCCGCATCTCCGATCAACTGGATCTCAAGGAGACCTGCATCGCGGCCGAGGTCGATCTGGCTCTGCTGGAGAGCACGGCCAGTCTGCGACCGCAGTTCACGGACCTGCCCCGGTTTCCGACCGTCAGCCGGGATCTCAACTTCGTGCTGGATGAAGCAGTGACCTGGAGCGATCTGGAAGCGGCGGTCCGATCCGCGGCCGGTCCGCTGTTTGAGTCCATTCACTTCAGCGGCCAGTACCGCGGCCCGCAGCTTCCGCCCGACCGCAAGAGCTACCTGCTGACGATCCATTACCGTTCCCCGGACCGCACGCTGACCGCGGCGGAAGTGGATGAAGCTCAGCAGGCCGTCATCGCGGCGTGTGAGACACGCATCGGTGCGAAGCTGAGGTAACGGAAAGCTCAACAACAACGTCTGTCGTATCCAGCCCCGTTCCGGGCCGGTGTTTTTCTTCCACGTCTGATTCTCAGTCGCAGGTCCGACATGACAGCATCTTCTGATTCTCCACTGGCCGAACTGACCGCTTTGATTGATGCCGCGTCCAGCGCGGGAACCATCAAACCGAAGACGGCGGAACTGCTGACGAAATGGGTGACGCGGCCGCATTTCGCGAAGTACCGGCCGGCCATTGCCGCGGAGATCAAAGCCGGCAACTGGACGGCTCTGGAAGCGTGTTTCTGGGAAGAGATTGAATTCGGCACCGGCGGACGGCGCGGCCCGATGTCCGCATATGGTTCGGCCACGATCAATGAGCGGACGATTGCCGAATCGGCGCACGGTCTGGCCGCCTACTTCAAGGAAGTTTCAGGCCGGTCGGACGGCCGGGCCGCGATCTCGCATGACTCGCGGAACCGTTCGCGCGAGTTCGCGGAACTGACCGCGCGGGTTTTCGCGGCGCACGGCTTGAAGGTATTCCTGTTTGAATCCATCCGTTCGACACCAGAGTTGTCGTTCGCCGTGCGGCATCTGCAGTGCGATGTCGGCGTGATGATTTCAGCCTCGCACAATCCACCGGCGGACAACGGCTTCAAGGCATACTGGAGTCACGGCGGGCAGGTCACCGCGCCGCACGACAAGGGAATCATCAGCCGCGTGTACGACGCGGAGGAAATCCCGGAAGCGGATTTCAAGGCCGCGCTCAGCAGCGGTCAGATCGAACTGATCGGCGAGGCGGTTGATGCCGCGTACATCGCCGCGCTGCTCAAGCTGAGCCTCTCGGACCAGCGCGATCTGAAGGCGATCTACTCACCGCTGCACGGCGTCGGTGAGACATCCTGCTATCGCCTGCTGCAGGCCGCCGGGTTCAACGGCATTTCGATCTTCGAACCGCATCGCGCTCCGGACGGCAACTTCCCCAACGTGCCGAACCACCTGCCCAATCCGGAGAACGCGAAGGTCTTCGAACCAATTCTGCCGGACGCGCGCCGCGATGACATCGGACTGATCCTGGCTTCTGATCCGGACGCGGACCGGATTGCCTGCGTGGTCCGGTGCTCGAAGACGGGTGAGTATCAGCCGCTGTCGGGGAATCAGATCGGCGCGCTGCTGGCTGATTACATCATTCGCAAACGCAGCGATGCTCATCCGCCGATTGACGGCGCGCACGGCAACCCGTTCACCAGCCCGCTGACTTCGGAACACTACGTCGTGGAGACGCTGGTCACGACGCAGTTGACCGCGGCCATCGCGAGGTCAAAAGGCTTGCGAGCCATCGACAACCTGCTGGTCGGCTTCAAGTACATCGGTGAGACGATGGATCAGGAAGGACCGGAGAAGTTTGTCTTCGGCACGGAAGAGTCGCTGGGCTATCTCGCCGGCGATTACGCGCGGGACAAGGACGCGGCCATCGCGGCGCTGTATCTGTCCGAACTGGCGGCAGAACTCGCGACCGAAGGCCAGACGCTGCTCGACCGCTTGAACGCTCTGTATGCCGAGCACGGCTACTACGCCGAACGCCAGCGCAACGACTACGCCTACGGTCCGACGGGCAAAGAGCTGATTACCGGCCTGATGGAAGCTCTGCGGACCAGTCCGCCTCAGGAACTCGGCGGAGTGACTCTCACCCGCGTCGATGATTACGGCAGGCATGAGGTGCGACAGTTGCCGGGCAACGTCAAATCGGAAGAGCTGCCGAAGCCGCAGGGCAACCTGCTGATTTTCCACGGAGCTCACGCCGACTGCCGCATCCGCTTCGCCGCCCGCCCGTCCGGGACCGAACCGAAGATCAAATTCTATCTGTTCGCCGAACCGCACGGTCCGGCGGGCGACAAGGTGCAGGAAGCTCGACAGACCACAGACGCCCGGCTGGCGGCCTTTGAAAAAGCTCTGGCCGGCTGGATCGAGCCGTACCTCAAAGGAAACTGAAACCGCTCGAAAGCCAGCGGCCGGAAGTGCCCGTGATGTCGAACAGTTCCGGTTCAACGCCCGTGTTCCGTTCTTCAGTGTTCTTCTCAGTGTTCTCCGTGCCTCTGTGGTGAAAACAGAAATCACCACAGAGGCACGGAGAGCGCAGAGGATTGCAAAGTGACTTCAGGGAAAGATGCTGACATGTCGAACGCCGCTGAAGTGATTGATCTTCACAAGCATTACTTTCTCGGTGGTGAGACCGTGTACGCGCTCAAGGGCGTTTCCCTGGAAGTTCCGGAAGGCGACTTCATCGCGATCATGGGTTCATCCGGCAGCGGTAAGAGCACGCTGCTGAATCTGCTGGGGGCGCTCGATCGTCCCACCAGCGGCCAGTACATCCTCGGCGGCCGCGACGTGTCGCAGATGAGCGATGACGAGCTGTCTTCGGTCCGCAATACGAAGATCGGCTTCATCTTTCAGTCCTACAATCTCATCCAGCAGTACACGGTTATGGAGAACATCGCCGTGCCTCTGCATTACCGGCCGGGAGCATCCGGGCTGACGGCCGCAGATCACACTCACTGCCGCGATCTGGCGCTGCAGGTCGGGCTGGACGGTCGCCTGGGGCATCGCCCGTTTCAGTTGTCCGGCGGTCAGCAGCAGCGCGTCGCCATTGCTCGCGCGCTGGTGAACAACCCGCAGATCATTCTCGCCGATGAACCCACCGGTAACCTCGATTCCAGCACCGGTGCCGAGATCATGAGCATGCTGCGGCATCTCAATGAGGAAGGCCGCACCATCATCATGGTGACTCACGAACCGGACGTGGCCCGCCAGGCCCGCCGCCAGATTTACATGAAGGACGGAGTCATCGCCGGGACCGGAGTCTTCCCTGGACATTGACCATGATGCCTGAGTCTCTTGCTGAATCTAAAAACAGAAACCACTGACAGACGTGTGTCTGCCAGTGGTCTCCGTGCGGTCGCTGAGGCCGTTAACTAGAATTCGCCGACGGATTCACCACCGGATTTCGTACCAAGTGCGCCCCATACACCGTATGGGCTGGCGCTTCCGACGGTGGAAACCACACCCAGATTGCCGGTATCGATGCTGTTGGAGATGAAACGGACAGCGCCGTCCGCGAACAGAGTATGCACGCCTCCAGTGTGCTCGCTGTTGGCTGCCAGAAGGTTGGAGGCTCCGTCCGCGTTCACATTGGCATCGTTGATACACGAGGGGCTGTTCGGGGCGAGAACCGTTGTGAAACCAACCCGCTCCGGCTGGCCGTCGGGCCAGAGTGCCCCGAAGAAACCTTTGACATTGGCCGTATTCGTGTAGCGGTCACCGTTTGTAATGGCCGCCGCCGAAGCGATACAGGCGCCGGGGTTGGTGGTGATTCCGCCGACATTCATAAGGACGCCTTCGCGGATATTGGCTCCGGACTTTCCATTCTGACCAAAGCTGGCTCCGACTCGTTCGCTCATGGCAATCGTATTACTGGCGCCATCGGTGATGTCGCGTTCTTTCACGCTGGTGCGGAATGCAAAAATACCACTGACGTTCGTTGCGTCGCGGTTGTTGACGATCGTGTCACCGATGCAGAATGCATAATTACTCTTACCGCGGACCGGGTTTGGAAACGGATCCGAAGGACACTCAAAGACGGCCGCCTGTTGATTCCATCCATTCCATCCGTACCAGGGTGCCGGCCCGCCTTCCGCAACGGGAGGGGTCAGTCCGGGATCGCCCCGCTGAATAGATTCATACAAGGTCGCCAGATCGACGAACGGAAGAAGTCCGACGAATCCAGACTTACGATTGCAGTTACCGTCGTTCCGAGCTGTTCCACAGGTTGCGGACCCACCTTTGCGCGGAGTGAAGACCTGATAGGTCTCATGGTAATTATGCAGCGCGATGCCCCACTGCTTAAGGTTATTGCGGCATTGACTTCTGCGGGCCGCCTCGCGGGCCTGTTGAACAGCCGGTAGAAGTAGAGCGACAAGCACTGCGATGATGGCGATCACCACCAGCAGCTCAATCAGCGTGAAGCCTTTCTTAGGTTTCATCAGACGAACTCCAGTTGCAGAATGTGAAAAGGAAATGAGTTGTTGGATGGGACTGCCCAAAGTAGACTGAGGCAGTTGTGGTTATGATACCTGCGATCGCGCTTGCGGCGGCCCGCAGTTATGAATGCTACCCGCAGCGATGA
>Ga0172376_10005379_pt1 | contig 14317 bp, 18 predicted proteins | sample Lak35m_FD_121114 | JGI IMG/M metagenome (GOLD analysis project Ga0172376, IMG submission 121114) | Freshwater microbial communities from Kabuno Bay, South-Kivu, Congo - kab_092012_35m | ecosystem: Environmental > Aquatic > Freshwater > Lake | place: Democratic Republic of the Congo: South-Kivu...
CAACGATAAATACTCGGCTGCTTCATTGAACAAAGGGATGAAGGTCATTAAGGGAGGGTCGTTCGATGACAGTCCCGGTGAGCATCGTCCGGCATCCAGGATTGGATTCCCGAAGGATTTCCGCGGTTTCGATTACGGTTTCCGATGCGCAAAAGGCTCGTGATCAAGCCTTAAATCGGATGATTTTTGAAGAACCAAAAAAGACAATACACCGTATTACGATGGGTTGGTGTATATTCCGTCTACCGATCAATCATGATCGGTTCTTACCGACCAAGATCGTGATCGTGTCCGGTCTCTCGTGAAGGAGGGGAGCTTCCCTCGTAAGAGGGGCGCTCCCGCATTTTCACGAGTGGGCCGGAACCGGGAAGATCGGATATTCCGAACCTTAAAAATAAAAGACGGAGGAAGCGAGCGGGGTGACAGTTCTTTTCGGATATTGCTGATAACAAAATAAGAGGGGGCAGACATGGAGCATCTGAAGATGAAAGATGGCCCGACAGACATGCAGTTCGCTCTGTTCTGGGCCGGTATCATCGAGAACTCATACGAAGACCCGTTTGGGAACAGCATGAGGGCGAGTTATATCGGAGAAGCGAACCGGATCCTGAAAGAGGTGATCCGGGAGGAGCTCCCCAGGCAGTTTCTCGAGGGAATCATATCGAAACATTCCGAGTCAAACAAAAAGCATATATGATCTGATAATCGTCGGATCATATACCACTGTTTATTTGACCGCGTTTCTATGCGGGTCCGATCGGAAACGGATCGTGTCATGCTCGAGCTTTGTCTGAACCGTATTGGGGGCGATTCAGGCAGTCCGGTATGTCGCCGGAAATGCCGTCGTGGCACGATGACCCGCGTACAGAAAACCTGTCCGCGGGTTTTCTGTTTTCCGGCTCCCGGTGATCCGTGAAAGCGTTTCATGCTATACTCGCGAACGAGGGGGGTGGACTCGTAAGAAGTATCGGATATCCGGTAGGAATATGAAAAGAACGATATTGACGGTGCTCGCGTGGCTGTTCGTCGTCAACTTGTTTGGGTTCGTGGCACTCAACCGGTTCAACCTGAGTCCGGATACGGCGTACACCTGGATACGGCCCGAGAATTTCCCGGTCCCGACATCTTCGGGGCTGGTCGACATGCACAACCGGTGGGATTCGTACTGGTATCTCGATATCGTGTATAACGGGTACTACCTGAAGGCCGACAACACGCTGGCGAATGTCGTATTCTTCCCGCTCTATCCGGCGCTCATAAAAGTTCTCGGGACGATACTCGCGGGGAATTTCGTGCTGGCGGGGTGGCTTCTGAGCATGGTATTCCTGGTCGCGGCGTGTGCCTATCTGTACCGCTTCGTGAAGGAATTCCATCCGGACATCGACCCGGAGCTGCCTATCGTGCTCATGTTGCTGTTTCCCACCGCGTTTTTCTTCAATGTCATCTATACGGAATCGATATTCCTGTTCCTTACCGTCGCGGCGTTCTACTACGCGTTCCGGAAAAATTTTCCGCTCGCCGGAGGCGTCGCGTTTCTCGGGGCGCTTACGCACAGCAACGGGGTGTTCCTGGCACTGCCGATACTCTGGAAAATCGTGGAGGCGAACGGCTGGAGAAACATGCTTTACCCGAAGACGTGGGGCAAGTTCCTGCCCGTCCTGTCCGCACCGGTCGGGAGCTTCCTGTTTCTCGGGTACGACTATCTGAAATTCGGAGATCCGCTCCTGTTCTTCAGGATCCAGCGGAACTGGGGGAGGGCGTTTACGATCAACTGGGAGCACTTCTCGACATTCTCGCATCCGTCGATCACGAACATGTGTATCGATATCTTCCTGGCGGTCTTCATCATCGCTGCGGTCGTCGCGGTGTGGCGGAAGCTGTCCCCGCTGTATGCGATATTCATGTCCACGACCCTGATTGCCGCGTTCACGTCCGGGACGCTGATGAGTGTCGGCCGGTACAGCCTGGTGATGTTCCCGCTCTTCATATTGCTCGCGGGCGTGAAGGACAAGACGCTCAAGGCGGGGTGGATGCTTGCGTCGACGCTGTTCCTCGCGCTCGACATCGTCCTCTTCGTGAACAACTACTGGGCCGGATAACGAGGGAGATAAAAAAACGCCCCACTGCTCCGAAGCAGTGGGGTCGTACGAAAGGCGGGGAGAGGTTCTTGTTCTGCCCTTGTCCGCTTGCGCGGAGAGGTGCAATTACCCTTTTAGGGAGTCGATCGACTCCACCCTGGCGTTCCGTTATTCTTACTCGCTCTTGCCCTCGAAGCACTCATTGAACGCTTCCTGCGCGAGCGGTCTGAGGAAGCCTGTCAGTTCGGAGGCGGGGATGCCGATTTCTTTCGCGACATTCCCGATCTCCCTCGGAACTTCCCGGGATATCTTCAATCCCTGCTTGCGGATGAAGTATCTTACCAACTCAAGGGCGATCTCGCCCTGACGTGCTTTGTCCATTATAGACTCCTGTTTCTTCCCGCGACACCCTCGCGGCAGGGACCAGCGGACCCGTTCCGATAGATTTGAAATATACAATATATTTTCAGTATTGTCAATATCTTAAAAAGGAGAAGAAAAAGCGGTCAGACACAGTGGCCTGACCGCTTTCGGACTTTTTGGGGAAAGGGGAGCGTATCTCATCATATTCCCGCATACAGACTTGCGCATCCGAATTCCCCGAATATCTCCTCCATGTCGATCCCGAAGAACCCGAGTATGGACAAGGTCGTATCCATCGTGGCGTCCATGACCGTATCAAGGATGAGTTCGGCTTTTTTTCCTGCCGACCCGATCCGTTCCTTTGCCGATTCCAGGGCGTTTCCGGCGACGTCTATAAATGTCGCCTCGGTATCCCTTAGCGAGGCGACGGCCGTTGAAAGGATATCTCCCGCCGCCTCGGTGATATCTTCGAGAAATTCGGATGGGTTTCGGAGCCAATCTCCGATCCTGACAATCATCGCCTTGATCCAGAACAGCGGCTCGCTGTCGCCCTCGAGAAAAATCGGATATCCGTTCATGGCAATCTCCCGTTTATGTTAAGAATACTCCTTTTGTCACCTTACGATATCGAACGATAGGATATGCGTATCGGTCCGTCAAGCGGATGCGGTCCGGCGAAGCCGTCGTCGCGACCGGCATGTGGCGCGCGATCGTGAGGAGTGGCATGGTCCGCGGATTCCGTGGTACCATTTGTCCGGTATGAATTGAATGAACGCCTATGTCCACAAAGCAGACGCCGGTCCCGCAGCAGGAGATGCCGATCAAGGCGGGCGATGAGACGTTGAAAGGGGAGTATGCGAACGCGGCGAATATCTTCCACACGAAAGAGGAGTTCGTGCTCGATTTCATGAACATCTTTCCGCCGACGGGAATCCTGAACGCCCGTATCATCGTGAGTCCTGGACACTATAAGCGCATCCTTTCGGCGATGCAGGAGAACCTGAAAAGCTACGAAGCCGGCTTCGGCGAGGTCGAACTGTCCGAAGCGCCGAAAGCGCCGATCGGGTTCCGGGACCGATAAGGGGATCGGTCCGGGGCTTGTCCGGTTTTCGTGCTATACTCGGAAAGCGGGGAAAGATGTTCGGTTAACCAGATAATTTCGCGCATATGTTTTGGGGACTGTTCGGAAAGAAGGACGGCGGGAATCGTTCCTGCGGGTGTTGCGGGGAGGACGATGCCTGCGAGGATTCGAAGGAATGCTGTTCCGACGGATGCGGGTGTGATGTCGATCGGGTTTCCGAGGCATCGAAGCCGGACAAGGAGCCGGACAAGGAACCGAGTCCGTTCATCTGATCCGGGTCGTCGGAGTACCCGTGGTCGCCTGGTGATTCTCGGAGAATTTTGGTATCTTTGGAAAGTCGAAGCGGTCAAAGACGCATAACAAGATAAAGACAATCCTGTGAAGAAGAAAATCATCATCATAAGTGCGGCCGCCGTGCTTGCGATACTGGCTCTGGGAGCAGGCGGATACCTGCTTGCCACGAAGACCGCGTTCGGGAAGAGGGTCGTCGGCGTTTTCAGGAACGTCGAGATCGGTCCGGTCGCGGCAAAGGGCACGATAGAGGATTTCGTGAAGAAAAATCTGGTTCCGCCGGGAACCGAGATAACGACTTCGGATGCGACGGAAGAAGGGGGACTTTACAAGGCGGTCGTGACCGTGCAGGGGCAGGACCATCCGGTATACCTCACCCTCGACGGGAAGAAGCTGTTCCCGAGCGCGCTTGACACGGAGGTGAAAAAACCTGAGACGGCGGCCGCCGAACGGCAGCCGGCCAAGGAGATTCCGAAGTCCGCGAAGCCGGAAGTGAAACTTTTCGTCATGAGCTACTGCCCGTATGGGACACAGGCCGAGAAGGGCATCCTGCCCGTCCTCTCGACACTCGGGAATAAGATCGATTTCACGTTGGAATTCGTTTCCTACGCGATGCACGACAAGAAGGAGCTCGACGAGAATTTGCGACAGTATTGTATCCGAAAGCAGGAGCCGGAAAAGCTTTCCGCGTATCTCGGCTGCTTCCTGAAGAAGGGGCAGGGGACCGAGACGGCCTGTCTGAGTGCGGCCAAGGTGGACGCCTCGAAGAACGTCGCCTGTACGAAGGCTGCCGACACCGAGTTCAACGTCACCAAGAACTTCAACGACAAGGGCACCTATCAGGGGAACTTCCCCACGTTCCTGGTCGACAAGGAGGACAATGACCAATATTCGATACAGGGATCCCCGACGCTCGTGATAAACGGCGTTACCGCGGATGCCGCGCAGCGTGATCCGGCATCGCTTCTCGGGACGATCTGTTCCTCGTTCGAGAACGCCCCGGCGGAGTGTGGGGCGACGCTTGCTTCTGCCGCTCCGGCTCCCGGATTCGGTGATGGAACCGCGAGCGCTCCGTCCTCGGGAGCGGCTTGCGGGAACTAGGGATCGGGAAGAATCCGTTCCGACGAAAAAGAAAAAGGGCCGTTCCATTCCGGAGCGGTCCTTTTTTGTTTTCCTATATCGTTTCCACGATTCGGATCCTGAAGCGGGTTCCCCACAGCTGCAGGAACCTTCCCATTACCTCGAGCTTGGTTCGGCCGGTGGAACGGATTTCCGGGTTGTTTCCGAGAAAGGCGCGGAAATCATCGTGATCCTGTTTTGTGACGACCAGTCGCGCCTCATCAGATCCCCAGGAGGAGTTCATGCGTTTCAGGACGAGGTCGAGTGTCGCCGGATCGACCCTTGTCCTGAGGAACCGTTCCAGTAATTTCGGGTCGGTTATTCTTTTCGGTTTCTTGAATTCGGGGGTCGGCATGGGAGCTCCTTTTTTAAGGTGGACGTGATGTCTTTCGGACGGATATCCGAAAGGAATGACAGTTTGCAACATAACACTGTTTTAATGAATTGTCAACAACATTTTCTGATTCGCGACGAGGATGGCATGTTCGGGGAAATAAAAAGGCAACCGTTCACAGGTTGCCTGATTTTGTCTTGTCGATGATCCGGTTCAGTCGAAAAGATCGTTGTCTCCCCTTCCTTCGTCCCGATGGGAATGTTCCTTTTCCGGCCCGTTCGGGGGATTTGCCGTGACTTTTGGGGTATTCCCGACATTCGGTCTCATGACGGAGGTCGGAAGTATCGGTTTCGCGTCCTCCCGCAGTCCCAGCGCCTGTTTCAGCGCGGGTATATCCACTGATTTGAGCATGGGGCACTCCTTCTTGTTAAAGATTCAAAAGCTTCCTTTTCAAGGTCAATGATGGACAAAAGGGAGGGGAATGTCAAACGGCACGCTTTCCATTCCGTGACGGGCGTGGTATACATGGGTTTGACGCAACGCATATGGAAATCCAATCCGTAAAATTTTTAAGGGGAGTGACGGGGTCCGAAGGCCTGCCGGAATCACATCGTCCGACGGTCGCGTTTTTCGGCCGTTCGAATGTCGGAAAATCGAGCGTCATAAATGCGCTTGTACGGCGCAAGGATACGGCCCGGTCAAGTTCCCGTCCGGGAAGGACGACCGAGGTGAATTATTTTCTCGTGGACGACTCCTGGTATCTTGCGGATACGCCCGGATACGGATACGCCCGTCTTTCGAAAGTGCAGATGGAGAAGATCGCGAAGCATCTTTCCTGGTTCGCCGGGGCTCCGGAGGTGCGCCTCACGCTCGCGGCGGTCGTCGTCGATGCCGAGATAGGAATACGGGATTCGGATCGCGAGACCATTTCGGTGCTTCGTGATGCGGGACGGCGCATGCTGATTCTTGCGAACAAGTCCGACAAAGGCCGTCGGAACGATGTCACGAACCACATACGCGAGGCGGAACGCGAATTCCCGGATTGTCCGGTCATACGATACTCCTCGAAGACGGGCGAAGGGAGAGCGGAGCTTCTTTCGTTGCTGTCCGATATCGTCCGTGAGGAATCGCGATGAGAAACGGGAAAGCGATCCTGCCGGGATCGTTTTTTTGTCCGGTTCCGACGACATAGAAATATCCATATGTCAATTGTCGCCTTTTTTGCGGCGTGCTACCATACAAAGCCGAAACAAGTAATCCATGGCGTTATGATTGAAAACCTGAAAGGGACATTCGCGAAACTTCGGGAGAGGGCGGTTCCCATCGCGGAGGCCTCACTCGAACGGACGAGGCGATCGGCGAAGTCGTTGTGCGGATATGTCCGTTCGGTGACGGATCGCATGACCGTGAAAGAACGGCTGCTCGTGCTGTTCGCCGTCGGACTCGTCATCGGCTTCGGCGTGAAGGCGGCCGCGAACGGATCCATCACGATCGGATATCAGGATTATTCCCTGAAGGGAAAGGGAAAGCCGTATGATCTCAACGAGGTCCAGAGAAGGGTCGCCGCGAAGGCCGCCTCCGTATCCGCGGGAGAAGCGGATCCGACGACCGCGCCCGCGGGAGGGTCGTGCCAGTGACGATATTGTCGGTCGTCCGTATGCCGGAGGGAGGAGGGATAAGCAATGAAAAAGGAAGGCTATGAACGAAAATGAACTGATCGAAGACGGGGAGATCTCTTCCGAAATCACGGAGACGCCCGTCGAGGACGCGAAGGAGACGAAGATCAAGAATCTGTCCGCGATCCTGATCCTGATCACGGGGCTGTTCGTCGGAAGCCTGTTTGTGGATATCGGACAGCTTGTGACACGGGAGGGATATTCCCCGCGTGCCGTGCGCGAGAACAATATCCTCGAGGCGGCCGGAAAGACCTGGGTCGCCTATACCGATCCGAAAGTCGGGGTGAAGGTGCTCACCGACAGCGCATGCGTGAAGTGTTCTCCCGACGAGGCGCTTGTCTGGTTCCGTCGCATCCTTCCGACCATGGAAGCGGTTCCGGTCGAGGCATCGTCCGACGAGGGGAAGGCGCTCGTAAAACAGTTCGGTGTCCAGACCATTCCGGCGTTCATCTTCTCCGGAAAGGTGGCCGGTACGGATTTTTACGGCGCGGCCGCCGAGATTTTCACGCAGAAGGACGGTTCATACGTTCTTGATACGACCCGTCTCGGACTTGCTCCCGGAAAGTATCTTTCCACGCCTGAAGTGGGCGATAGCGCGATCGTCGCCGGTCCGCGCGATGCGAAGGTCAGGGTCGTCGAGTATTCCGATTTCCAGTGTCCGTATTGCAAGGCGTTCCAGTCGTCCGTGAAGAAGATGCTTTCGGAATACGGCGACAAGGTGGAATATGTCTACAAGCAGCTCCCGCTCGAGTTCCATGCCCAGGCCAACGGAGCCGCGCTTGCGAGCGAATGTGCGAACGAACAGGGAAAGTTCCAGCCGTATGCCGATCTCCTGTTCGCGAAACAGGCCGAATGGGGAACGACCGCCGATGTCCGGAAGTTCAAGGAGTATGCGAGGACCCTCGGGCTCAAGGCGACGGATTTCAATACCTGTCTTGATTCCAAGAAGTATGCCGACAAGGTGGCCGCGGATTCCGCCGAAGCCGGATCGTTCGGCATCAGCGGTACGCCGGGGATATTCGTCAACGACGAGTTTTTCGCCGGAGCGATCCAATATGAGGATCTGAAGGCCGCCATCGACGCGAAACTTGCCGAATAGGCGATAGGCGATGGAAGCAAAAGAAAAACGCCCCGCTAACGGGGCGTTTTCACATTCTGGAGCCGATGGCCGGATTTGTCAGTCGGAGGCTGATCCGCCTTTGGCGGAAACCGGCGATCGTCTGTCGGAAATGGTCGGGTGGGAAAGGGGAGTATACTGGAGCCGATGGCCGGATTTGAACCGGCGACCTACGCGTTACGAGTGCGTTGCTCTACCAGCTGAGCTACATCGGCATACGTCTGAGTCAGGATAGCGGAAAACGGAAAACTTGGCAACCGGGCCGGAATCCGGTTTCGCCTGTTCCCGTTTTTTCGCGAAGATGATATACTGGAATCGTCATGGAAGGATTGAAAGAAATCATCGACACGCTCCGAGGAAAACTCCCGCACCTGCGGGAATATCTTTGACGTTGCCGCGAAAGAACGTCGACGCGAGGAATTGAAATCCGAAAGCGCCCGTCCCGACCTGTGGAACGATCCCGCGAAGGCGGCCAAGATCCTCAGGGAACTCGAGGCGATCGAAAAGGAACTCGGTTCATTGGAACGGATCGACGCGGGGCTCCGCGATCTCGACGAATTTTCGGAAATCGGGAGCTTCGATCCGTCGGAAGAGGCGGATATCCGCAGACAGGTCGAGTCGTTCGAGAAGGAGATCGGGGAATGGGAATTCCGACTTCTCTTCTCCGGGCAGCACGACCGCGGCGATGTCCTGTTATCGATCCATGCGGGCGCAGGCGGCGTGGATGCCCAGGATTGGGCCGAGATGCTCCTCCGGATGTATCTCCGATATGCCGAGCGGAAAGGATTCAAGGCGCATATCATCGACGAATCGCGCGGGGGGGAGGCGGGTATCAAGAGCGTGACGATCGAGGTTTCCGGTGAATACGCGTACGGGTACCTTCGGACGGAGGCCGGAGTGCATCGGCTCGTCAGACTGTCCCCGTTCAACGCGAATCAGTTGCGACAGACGTCGTTCGCGCTCGTGGAAATCCTGCCGGTGCTCGAGGATGCCGTCTTGGTGGACGTGAAACAGGACGAACTCCGTATCGATACGTATCGGGCGTCCGGAGCCGGCGGCCAGCATGTGAACAAGACCGACAGCGCCGTCCGCATAACGCACCTTCCGACGAACATCGTGGCGAGCTCGCAGAGCGAACGGTCCCAGCTCCAGAACCGGGAGCAGGCGATGAAGCTCCTCCGGGCGAAACTCTATCAGCGGCTGCTCGAGGAGCGGGAACAGGAAACGAAGGCGCTCAAGGGCGAGCACAAGAGTGCCGAGTGGGGGAATCAGATCCGATCCTATGTGCTCCATCCGTACAATCTCGTGAAGGATCACCGGACCAAGGTCGAAACCGCCGATACGACGAGGGTGCTCGACGGCGATCTTGACGAATTCATCGAAAGCGCACTCAAATCGAAACTCTCTTCAAAAGGATAAACGCGAACACGAATATGGACATAGCGAAAAACACAAGACACGAACCGGCCCCGGTCATCGAGCCGATGCGCGATGACGATCCGTCGGCGTACGTGTCGCCCGTTTCGGGATCCGTGGACGCTCCGGTCAATCCCATCATCCGGTTCGATGGTGTTTCCAAGGCGTTCGCGAAGGGAAATCCAGCACTCGAACATGCCGACCTCTCGATACTTCCGGGCGAGTTCGTCTCGCTTGTCGGGGCGAGCGGTGCCGGAAAATCGACCTTCCTCAAACTCATCTATGCCGAGGAATCGCCGTCGTCCGGTACGGTGTTCTTCAACGGACGCGATCTTTCCCTGATCAAACGGAAACATCTCCCGTACTATCGTCGGAATATCGGGACCGTGTTCCAGGACTTCAAGCTTCTCCCGCAGAAGACGGCCTTCGAGAACGTGGCGTACGCGCTCGAGGTGTACGGAAAGCCGACCGAGGAGATTCTCGACGAGGTTCCGCAGATCCTCGATATCGTCGGGCTCGAGGGGAAGGCGGACAGTTTTCCGAAACAGCTTTCCGGCGGTGAGCAGCAACGCGTCGCGATCGCCCGCGCCCTCATACTGCAGCCGAAGGTCATCATCGCGGATGAACCGACGGGGAATCTCGATCCCGTCTCGGCGGCGGGGATCATCGAGCTCCTGCTCGAGATAAACCGACTCGGGACGACCGTCATCCTCGCGACGCACAATCAGGGGATCGTGAACAAGATCGGGCGTCGCGTCGTAGCGCTCGATCACGGGCATATCGTGAGCGACGAGATGGTCGGCCGGTATGTCATGCCGGAACGGAAACGCCCGAATCCGGTATCCTGAGAAACGAACAAGCCTATGAAAACGATCAAACTTTGGCGGACATTCCAGGAAGGCGTCGAGAACTATCGTCGCAACGGATGGCTCACGTTCGCGACGGTGAGCGTGCTCGCCCTCTCGCTTTTCGTCATCGGACTGACGACCCTCGTCGGTTTCGCGGGAAGTCTTGCCGTCCGGAACCTTGAAGAAAAGATCAGTATCAGCGTCTCCTTCAGACCGGAAGTGTCCGAGAGTCGCATCCTTTCCATCCGTGATGAACTCTCGAAGTACCGCGAGATCTCGTCCGTCACCTATGTCTCCAAGGAGGCGGCACTCGATCAGTTCCTGAAGAACGGCGATCCAGTCGTCGCCGACGCCGTGCAGGAAATCGGTGAGAACCCGCTTCTCTCCTCACTCATCATCCGCGCGGGCGATCCGAAAAACTACGATCTCATCGCGAGCCAGCTTCGGAAGTCCGGGTATCAGGACGAGATCGAACAGGTGAATTACGAGCGGAACAAGAAGAAGATCGAAGGCCTGAACGACCTCACGACCAGGACCCGCGCGATCGGACTCGCGCTCGGGATAGCGTTCACGCTCATCGCCGTCCTTATCACGTTCAATACCATCCGGCTCACCATCTATTCCCATAGGCAGGAATTCGAGGTGATGCGTCTCGTCGGGGCCTCCAACCTGTATATACGGATGCCGCTCTTTTTCGAAGGCGTTTTCTATGGGCTTACGGCCGCCACGGTCACTGTCATCCTACTGTCCATAACCGCCGCCTTTTTCTCGGGGAACGCCGGGCCGATCCTTTCCGAAATTCTCGGAGGGAAGACCTTCTATCAGGTGTATTCGTCATTCCTTTGGGTGTTCGTCCCCGTGACGGTCATGACGGGAATCGCTCTCGGCGTCGTCTCGAGCCTTATCGCCATACGGCGATACCTCCGAATCTGACGACGTTTTCCTCGGATACGTTTGTTTGACACCACATCATTTTCGTGGTAATCTTTTCAGTGTCGTTTTTGGCGATTTTCGGTATCTTTACAACAACAAATCCGTATACACGTATGTATCCAAGAAAGGATCTTGCCGCGATCTGCGGATCGATATGCGAACGGAATGCGCACCAGGCGATCTCCCATTCCTCTTTTCTCGACGGTCGGCTGGATATGATCGAAGAGGTCGTTTCCCGTCTCGAACCGTCTTTCGGGTTCGATGACCGGAAATATCACCTTCTCAGATTGTGTGCGACTCTGACGGACGCCTATCGCGCGGAGCCGGGCATCGTCCCGTCCCGTTCCGGCAGCGGAGAGGAGCGCCTCCCGAAGCGGATCAGGAACATGTTCGGAGACCGGTTCAACTGGCGGGAGATCGACATGATCGGTCGGAATCTTTCCGTGACGATGCTTCCGGCCGTACGGGTCAGTCCGATGCAGGCGATATTGCTTCTCGCGGACAGGTTCTTCGTCCTTCAGGGGGCGGAGGCATATGAGGGGAATATCGGGGAATATCTTTCCGTGATCCGTGGGACCGACGAGATCAAGTACGTAATCGCTCCCGCTTCGCGATCCATCCGGATTCTCGGCAAATATGTTTCCGAGGAATATTTCCTCGAATTGCTTGATCGGTTTCAGGAAAGCGTTTCCGGGCTTCGGCATCGGAATCCGACTGCCTGGGGCGATTTGCTGAAAACGCTCGATCGGACGCGGATCCTCGTCGAGGAGTATGTCTGACGCTGAATGGAAAAAGGGGAGGGACCGTCGTTCCTCCTTTTTATTTTGTCCTTCCGTTCGATACGGCCTCTTGACGTCCTGGTCGAAACAAGGTATTATCGGACGGCATTTCGTGTTCGATTTCTATTCTTTCACAACCGGAAAACAAAGGAGCTCTCATGAAATTATTATACGGACCCCTCGAGGATTTTCTGGATTCCGTCCGTCCGATTATGGACGGCATGCTTGTCCGGCTCGACGAGCTTGGTCTTCCTTATCACAACGGATCGCATGCCCGGTTCAGGCTCGAGGCGGTCCGGGAGATGGTCGCGAAACTTCCCCTTCACGAACGGCTTGATACTGAAAAGAAACTGCTGCTCGAGGAGTGCGCTCTCCTGCTCGATCTCGGCCGACTGAGGCCCGAGGATGGACGGAGCTACGAGGAGCGTGCGATGGATGTCGCCCGGACGTTGTACGGCGACCGGATGACGGTGAGCCGTTACAGGTTTATGGAACGGCAGTTGCTGACATACTCGTTCCGTTGGAACGATTACGACGGGGAAGGCGAACGGACATCCGGAGGAAGGATACCGGCACGTGCCGGTACGACGTCGTCGACCGCGATACAGAAGATACTCGGTCTCGCGGATGTCTTTCATTTCTCCCGCGGCTGGGAACCTTTTCTCGACGCCTCGCTGAGGCTCGTCGAAGAATTTCCGGGGGATTCCCTGTTCCATGTCGACGAATTCGTCCGGAGCCGGAAGGAATTTCTCGAGTCGTTCATCGGGCTTCCGTTGAAGCGCATGGCCGATCATTTCGAGCCGTCGTATTATCGGAGTCTTCTCAGACAGTACGATGCGATTCTCCGCGAGCTGAATCTCCTGGTTTCGGAGTCGGATCGGCCGATGAGGCGCTCCCTCCAGGAACGGCTCGACGATATCCGTGAACGGACATCGGCCGTTCCGGCGTGAACGGAGTATGATTCGAAAAAAGGGAATCCCGAAGAGGGGTTCCCTTTCCTTTTCCATGAACGCTTGCGTGTCCGGCCCGAATCGGCTATCATGCCGTTCCGATGTCATTTAAAACGATTCATATAACCACAACCCGAGAAAAGGAGGAATCATGAGCGGAGGAACATTGGGCGGACTGCAAGAGCTCATCCGTAACCGGGAAGAGAACCGGAAGGCTTTCTTCCGCAGGGTGACGGAATACTATCCGCCGAGGAGCAAGGAATACGGGCTGATAAAATTGGCGTATGATTACGCCAAAGACGGATTCCGGGGAAAGAACAGGAAAGACGACATCACGCGGAGTTTCGAGCATCCGCGCGGAGCCTGTCTCATCCTTATGGACTATCTCGGCATCGTGAAGCCGTGGATGATCATCGCGCTCCTCCTGCACGACGTCGTCGAGGATCTGGACGAATGGACGGTCGGGAGGATCGAGGAGATATTCGGGAGAAAGGTCGCCCGGATGCTGGAGCGTCTCACGAAGCCTTCCGAAAAGGATGGGTATTCGAAGGAGGACGCACTCCGGGTCTATTTCCAGTGGCTCACGACCGCGAAACGGAGCTTCTTTGTCCTGAAGCTCTGCGACCGGTTGTACAACCTGCTGACCATCGAATCGCTTAGTCTGGCGAAGCAGCGGGAGATGATCCAGGAAACGAAAACCTACTTCGTCCGGTATGCCAGGAAGTACGGTATCCTGTATCGGGAGATACTCGGGGCGATCAGGGTCGCGGAAGAACGTCTTTCCGCGGTGCCCGACGGTACGGCGGTATCCGCTTGATTTTTTCCCGGCCCGGTGGTATTTTATCCGAGGATCGCAAGACCCTCGGATTTCTTTTTTCGGGGTTTTCGGCTTTTCAACCATAGTGGGGAGTAGCCAAGCGGTAAGGCAGCGGGTTCTGGTCCCGCCATGCGTAGGTTCGATCCCTACCTCCCCAGCATAAAGCAAAACCCGCATCCCTTGTGGACGCGGGTTTTGCTTTTATATTCGGAAGCAGGAGATCGAACGGGGAAAGGGGTCGGCCCGCTCCGCCGAAGCGAGCGAGGCGAGGAAAACGCCCGCCTGCAACGCTGTTGTAATACTGCGGGCAGGGGAGTTTTCCCGGGGCGGAAAGCGGCGAGTCCGCGACGCTCCGAACCGAGGGGTTCTCAGAAATTCGCTATTGCGGATTTATTCTCTTCTCAGGGTCTGATACCCCGCGGCTTGCCGCGGATAGGTCTCGCGAAGCGGGACTGGATCCCGGGTCAAGCCCGGGATGACAAGTCGGGGGATACCTCGCGGCTTGCCGCGAGGAG
>Ga0172376_10005382_pt1 | contig 14312 bp, 18 predicted proteins | sample Lak35m_FD_121114 | JGI IMG/M metagenome (GOLD analysis project Ga0172376, IMG submission 121114) | Freshwater microbial communities from Kabuno Bay, South-Kivu, Congo - kab_092012_35m | ecosystem: Environmental > Aquatic > Freshwater > Lake | place: Democratic Republic of the Congo: South-Kivu...
CTGCGCCATGTTGCGGGCGGCGACCTGCTCGTACATCGCCCTCGAGGTCTTGTTCGGCATCCCGTCCGCAGGCGCCATCAGCGCGCCGCGCACGCCGTTGAGCGTGGCTTCGTACTGCGCCTCAGCATCGCGGCCGGAGGTGTTGAGGTACTGCTGCATCAGCGGCGTGGCGCCGCGGATCCCGAGGACGTCTGCCGCCTTCGCGTTCGCCTCGTCAATGGCGTCCTGCATCGCGCTGCCGACCCGGAAGGCCACGTTGCCGGCCTGGACCATGGTCTGGCCCAGCCGCTCCACCTGGCGGCCCGTGAAGTCCTCCATGGGCTGGACGCCGGGGGCGACGAAGTTGCCGATGTCGCCGCCTTCCGGCGGTGCGACCTGAGGCACGAAGGTTGTCGGTACGGTCGGCATGGATCAAGTCCTCTGGGTTGACATGCCGGCGAGCAGTTCCTCGAGGCGGCGGTTGCGCGCCCACGTGCTGCCGATGTCGGCTGCGCTCCCGAGCAGGCTCGTCCCGAGCGCGAGGCCCGGGTAGATCGTGCCTGCGCTGGCCTGCAGGTTGGCGGCGGACAGGTCGCCCATCAGCGCCTGCGTCCCGATGTTGAACGCCTGCAGCTTGGCGGCCTCCTGCGCCCGCACGGTCGCCGCGCTCATGGAGAGCATGTCGATCTCCTTGATGACGTCCATGCTTCCCACGACCTCGGCGGCGGTTCCTTGCCCCAGGACGGCGCCGCGGCCGGCAAGTGCTGCGCGGGCGCTTGCGCGCTGCTGGCCCGCCCCCATCGTGTACCGCCCGATCTGGCGCTGCCCCTGCAGCCCGATCTGGCCGGCCGTGAAGGCGGCGCCGCGCTGGTTGACGCGGGCCATCTGCGCCGCGAACCGCTGGTTCTGCGCCTGCATCAGCAGCTGGTTCTTCTGGTTCTGCGCGGAGTAGTAGCTGCCGATGGCGCCGTTGACGGCACCGAAGATCGAGATGATCGGCCCGAGCGTACTCAGCCCCTCGGCAAGCCCGGACGTCTGCCCGGTCAGCATCGTCCCCTGCGAACCGCCCGTGTAGGACCAGTTCTGCCCGGGCGTGTAGGCCGGCCCGGTCGGGCTGACGGAGAACGGTGGTTGCACGAGTGCCATGTCAGCCTCCCAGCACGACCTCGAGGGTCATGCCGACGATGGTGAGCGGAAGTGGGTCGGCCTGTCGGACATACACCTGCCCGCTCGCCTTCCACGAAGGCGTGAGATTGACGTCAACCTCGTCGGACTTCAGGCTGGGAGGCGAGCCATACGGCTCGGTCGTTCGCTGCTTGACCTCGACCAGCTTGTCCTCGGTCGGCCCGACGAAGATGCCGCTCGACTTGAACACGCGCAGCCACGCCTTGTTGACGTTCTTCATGCGGCCCTGCCCGTAGCCGTCCACGTTCATGGAGATCGGAAGCGTCTGCAGGTCGCTTTCGTAGGGCAGCCCGACCTGCACCACGGTGCATGGCCGTTGCAGGGTCACGGCACCCGAGGTCACGGTCGCCTGCGGGAGGACGGCGCCGTCGCCGAGGATGCTAACCGTCTTGCCCTCGAGGTGCGACAGGCCGCTGACGGTGTCACGCGCAAATGCCCATGTCGCGGTCGCCGTGTTCCGCAGCGCAACGGGGAGCGTCTTGTCAACTCGCCCCGATGCCTGGGAGGTCGATGACACGGCCGTGATCGTAATGCGGTACTTGTTGCCGCTTGCATCGGTCAGGACGATCACGTCGCCGACGTCAGTCGTTGCCGGGTGCGCGAAGATCGCCGCCGATGCCGTGATGGTGAGGATCTCCGATGGGTCGTAGTCCGTCCCGCCGCTGATGGTGACCGTGGTCGCCCCGGTGTTGGTGCCGTCGTAGGTTCCGCCGCTGTCCACGAAGAAGCAGTCCTTGAGGTCGTTGACCTGCCGGCTTGCCATGCGCTCCACGTACCGCTTCGTGACGCCGCCGATGGTGCGATTGACCACCACGTACAGCCTGTCCTCAGTGCCTTCGGCGACCGCCGTGCAGGACTCGAACACGCCGTCCGTTTCGTGCCAGTGCCATGCGCCGATCTGCTGCTCGGGGATGTACGTCAGGCCCAGCAGGTTCCCCGTGGTGGAGATAAACCACAGCAGCGGCTGCGGCGACTTGCTGTAGCACATGTCCGTGATGTCGTAGCTGTCGAACAGGTGCGATGCGCGCAGCGACAGGTCGCCCGTCACGAACCCGCTTGCCTGCCAGGAGTACCCGAGTTCGCGCACGTGGCCGCCGCGGGCCGAGCAGTAGACCACCGTGTTGTTGACGATTGACGGCTGGACGTTGCTCGCGCCGATGTACGACTGCGGCCGGACGGAGATCGTGGTCGGCGTGATGGTGTCGCTGTTGACGGGCGACACGCGCCACTCCGCGCCGCTGGTGAGGAGCAGGAGCTGCGTCAGCGGGACAACGTGCCGGATGGTGTTGGCCTCCCGCGCAGCGACCCGGAAGTTGATGCGGTCGGTGTCCTGCACGGGGATGTGGAACGACATGTCCTGCTCGGTCGAGGTCCGCGTCATCCACAGCGTCTGCGGCTCGTTGTTCGTGCCGGCGAAGATCCGCCGCTGCTCGAAGTACGACACGGCGCCGGGGAAGTTGTTGCTGCTGGCGAACACCGTTTCGGTGATCGGGGGCGTGATGCCGAGATCCGGGTTGATGTTGTTGTCCACGAACGACGTCGTGTCTGACTGGCCGATGTACCCGTACAGGCCATTCTGCTTCTTGTAGATGTTGTACCGGGCCGCGCCGCCGCCGGAAGGCGCCGACCATGTCAGCGAGTTGGATGCTCCTTGCGCGCTGAGGTTGTTGATGACCGTCGCGGAAGTGCTTGGCTGGCTCTCGTCTATCCCGTTGGAGGCAATTGACGTCACGACGTAGTCGTTGTTCGCGTCCAGTGCGCGATTGGCCGCCTGCACGAACCCGGTGCTGGCGGTGTACGAGGTCAGCGACGTGGTGTTCAGCGGCACCCCGGTGCTGTAGTTCTTGAACGACACGGTCGTTGCCGTGGGGACTGCGTTGACCAGGTAGTACGTGTCGGTGAAGGTTCCGTTGCTCCATGTTCCTCCGTCCACGTACACGGGATCTCCGGCCAGCAGCGCATGGTCGCCGACCGTCGTTGCAACGCCTGGATTTGCTGCCGTGAATGCGGTGATGTTCAGCGACTCGCCCCTGTTCGCCGTTACCGCGAGGCCGGTCGGTGCCTGCACGCTCGGCGCAAACGTGATCGCCGTCAGCGTCCAGTTCGTCGCCCCGAGCCGGCGCAGCTCGCGTGGCGCGTAACCCGGGTGGACGAGCGTCAGCACGTCGGCCGACTGCACGTAGTGGATGTCGAAGAGGTCGGCCTCTGCATACGGGTTGGCGATCTCGTATGGCGAGCCGCCTGACAACAGCGTGGCGCCCTGCGTGTGGAACCGGATGTACCCGGCGCCAAGCTCGATCACCATCGTCTGCGTCGTGCTGTACGTGAACGGCAGCAGGCGCACCTTCTTCGTGCTGTTCTTCACCTCGCGGACGAACGCGAAGCCGGGTCGGTTCTCGGCCGGACCCTGCGGCGTCGAGATGAAGTTCCGCATCTTGGCCGCCCCGGTCTGGAACTTGGCGTCATCGATGCGGCCAAACATCTCCGGCGATATCTCGCCGCCCGCGAAGGAACGGAAGTATGAGCGGGTGCTTGCCATGGTTCAGCGCCCCGAGATCCACGAGGTGACCTGCTGCGGCTTGATCTCGCGCTGGTTGGAGTCGGACGCACGCGCCTGCGCGAGGAACGCCATCGCCACCTGGCGCTGACGGTTGCCCTCGGCCGCGCCCTCCGTACCCTTCACGACCGGGCCGGCGAGCATTGACGCAAGGTAGTGCGACAGCGCAATTGCGAACAGCGGGTCGAACTTCGTCGGGTCGGTCACGAGCGCCTGGTAGCGCAGGAGCGCGTTCTCCTGGTTCGTGTAGATCACCTTGTTCCCGAGCAAGTCCGTTTCGGGCTGGTACTCCTGCGGCACGTACACGCCTGCGCCGGGGAGCGGCGGCGTGATCCAGCCGTACCCGTACTTGTCGGCCGGGTATGCGCGGATCGAGTAGTCGTTCTCGGCCTCGGGCGGCAGGACGGCGACTATGGTCAGCATGTCCGCCGGCACGGCGTATGCGTACTTCCACATCGTGTACGGCATCGTCACCTGCGCGAGGCTGACGCGCCTTGAGGCAAACGACCAGTTGTGCATTTGGAGCATGGTGTCCCGTGCGATGGGGTAGAACCGGGCGCAATGCTCCGACTGCGCCGATCCCTCCGGTGGGTCGATGCTTGCGACCGTGGCTTCGTCGCCGAGGTGCGCCAGCGCGAGGTTGCAGATTTCGACCACGGACGGCATGGGACACCTCCCGTTTCAGAAGAGGGGGGTCGGGGTTCCCCGCCGACCCCCCCATGTTCACGCACTTGTCGGATCAGCCCGACACGTCGGTCGAGGTTTTGGCCTTCCTCCGAAGCCTGGGGGCTTCGGTGGCGCTTTCTTCCTCATGCACAACAGGCTCAAGCGGTTCCATCAACTCGGGAATGAACTTGTTCCCGCAGTCGAAGGTTTCGCCTTCCTTGCGGAATCCGTTGTCCACGAAGCAATCGACCAATGCCTTGACTTTCATGTCGTTGATCCTTACTGGACGCTGAAGCCTGACGGATAGAACTTGCGGCCGTCCTGAACATTCATGGTCAGGTACGCGCAGATGCTTCCGGTGGTCGGCGTGCTGCCGAACGTCTGATACCGGGCGCCGAGGAACTGCTGCCCCAGCGCCTGCCCGAAGGCGCTCGGCTCGAGGAGAGCCGGGTTGATGCGGACGTAGAACTGGCTGCCAACGGTGTCAAGACCATCGGCAAGCAGGATTCGACCGCTGGACCCCACTGCCTTCGGGGTGGTCGTGAGCGCGCTGTTGCCGGCGACGATCACTTCCATCTCAAGGGACGTCAGCGTGTTGTAGGCCGCGACGATGGTGAAGCACACGTACAGGTCGCCGCCCTCGCCGATATCGCGTGCCTGGAGCAGGTCAATGGAGTTGGTGGACACGACGGGGGTGCCGGCAGCAGGCAGCGCGGCCTGTCCGGTGATTGAGCCGGATGCGGGGACGGTCCCCGAAAGCACGGCATCGCTGCTGAAGACGTCAAAGATCATGGTTGGTTTCTCCCTTCAGGAGTGTGTTGATTAGGAAACCTGGGACTCGGTGTTGACGATGGCATCGACGCAGCGCAGGGGAACGCCCTGGAACGACAGCCACGAGTACGGCGTGCCGAACTGCGACAGACCCTCGTTGACCTTGAGGACGTACTGGCTCTTGTCGAGCGCAGCAATCGCAAGGCCGCTGTGGACGGTGCGGTTCATGTAGAAGGCGGCACGGCCCATCGCCATGTTGGGGATGCGGTACAGGGCGCGGCTCATCAGCTTGATGATGGCATTTGCGGAGCCTGAACCCTGGCTGTCAACCTGCCCCAACAGCGCAGTCGTATTGATGTTGCAGATGCGAACGACGTAGCGCCAGTCCTTCACGACAAGGCCGTTCTTCCACTGGTAGCGCGTGGCGTATGCCTGCATGCGGTTGGAGCTGTCGTACACGGTCTGCTCGCCGAGATCCTCGTGGACGAGTCCGGCCTGCGAACCCTTGGGGAAGGGGCAGTACACCGTGTTGTCGCCCCACACCACAAGGTAGATCGAGGTGTTGGCAGTCGCCGAGTACGAGCTGCCGGTCAGGGCGTTCAGGACGTTCTGCGAGCTGTTCGAGCCGGTCAGCGCCGAATACCGCGGCGCGATGCCGAGGAACTGCTTCGGGTCGGTGGACGGGTTGCCGTAGAACAGCGTGGTCGCCATGGTCTTGTTCATCGCCTCGAGGAACGCGACGTCCTCGGACAGGCGGAACTGGGCGGTGTTGCCGTTCAGCATGGCGAGATCCTTGTCAACCTCGCTGCGGGCCTCAAGGATGCCGCACGCCTCATCGACCTGCGCGGTCGTGGACTTGCTGTTCGGGATGCCCTGGTTGAGGGCGCGCCAGTAGACCGTGGGAAGTCCCGTGCGGATCACGACGCGCTCGCCGGTCGGCAGGTTGCCTTCCTTGAACACGCAGTCGCTCAGGATCTCGTTGGTCTGCGAGAGAAGTTCCGCGATGACCGGGACGCGGCCCTCGGGGTCGATTCGCTTGGCCCACTCGGCCAGCGACAGGTTGTTGGTGGAAAGAGTTGCCATTGTTGTGGCTCCTTAATTGGTGTTGGTTTCAGGCTGAGTACAGAGCATCGGCAAGGTCGTTGAACGAGCGCGGGCCTGCGGGCTTCGCAGCGCCCCTCGTCCCCGTGACCATGCGATCCTCACTGATTGCCTTGCCTGCGCGATACATGAACCGGATCACCTCCGGGTGATTGCCCAGGCCAGACTCGTTGAGCAGCGAGCGGAGTTCGGTGGTGCCGAACGCATCGAGCGCCTTCTTCGCGACGGAGAGGTTCTCCGGCAGCTTCTCGCCGCCGAACTCCTTGTCACCCTTCGATGACTCGGCCCATCCCGTGCGAACCGCCTCGATCTGTGCCATCTGACGCTCGGCCATCTTGGGTGCCATGGCGTCAAGGACACGCTGCGCGGCCTCCTGCGACAGGTTGAGTTCGCGTGCGACCTCGGAGTACGTGGTCAAGACCTCAGCATCGAACTGCCTGCCTTCGGGAACCTTGAACTCGTACTTCTCCGGCGCTGCCTTCGCCTCGGCCTTGGCCTCGGGTTCGGCTGCCGGCTGGTCGCCCGCGACGGGTTCCGCAGCGGCCGCCTTGGCGGCTTGCGGCTCCTGGGTCGCAGTCGGCTTCTGCCCGTCCCCGTAGAGCTTCTCGGCCGTCGCCGATGTGCTTGCAGGGGCCGAAGATGACGGTGCGGCATTAGTGGTCGTTGCTGCCGCTTCCACCATCGATGGTTCTGTCATTCGTGTTCTCCTTCATCATCACTGGATACAGCTCAGGACACTGGGCGTGGACGATTGCGAGCATCCGAAGCCCGTAGTTCCTGTTTCCCTCGGCGAAGGCCATTGCCATCGCGTTGGTGTTGAACGACGAGCGGAAGATGCCGGCCGCGTCGAGGAGCCGCCAGATCACCCTGCGGCCCCTCTTGTTGCCCATGAGCCACTTGACGTCGCCTTCCTCGTTCTCGCGGTCCAGTCGCTCGCGGAGGTCGCGCTGCGCCTTCGCCTTCTCCTGGCCCCGCATGTCAAGCGGGTCATAGTTGCTCACGCGGTAATCCTATCAATCGCAAAGTGCATTTCACTGCAATTCGTCACACTTCCACCGCTGACGGCGAGCCGTAGCCGCTGAACATGTTCATCACGTCGGTGAGGGCGTTGTTGCCGCCAGTCGGCGCCTGCGCCATGTTCTTGACGGTCTGCGACTGCTGCTGCATCGCGGCCGCCTGCTCCTTGGCCGCCATCGCCTGGTTGCGCGTCTGGCGCACCAGCGCGACGTCCTTGTCGGCGACGATGAGCGACGGGTCCACGCCGAGCATGTCCGCGTAGATGTCGGCCCACTGGTCTGCGTCGAACTTGTCGAGGATGTCGGGCTTCATCTGCGCGATGGCGCCGAGGTTGCCGACGAACCTGTCAACGGCGTTCGTGCCGATGGCCCGCTGCGCCTGCGCCAGCATTGACACGAACTCGACGTTCAGGTCCATGCCCTGCAGCTCCTCGGGCGCGGGCGGGAGCGCGCCTGCCTGGATCATGCGGTTGAAGGTGATGTCGATGAGTGGGTCGAGCAGCTCGTTGTGCAGGCGCTCGAGGACCGGGCCGAGCATCAGGAGCTTCTCCTCGTGGCGCTCGGCGACCTCGGTGGCGGTCATGCGCGTGTTCGGCGCGGTCGCCAGCATCAGGAACAGGTCGGCGTAGAACGCCCCGCTGACGCGGCCGCGGCAGTCCTGGATGTCCTGCAGCAGGTAGTCGAGCCGCAGGTTGACGTCGAAGGCGCTTCGGATGCCGTTGCCAGCCGGATCGACGTAGGTGATCCCGCCCGGGAGCGAATCGACGTCCCGGTTCTTCATCGAGGTCGGCACCTGCAGCGGCGGCTTCGTCTGGTAGTCGATGGCCTGCGCCTTGCGGAGCTGCTCGTGCTGGAGCTGCTTGACGTCGCCGAGCGCCTCCATGCCGGGGCTGTTCCCGTAGATGTCGCCGCCGACCACCGACCAGCGCGGGCAGAGGGCGGGGAAGTACATGAACCCGCTCTCGCGCAGGAACTTGTCCTGCTCGCCGCCGACCTCGAAGTACCACGACCCGTAGGGCATGTTCCGGTCATCGCGCTTCGCGATGTCGCGGTCCAGGCGCGGCTCGATGGCATGCACGACCGGAACCCACGTGTCGAGCGTGCCTGTCTCGTACATGTTCCGCACGGACGTCGAGCAGTTCTCGAGGCCGAACTCCTTGACGAGCTGCGACACGGTCATGTCGAACTCGCGGTACAGCGTGCAGACGCGGCCCTGCGCGTCGGTCGAGATGCAGTACTCGCCGGCCGTGAGCGGGTAGTGGTGGATGACCTGGTCGAAGTCGGGCAGCACGATGCTCGAGGACGTCCCGAACGCGCCGAGTTCCTCGTACATCAGGTGCAGGGAGCGGTAGGTGTTCGACTTCTGGAACACGCGCTGCATGCGCTTGGTGACGTCATCGAGCCAGAGCTTGACGGGCTGGTAGGAGTTCAGCTCTTGATCGGGCGTGGCGAGGCGGAACCACTGCCGCGCCGGCGACGTTGCGCCGGACATCAGGCCGGCGCCGAGCGTGCGGAGCGCCCGCGTCCCGGTGTTGTCGTAGATGTTGTTGTGCCGGCGGTAGCCGCGGTTGCGGTCCTCGCGGAAGTAGCGGCCGTTGCGCGGGAGGAGGTAGGAGGTGATCTCCTGCCAGTGCGCCATCCACGATGCGCGCTCGCTCTTGAGCTGACCCCAGCGCGTGAACAGGCGATCCCTCGTGGGCGCGTCGGGGTAGGAGCGGTTGTCGCCTTCGTAGTCCATGTCAGCCCCCCAGGAGGGTGGAACGACCGAGCTGCAGGTCGGCGGGGTTCACGCCCATCGTCCCGGTGAGCATGGTGCTGGACGGGCCGCTGGCGGCCTCCTGCGCGCTCGCCATGATGGCCTGCACGTTCGGCTCGCGGCGCTGTGCGCCCGCGATGGCCTGCTCGCTGCGGCGCTGCTGCATGGCAGCCTGAGCGATCTGCTGCTGCTGCGCTGCGGCCTGCTGCCGCATGGCCTGCTGCTGCGCCTTCTTGCCCGATTCGCCGGCGGCGATGCCGTAGCCGAGGCCGCCAAGACCTGCGGCCGCACCGACCACGGCCGCACCTGTTGCCGCAGCCGCTGCCGCCGATGCTCCAAGTGCCGTGCCGATTGCAGTGAACAGTGGCATTCAGCCTCCCTTGACGTAGGTCATCTCGCTCGGCTCGTACCCGAGCTTTCGCAGCATCCTACCAACCTGCTCCCCGTTCTCCGCGACGAGTTGCGACATCGCGACCACGTGCGCGCCTTGCTCGTGCGCCCACTCCTCGTAAGCGCGCACCAGCCGGATCGCCGCGCTCGATCCGCGTGCCTCCTCGTCAACCCACCACGCCAGCTCGTGCGCGACCAGGATGTGCGGCGCGAACCACATCGGCGCGACCGCGCAGGCGAGCATCCCCACCGCCCTGCCGTCGATCTCGGCGAGGAAGAACGCACCGACCTGCAGGAACGCAGCCACGCCGGCGCGGAGCTGCTCACGGTCGGCGGTCACGTACTTGCCGTGCGGGCCGAAGGCGATGAACCGCTGGCCCATGTCAACGATTGCGTCCAGGTCATCGACGGTGGCCCTGCGAATTGACATCAGACTCCCTCGTATGGGTCGTAGTCGCGCTGGCGCGGCGACAGTCGCTCGCGCACCTCGCGTGGCAATTGCTTGGCAACGGGATACGCGAACGTCAACGCGAGGGCATCGGCGATGTCCGGGCTGCCGCCGCCCTGCAGCCGCTTCTTCAGGTCATCCTTCGACTCGAGGCACCGCCGGCCGACCGCATCGTACCAGTAGGTGGGCGTTGACAGTTCGGCCGTCAGGTCGGTGCGGTCGGGCAGGCAGCCGCCCATGTCGAGCCATTCCTTGACGCTCCACCACATCTCGGTGCGCTTGTTGATGAACAGGGCCGGGTTCGTGGCCTTGCCGCCGAACGGCACCTCGATGACGTCGTAGCCGAGCTGCCGCAGTCGGTCGATGACTCCGGCGCCAGCGCCGCTGTCAATGAACACGGCGTCCGGGTCGCGGTCCTCGATGACGTTGGCGACGGCCGAGGCCAGGGTCATGTTGTCGATCCCGGTGAACACCTGCGGCGGCTCCATCCTCAGCCCCTGCCGCAGGACGATGACGCTGCGGTCATCCCCGAACCGGGCCGGGTCCACGCCGACCACGAGCGGGGACTCGATGACGTCGCCGTCCGTGATCTTGCGCCCAGCGGCGGCCGTGGCATCGGTCAGGCTGATGAGTTGGTCCTCGCCGGCGGCGGTGAAGTCGCACAGATACTCTCGAGCGAATGCCTGCTCGGGCATGTCGCGCTTGAGGCGGGCGACCTCGTCCTCGTCCAGGGCGTCCGTGTCGTGGACCGTGTATCTGGCGGCCCACCAGTCGGGCAGGCTTGAGGCGCGGTAGAACAGTTCGCTGAACAGGTTCAGGCCGTTGGGCGTCCCGATGAACATGGCCCAGCCGCGGCGGTCGGACAGGGCCGGCTGCAGGATGTCCTGCCAGACCTCGGGCTTGATCTGGGCGACCTCGTCGATGACGCACCCGTCAAGGCGCACGCCGCGCAGAGCGTCCGGGTTGTCGCCGCCGAACAGGCGGATGGTCGCCTTGTTGTGCTTGAACGTGACGGACAGGTCGGCCTCGTTGACGTCAACGGCGGCGGTACGCAGGAACGGCTCCAACTTCTGCTTCAGGCGCGCCCAGGCGATGGCCTTGGCCTGCTTCAGCAGGGGAGCCACGTACACGAACAGGCCAAGCGGCTCCTTGAACCGCGCCGTCTGGTGGAGCAGTTCCATGAGCGCCAGCTCGGTCTTGCCGGCACGGCGGTGCAGGGCCAGGACCGTGAACCGCTTGCGCTCGAGGTGGCAACGGTGCTGCCATGGCCGCGGCTCGTATCCGATCCGAACGGTTTCAGTCCGCATGCGGGACGCCGGTGATGACGTTCAGGATGACGCCGCCCTCGTGGGCGACGGCCTGCCTGTCGCCGTACTTCTTCGGGTTCCACTTGGCGAGCAGCTTGAGGATGGTGTCAACCTGCAGCCTGCGCTGGGTGACCTCGACCTGGTCCTGGCACGGGTCGAACGCGATCCGCAGGCACATGTCGGCAAGTTCGTCGTAGCCGTCCTCGCGGGCGCGTGCGATGCGTCTGACAAACTCCTCGTCCTTGTCCATCCAGCAGTACACCGTTTGGTGAGGCGGGTTCCCAGGCTGCCGGCACCATTCGCGGAGCGGCTTGCCATCGGAGATCCACGCAACCAGGCTGTCGGCATGGGCCTGCGGCACGGGTTCCGGCGGCCGCCCGGGCTTGCGCGTCACTTCTTTCGGCGCTTCGCTGCCTTTGCCTTGTCTGCGCGGACGAACTTCTTGGCTACCGACATGGGTACTCCGACCTTTGCGGCGAACGAGCGGCTGTGAGCTGCTGCCTGCATGAGGCGCTTCTGCGCCGGCGACTTGCTTGGCATCACGGTTCCTTCGGGGTGAGGGAGATGGAGAATCCTGCTGCATGTGCGATCTTCAGGATGGAGTCGAATGCGGGCTTCCGGCGCCCGATGACAGTACCGGGCGAACCGAGCAGGCTCTTGACGGTGTGGGCGCGCAGGATTCCCCTGCTGTCCATGTCGTTTGCGAGCGCGGAGCGCGTGCTTCCGCGGCTGGCGACTGCTTCGGTGATGGCGCGCTTGAAATCGTCGTAGCAACGAATCTGCATACGGCCGAGCATATCACTTGGAATTGACGATCTCGCCGAAATCTTCGGAGGTTGCTGCCCAGCAGATGCGTGGTGTGCCTGGTCCGAGGTAGTTGAGTTCGATGCGGTCGGTGACGAACGCGAGTGCCTCGGCGTGTGAGAGGTGTTCCTGGTCGCGGATGCGGGCTGCGATCATGTCGCCGGAGTACAGCGCGACGGGGATTCCTTCCTCGTTGGGGAGCGGGTAGACCTTGCCGAGGAGGCAATCGTCAAGTCCCGCGAGGAGGATTGGCATGCACCTTTTCCGCCGTGCCATGCGTGGAAGTCTACAAGGACAGACCCCGCGAACATGATTTGCTCACGGGGTCTGCGAATGTTGCGGGGGTTGTCGGTCAGGGATTCTGCCGGCACCATTCGACCATGAGCGCGATGATGCGCCGCTGCGTGACGTGCAGGCCCATCCGCTCCTGCGCGGCGGCGATCTCGTGCGGGCCGGCCGTGGCGAGGATGCGCTCGGCATCCGCCTCCCATTCGGCCAGTTCGTGGGGCGGCGGCGGCTGGCAGTCGAGGTGTTCGCGGCGCGTGCGCTGCACCTCGTTGATGCCCTCGCTGCTGGCGTTGTTGGCCGACGTCACCTTGCAGTACGCCTTGTGGATGCTCGAGAGGTCCGGCACCTTGTCGCGCTCGAGGCGATGCTGCTCGATGCAGTCGCGCAGCTTGTCCTGGTGCAGCTGCCCCCAGCGACGGTTCAGGAGGTTGGCCTCGGCCTGGGACGGCTTCCATCCCGGCCACAGTTCAACCATGAGCTTCTTGTTGTCAAGCCATGCGGTGGTATCCATGTTCGTCCTCGTCAGAATGGCGTGTAGTCCGGGTTGGATCGGTTCTCTTCAAGTTCCTTCAACCTTCGCCGCCGCCCCCCCTTCCGTGAAGGGGGGGCTATGGGGGGTTTGATATGTGACTCTGACTGTGACTCTGACTCGCATTGCGTTCGCATTGCATCCGCATTGCGTTCGCATTGCGGACGCATCACGCCCCAACGAACGGCCGCCGCCCGTTTCGCGGAATCAGACTTGTTCTTATTGGACTGACGGCACTCCTCAAGCCTTTGGTTCCGCATAACTGCACCGTCACGGATGAACTTCTGGGACACAACTACCCAATCTGCTTCATCCATGTGCGATGCGCCCGCTATGCGTCCGCATGCGTCCGCATGCGCCGGCACGCTGCCGTTCGCCCACTGGTAAGCCAGCAGCGAGATGTAGATCCCGCGCTGGGTCGCTGTCATGTGTGCCACGCCCTGCGTCCAGTCAGCAGCGTAGAACGGGAACCACGGATATTGCGTTGCCATGCAATTCCTGATGGACCGGGGTGGGGCAGGGAGCGGGTGCGGGCAACCCGCCCCACCCTCGGTCATTGGGATGTTGAGCAGTTGCACCCGCTCACCGCGCAGTCTATCATGTCCTCGTCGGTTGTGTCGCCGGCTCCCAACCTTTGCCCCCGGAACGCGCCCCGCGTCGATCTCACGATCCGCGGGGCGTTTCTTTTGTCGTTGTCCGACCCAAAACGATCTTGTCTGACCCGGCTCGTATGTGAGCGAATCCGCCACACTTGTGCAGTTCTGTAGTCATTTAGCTCCATGACCAGCAAACTCGTCACGTGGGACAGCGCACGAACTTAGTCGTGCCTGCCCCTGGCGGCGGGTTGCTCTTTACCCCAATGGCTGCGCCGGCGGGCGGCGTACCTCGCGGCCTTCAGGCCCGCCCCATGCAGGGAATCGGCTCCGACCCCTCAGCCCCGCATCTCCGCGTCCGTAGGATACCGTCACGATGCCGCGACACGCCAACCTTCCGCACCACCTCTACGTCCATGTCAACAACGCCGCGCTCGGCCCGAAGATGCCAGCCGGCACGACCAAGGGGATCTGGCACGCCGTCTACTGCCGGCCGGGGCAGATCGTGATGGCGCACGTTCTGCTTGAGTCAGCCGCGCACTGGTGCGGCATCCCGCTCCACCAGCTCGCCGCGCATCCTGACGCCTTCCTCGAACGGGAACTCGGCCCCCCGAATGCGCCATGCGACCTCCAGCCATGGGGTGCAATGGGCGACCACATCGAGGCGGTGTCGCTTGATTACCTTGAGGGGCTTTACACCATGGGCAGCGGCAAGGGGCCGGGTTTCTGCGGCACGCACACCGGGATTGTGCTGGACTGGTCGGACGGGTTCAGCCGCTACCCCCAGGAACACAAGCCCCTGAACCTCATCGAGCGGTCGGACGGCCGCTACCTGCTGTACCCGAACAACTACTGCAGGTTCCTTGACAAGCACTTCACCACCGTCACGCGCAGCGATGACCTGAAGCACTACCGCCGCGGC
>Ga0172376_10005383_pt1 | contig 14311 bp, 10 predicted proteins | sample Lak35m_FD_121114 | JGI IMG/M metagenome (GOLD analysis project Ga0172376, IMG submission 121114) | Freshwater microbial communities from Kabuno Bay, South-Kivu, Congo - kab_092012_35m | ecosystem: Environmental > Aquatic > Freshwater > Lake | place: Democratic Republic of the Congo: South-Kivu...
CTCGAGCATCGGCCCGGCCGGCAGCGCGAGTCCCGCGATGAAGAGCGACATCGTGAAGCCGATGCCGCCGACGAGGGCCACGATCGCGACGCCCTTCCAGTTCACGCCGGTCGGCAGCGCCGCCAGACCGAGGCGCACCGCCAGCCACGAGAACGAGAAGATGCCGAGCAGCTTGCCGGCGACCAGCCCGAGCACGACGCCCAGGAAGACCTTCATGCCGTCGCCCGCGAACTCGGCGCTGCCGAGCGTGACGCCCGCGTTGGCGAGCGCGAAGAGCGGCATGATCCCGAAGGCGACCAGGCCGTGCAGGCGATGCTGCAGCCGCTCGACCGGCGCCACGGCCTCGAGACTGGCGAGGCCGATGCGATCGAGCTGCACGAGCCGCTCGTGGCTGTCCGTGGAGCGCCGGAAGGCCTCGATGTAGCCCGTCGCGCGCGTCAGGAAGCTCTCGCCCGCGTACCAGGCGCGCACCGGCGTCAGGAGACCGACGATCACGCCCGCGAGCGTCGGGTGGATCCCGCCCGCGTAGGCTCCGCCCCACACCGCCAGCGTCGGCAGCACGTAGGCCCAGGGCGAGCGCACGCCGACCCACTGCATGCCGAGCACGCCGACCACTCCGCTCGCCATCACGAGCATGCCGACGAGCTGGATCCCGCTCGAATAGAACAGCGCGATCACGAGGATCGCCCCGAGGTCGTCGATCACGGCCAGCGCGAGCAGAAGGATGCGCAGCGCGGGCGGCACGCGCGAACCCAGCAAGGTCAGCACGCCGACCGCGAAGGCGATGTCGGTCGCCATCGGGATGCCCCAGCCGTCGAGCGTCGGCAAGCCGCGGTTGAAGCCCGCGAAGATCAGCGCCGGCATCACCATGCCACCCAGGGCTGCGGCCAGCGGCAGCGCCGCGCGGCGCAGGTCGGAGAGCTCGCCGGCATGGATCTCGCGCCGGATCTCGAGGCCCACGACGAAGAAGAAGATCACCATCAGCCCGTCGTTGATCCACCAGCCGAGCGAGCGCTCGAACGAGAGCGCGCCGGCCGAGAAGCCGATGGAGGTCTCCCACAGCGCCGTGTAGCTCGCCTTCCAGGGCGAGTTGGCCCAGGCCAGCGCGAGCGCGGCCGCCAGCAGCAGGAGGATTCCGCTCGCGGTCTGGATCGCGAGGAAGCGTTCGACCGGAGCGAGCAGGCCACGCACGGCGGCGCGCACCGGAGCGCGGCTCCAGGGCGGCGGCGTACGGTCATCGTCATGTGAGTGGTGCGCCATGGCGCGCGGAGTGTAGGGCCGTCGCGCAACGAGGCCAGCGAAACCGCCCCGGATCCGCGCGCCTCGGCCCGCTCCGTCTTGCAGGTCTCGAACCCGATCGGCGGATCCGGAGGTCGCCCGTGGGGCTACAGTCGCGCGCATGCTGACCCTCGCCGCCCTCGTGCCCTTCCTCGCCGGCGATCCCGAGACCTGGATGCGCTTCCGCGGCGCGGAGGGCGCGGGCCGCGCGGCCGGCGCGCACTCCTATCCCGTCCGTCTCGATTCGGCGGAGGTGCGCGCCTGGTCGTGCGCGCTGCCGCCGGGAAGCTCGTCGCCGTGCGTCACTGAGGAGCTCGTGCTCGTCACCGGCGCGCGCGAGCGTGAGCTCGTCACCGTGGCGGTCGCGCGCGCCAGCGGAACCGTCCTCTGGGAGCGCGCCGTGAGCGTGCCCGCGCTCGAGAAGACGCACGAGATCCACGGGCCGGCCGCGCCGTCGCCGACCAGCGACGGGAAGGTCGTGGTCTCCTACTTCGGCTCGTTCGGAATGATCGCCCACGACCTCGCCGGCCAGGAGCTGTGGCGACGCGCACTCCCGACGCCCGAGAACACCTTCGGCACGGCCGCCTCGCCGGTGATCGTCGACGGCAAGCTGCTCTTCGTGCAGGACGCCCAGCAGGGCTCGTTCCTCGAGGCGCTCGATCCCGCCAGCGGGGCGACGCTGTGGCGTCAGGAGCGCGCCGGTTTCGCCTCGGGCTGGTCCACGCCGAGCGTGCGTCCGTTCGAGGGCGGACTCGAGCTGCTCGTGCTGGGCGTGAACGAGCTCACGGCTTACGACCTCGCGAGCGGCGCCGAGCGCTGGTCCTATCCGGGCCTGACCGACGAGCCGATCACGCTCCCGACCCACGGCGCCGGCCTCGTCTTCGCCACCTCCTACAACCTGAAGACGAACAGCGACGCAATGTCGCTGTGGTCGTGGGAGCGCGTGCTCGTCGAGCACGATCTGGACGGCGACGGCGCGCTCGAACGCAGCGAGGCCGAGGCGAACACGAGTGTCCTCTCGCGCCCCGACGCCGACGGCGAAGGCGACCACCCGCTGACGCTCTTCTGGCGCTTCCTCGACGTCGACCGCGACGGGAAGATCCGCGCGGACGAGTACCCGAAGCTCGAGCAATGGGTCGCGAGCTGGGAGCATCTGAACGGCGTCGTCGCGCTACGCCCGAGCGCCGACGGCAAGTCGAGCGAGCTCGCCTGGCACTACCCGCGCGGCGTGCCCGAGTGCCCCTCGCCGCTCTACCTCGACGGGCGCCTCTACATGGTGATGAACGGCGGTGTCGTGACCGCGCTCGACGCCACGACCGGCGCGCTCGTCTACCAGGAACGCCTGCCCGCGCGCGGCCCCTACTACGCCTCGCTGGTCGCCGGTGGCGGCACGCTCTACGCCGCCTCGGCGCGCGGAGAGCTGTGCGCTTTCAAGAGCGGCCCGAAGCTCGAACTCTTCTCGACGCTCGACCTCGACGAGCGCCTGATGGCGACGCCGGCCCTGGCCGGCGGCACGCTCTACGTGCGCACGGATGCGCGCCTCTTCGCCTTCCGCGCGCCGGACTGAGCGCGACGGGCGGTTAGGATCGAGGACGTGCAGCTGCGGGTGATCCGTCATGGAGAGGTCGACTCGACCAACGAGCGCGCGCTCGTGGCCGTCCAGGAAGGCAGCGCGCGGCACGGCGACGTGCACGTGGCCGAGGCGCAGACGACCGGACGCGGGCGGCGCGGGGCGAGCTGGGCCAGTGCGCGTGGTGAGGGGCTGTACCTCTCGCTCGTGCTGCTGCCGGGTGTGGCGCCGCGGCCGACGGCGCTGACGATGGGCGCGGGGCTGGCGGTGCTTTCCTGCGTGCAGGCGCTCGGCGCGCGCACGGCGCGCTTGAAATGGCCGAACGACGTGCTGGCCCGCGCTGCGCACGGGCGGGAGGCCAAGCTGGCCGGCATCCTGGTCGAGGCGCGCGGCTTCGACGCGGCGCGGCCGCACGCGGTGGTCGGGGTCGGGCTCAACGTGCTCCAGCGCGCGTTCCCGCCCGAGCTCGAGGCCGAGCGCGCGGTGACGAGCCTCGTGCAGCTCGGCTGCGAGGTCACGCTCGAGCGCGCGCGGGACGAGCTCCTGGCGCGCCTGGCCGAGCACCTGGACGAGGCCTGTGCGCATCCGGAGGCCTGCGCGCGCACCTACGCGCAGGCACTCGACCTCATCGGACGCAACGTGCGCGTGCGCCTCGGGCACACGGAGCACCGCGGGCGGCTCGACGCGCTGACCCTGGACGGAATCGTGCTCGCAGGCGAGCGCCTCGCGCTCGAACACGTACAGGCGCTGAGCGAAGAGCCGGGATAGCGCGGTGCCGCGGCGCGTGCAGGGCGTACAATCGCCCGCTCCCCTGCCACCCTCGCCCCCGCCACGATGCCCCGCAAGGACGGACGAACTCCCGGCGATCTGCGCCCCGTGCGCTTCGAGCGCCGTTACCTCAAATCGGCGCCCGGCGCCGTCCTCGCCAGCTTCGGCGACACGCGCGTCCTGTGCACGGTCACCTGGAAGGACTCGGTGCCGCCCTTCCTCGCGGGCAAGGGCCAGGGCTGGATGACGGCCGAGTACGGCATGCTCCCGGGTTCGACGCGCGAGCGGAAGGAGCGCGACAAGCCTGGACGGATCGACGGCCGCTCGGTCGAGATCCAGCGCCTGATCGGGCGCTCGCTGCGCGCGGTGGTCGACCTCTCGAAGCTGACCGAGCGCACGCTGTGGATCGACTGCGACGTGCTGCAGGCCGACGGCGGCACGCGCACCTGCGCGATCAGCGGCGCCTACGTGGCGCTCGTCGATTGCCTGATGGCGATGGACAAGGCGCGCCTCCTGCGCGCCTGGCCGCTGCGCGCGCAGCTCGCGGCCGTCTCGGTCGGCGTCGTCGGCGGCGAGGTCCTGTGCGACCTCGACTACTCGGAAGACCACAAGGCCGAGGCCGACATGAATCTCGTCATGACCGGTGAGGGCGAGTACGTCGAGGTGCAGGGCTCGGCCGAAGGCAAGCCCTTCAAGAAGGAGCAGCTCGCCAGCCTGCTCGAGGTCGGCGAAGCGGCCATCCGTCGTCTGTTCGCCGCCCAGCGCGCGGCCCTTGAGGCGAGCACGTGAGCCTGCCCTTCACCAAACTCCTGGTCGCGACCTCGAACCCGAAGAAGCTGCGCGAATTCGAGCTGCTCCTGAAGCCGCTCGACATCGAGCTCGTCAAGCCGGCCGACGTCGGCGGTCTGCCCGAGGTCGAGGAGGACCAGCCGAGCTTCGCGCTCAACGCCACGAAGAAGGCGGCCGCAGCCGCGCGCGAGAAGGAACTGTGGACCCTGGCCGACGACTCGGGCCTCGAGGTCGACGCCCTCGACGGCGCGCCCGGAGTGCGCTCGGCGCGCTTCGCGGGTGAGCCGAGCGATGACGCGGCCAACAACGCGAAGCTCTTGGTCGCGCTGGCCAAGGTGCCGAGTGCCAAGCGCGGCGCGCGTTTCGTATGCGCCCTCGCCCTGGCGCGCCCGGACGGCTCGATCGCGCTCGAGGTCGAGGGTGAGGCCCGCGGCCGCATCCTGTTCGGCCCGCGCGGCACGAACGACTTCGGCTACGACCCGCTCTTCCTGTTCACCGAGCCCGGCTTCCAGCAGTGCCAGCGCGGCTTCGCCGAGCTCAGCGCGGCCGAGAAGGCCGGCGTCAGCCACCGCGGCCGCGCCCTGCGGATCCTGGCCGACGAGCTGCGCAAGCTCTCCCAGCCCCCGCCCGAGGCCCCGGTCTCGAAGCCCTTCCGCGGGCGCTGATTCCCGCGCGCGACCCGGGCCACGCGCAAGCCGGGAAGCGACTGTGGCTGGACTCCCGCGCGCGTCGATGCGACCTTCGGAACCCACCCAGGAGCTCCGAACATGCCCGCCCCGCTGACCGCCACCGACTCGCTCTCCGCCCTCAAGCAGCACTCGATCGTCGTCGCCGACACGGGTGACTTCGCCAGCATCAAGCAGTACCAGCCGCGCGATGCCACGACCAACCCGAGCCTCCTGCTCAAGGCCGCGACGATGGGCGAGTACCAGACGCTCGTGGCCGGCACGCTCGCGACGGCGAAGAAGGAGAGCGGCAAGGACGTCGGCGCGGCCATGGACCGGTTGGCGGTCGCCTTCGGGCTCGAGATCCTGAAGATCGTGCCGGGGCGCGTCTCGACCGAGGTCGACGCACGGCTCTCGTTCGATCGCGAGGCGACGATCGCCAAGGCGCGCCGCCTGATCGGACTCTACGAGGCGGCCGGCATCCCGAAGGAGCGCATCCTGATCAAGATCGCCGCGACCTGGGAGGGCATCCAGGCCGCGGCCGCGCTGAAGAAGGACGGCATCCGCTGCAACCTGACGCTGCTCTTCTCGTTTGCGCAGGCGGTGGCCTGCGCCGAGGCCGGCGTGCAGCTGATATCGCCCTTCGTCGGGCGCATCCTCGACTGGCACAAGAAGGCGAGCGGCAAGAGCGAGTTCGCGCCGAGCGAGGACCCGGGCGTGCAGTCGGTCACGCGCATCTACAACCACTACAAGAAGCACGGCTACGCGACCGAGGTGATGGGCGCCTCGTTCCGCAACACGGGCGAGATCACCGAGCTCGCCGGCTGCGACCTCCTGACGATCGCGCCCGCGCTGCTCGAGGAGCTGCGCAAGTCCAGCGCGCCCGTGCCGCGCAAGCTCGCGCCCGAGAGCGCGAAGACGCTCGACCTCCCGAAGGTCACGCTCGACGAGAAGGCCTTCCGCTACCAGCACAACGAGGACGCCATGGCGACCGAGAAGCTGGCCGAAGGCATCCGCCTGTTCGCGGCCGACACGCTGAAGCTCGAGAAGGTCGTGGCCGAGAAGCTCGGCTGACGGCCCGGTGTGCGCCGGCTTCAGGGCCAGAGCTTGTCGCCTTGTAGTGCCTGGAAGAAGGCCTGAAGCGGCCAGAGCTCGATCCCGTCTTCGGTCTTCATCGCGCGTTCGCCACCATGCACCAGAATGCGGCGGGCGAGGCCCTTCAGCCCCTTGATCGCACGCAGTCCGTCCAGGGAGTCGCCGTCGACGCGACGTCCCGACTTCACCTCGAGAGCCAGATGCTCGCGACCGCGCGTGAGCAGGAAGTCGACTTCGAGCTTGGCTTCGGCCGGAGACCAGTAGTGCAGCTCGTCGAAGAGCTCGCGGATGCCACCATGGGCACGCAAGGTCGTGAGGACGAGCCCCTCGACCAGAGGGCCTCGTTCTTCGTGCGCCACCGGGCCGAGCTGGCGGCGCGCGGCGCGCGCGAGACCGGAGTCGATCCAGTAGAGCTTCGGGTGACGCTTCTCTCGCACCCGGAGCCGCCCCTCGAAAGCAGGAAGACGACGTGCGAGCAGGGTTTCCTCGAGGATCTCCAGGTATCCGACGATCGTGGTACGGGCCACCCCGGCATCGCGAGCGAGGCTGGCCACGTTCAGGGTCTGCCCGTGGAAGACCGCAGCCAGAGGGAGGAATCGAACGAAGCCCGGCAGGTTCCGCACGAGGGCTTCCGCGCGGATCTCCTGGAACAGGTACATCTGCACGTACGCCTCGAGTGCAGCGCGCCTGTCCGCGTCACACCAGACCAGCGGCAACGTCCCGAAGCGTAGCGCAGTCTCGAGTTCGAAGTCGGCCCCGAGCTCTGCCGGAACGAACGGATACAGCTCCAGGGCGCTGGCGCGGCCTGCCAGGAGATTCGTTCCGGCGGTCTTCAGCTTGCGTGCGCTCGACCCCAGCAGCAGGAACCGGAGCCTGCGCTCCTCGAGGAAGCGATGGACCTCGTTCAGCAGTCCTGGCAAGCGCTGGATCTCGTCGACCAGAACCCAGCTACCGGGTGCCAGCGTCCGCAGCTCGTCTGCAAACTCCCCTGGCCCCGCCAGGAGGCGGTGGTAGAGCGCCTCGTCGAGGAGATCGAAGCGGTGGGCCTTGGCGAAGTGGGCGCGCGCCCAGCGGCTCTTGCCCGCGCCGCGCGGACCGAAGAGGAACGCACTGCGGGTGGGCGGAGGCAGGATCCGGGGGTAGTCGGGCATGGACACCTCATCGTCATTCTACGCCGTAAAATGACGCCTTGCTATACAGGTAGCGGGAAGGAGGCCGGGTACGATCCGGAATTACTCCGGAGGAATCCTTGCCGCTCGACCGCCGTCCGCTCCGCGTCGCTTCTCTGCTCGCCCTCGTCGCGCTCGCCGCGACCTGTCGCTCGTCCGACTCCGCGCCCGCGGAAGCGCCCGCGCCGGGTCGCCTCGAGCGCGTCGCACCTCGCCCGTGGGAGCACGAGCGCTCGGACGTGCCGGTCGATGCGCGCATCCGCTTCGGGGCGCTCGACAACGGGCTGCGCTGGGCCTGGGCGGCGAACCCGGAGCCGAAGGAGCGTGTCTACCTGCGCCTGCACGTCGATGTCGGCAGCCTGGCCGAGGAAGAGGACGAGCGCGGGCTCGCGCACTTCCTCGAGCACATGGCCTTCAACGGCTCGCGGAACTTCCCGGCCGGGACGCTGATCGAGTGGTTCCAGCGCCACGGCATGAGCTTCGGCGCCGACACGAACGCGCACACGAGCTTCAGCGAGACGGTCTACAAGCTCGACCTGCCGAACGCCGACCCCGCGACGATCCGCGAGGGCCTACAGGTGCTCCGCGACTTCGCCGACGGGCTCTTGCTCGCCGCGGAGGAGATCGAGCGCGAGAAGGGCGTCATCGACGGCGAGGAGCGCGAGCGCGACTCGGCCGCCTGGCGCCTGCAGGTCAAGCAGCTCGACCTGTTCTTCGACGGCACGCGCATTCCCGCGCGCCTGCCGATCGGGAAGCAAGAGGTGCGCGCGCGCTTCACGGCCGAGGGCGTGCGCGCCTTCTACGAGAAGTGGTACCGGCCCGACGCGATGACGCTGGTCGCGGTCGGCGACCTCGGGACGCTCGATCCCGCGCCGCTCTTCGCCGCGGCCTTCGCCGACATGCAGACGCCCGCCACGCCGCTGCCGGCCGAGCCGGCGGTCGGCCGACCGACGCGCCTCGACCGCGTGCTGGCGATCCACGAGCCCGAGATCCCGAGCCTCTCGCTCTCGATCCAGAAGCTCGTGCCCTGGGAAGAGGAGCCCTTCGTCGTGGCCGAGTGGCTCGAGGACCTGCCGCTGCAGTACGCGCGCAGCATGCTCAACCTGCGCTTCTCGGAGCTCGCGAAGCAGGAGGCGACGCCCTTCCTCGGCGCCGGCGTCGGCAGCGCGGCGGCGCTCGAGGTGCTCGACGGCGAGACGCTGACGCTCGCCTCAGCACCCGAGAAGTGGGAGGCGGCCCTGGCCGCGGCCGAGCAGGAGCTGCGCAAGGCGCTCGAGTTCGGTTTCCGCCAGGCCGAGCTCGACGAGGTGCGCGCCGATGCGCTGCGCGGGCTCGACGAGGCGGTCGAGCGCGAGAAGACGGCCCACAGCAACGGAATCCTGGAGGAGCTCCTGACCGCGGCCGAGAGCGAGTACGTCCCGACCGACGCGGCCACGACGCGCGCGATCCTGCGCCCGACGATCGAGGCGTTGACGCTCGCGCAGTGCCAGGCCGCCTTCAGCGCGGCCTGGTCGGCCGGCGAGCTGTCGCTCAGCGCGACCGGCAACCTCGACCTCGGGCCCGAGGCCGAGGCGAAGCTGCGCGCGGCCTTCGCGGCCAGCGCCGCCGTGCCGGTCGCGGCCGAGGCCGAGGAGGCCGTGCTCGCCTTCGCCTACGCGAGCGATCCGGCGCTCTCCGGCCCGATCGCCGCGCGCACGCACGTCGAGGACCTCGATTTCACGACGGTGCGCTTCGCGAACGGCGTCGTGCTCAACGTCAAGCGCACCGACTTCAAGGAGCGCCAGATCCTGTTCGGCGTGCACCTCGGTGAGGGCGAGCTGACGCTCGCGCCCGAGCAGAGCGCCCTGAACTTCGTGGCCGGTCAGGTCTTCGGCGCGGCCGGCCTCGTCGCCCACAGCGACGACGACCTGCGTCGCCTGACGGCCGGCAAGGTGGTCGGCCTCAACTTCAGCGTGGCCGAGGATTCCTTCCTGTTCGGCGGCGCGACCACGCGCGAGGACCTGCTGTTCCAGCTGGAGCTCCTGTGCGCGCAGCTCGAGGCTCCGGGCTGGCGCACGGACGGCCTGGTGCAGTTCCGGCGCGAGCTGCCGCTCCTGTTCGAAGGCCTCGCGCATCAGCACCAGGGCCCGCTCGTGCAGCACTTCATGCCGGCGTTGTTCGCGAACGATCCGCGCCAGTCGTTCCCGGCCCAGGAGGCCGTGGCCACGATCGACATGGACGACGTGCGCGCCTGGCTCGCGCCCGAGTTCGCCGAGGGCGCGCTGGAGGTCGCGTTCGTCGGCGACCTCGACCTCGAGGAGACGATCGCGCTCGCCGCGCGCACGCTCGGACGTCTGCCCGCGCGGCGTGACTGGCGCGCACTCGACGAGCGCCGCAACGTGCCCGCGCCGCTCCCCGGCCTGCGCCAGACGCACACGATCGAGACGCAGGTGCCGAAGTCGCTGGTCTTGATCGCCTTCCCGTTCCCCGACGGACTCGACACGCACACGCGCCGCGCGGCGACGCTGCTCGGCAACGTGGTCAACGACCGCCTGCGCCTCGAGGTGCGCGAGAAGCTCGGCGCGACCTACTCGCCCGGCGCGGGCACGCAGCTCTCGACGGTGTATCCCGGGGTCGGGTTGCTGATGATCCAGGCCATGGCCGATCCCGACAAGGTCGAGACGCTGGTCGAGGCCTGCCTCGGCGTGGCGCGCTCGCTCTCCGAGCAGGGCGTCACCGAGGAGGAGGTCGCGCGCCTGAAGGAGCCGCTCCTGAAGCAGCGCCGCGACGGGAAGCGCCAGAACAGCTTCTGGCTCGGCGTGCTGGTCGAGGCCACGCGCAAGCCGCACCAGCTCGACGACTTCCGCTCGGCCGACGCCTTCTACGAGGGCCACACCGCCGCCGACCTCACCCCGCTCGCACGGCGCCACCTCGCGCCGGAGAAGGCCTCGATCCTGGTCGTCAACCCCGAGTAGCGCACTCGGCCGGGTCCCGCACGCGGGTCCCGACCCCTCCCGGCCCCTTGCCCGTACGCGCGGCGCGCCCGATCGCGTAGACTGTCCGGCTACCCGCGAGCGGCGGGAGTCTTCGCGTGGACACCAAGCTCATCCGCAACTTCTCGATCATCGCGCACATCGACCACGGCAAGTCGACGCTGGCGGACCGCCTGCTGGAGGCCTGCAAGGCGGTCGAGAAGCGCGAGATGCACGCCCAGCACCTCGACTCGATGGAGCTCGAGCGTGAGCGCGGCATCACCATCAAGGCCAAGGCCGTCACGATCTGGCACGAGCAGGACGGCAAGCGCTACCAGCTCAACCTGATCGACACGCCGGGTCACGTGGACTTCAACTACGAGGTCCAGAAGAGCCTGCAGGCCTGCGAGGGTGCGCTCCTGCTGGTGGACGCCTCGCAGGGGGTCGAGGCGCAGAGCGTGGCCAACGCCTACCTGGCGGTCGAGGGCGGGCTCACGATCATCCCGGTGCTGAACAAGATCGACCTCGGCCACGCGCGGCCCGACGAGGTCACCGAGGAGATCGAGCAGGCGATCGGCATCGATGCGACCGACGCGCTGCGCGTCAGCGCCAAGACCGGCGTCGGCGTGCCCGATGTGCTCCGCGCCATCGTCGAGCGCATCCCGCCGCCCGACAAGAGCCCCGACGCGCCGCTGCGCGCCCTGATCGTCGACGCGACCTACGACGAGTACCGCGGCATCATCGTCTACCTGCGCGTGGTCGAGGGCACGATCCGCGTGCGCGATCTGGTCGAGACGATGGGCACGGGCAAGAAGTACGAGGCCATCGAGCTCGGGCGCTTCACGCCGAAGATGCAGAAGGCCGAGTCGCTCGGCGCGGGCGAGGTCGGCTACTTCATCTCGAACATCAAGCGCCTCGGCGACGTCAAGATCGGCGACACGCTCAAGATCCACAAGGGTCCCGAGGTCGAGATGCTGCCCGGCTACCGGCCGCCGCAGCCGATGGTCTACGCCGACTTCTACCCGACCAACAACGGCGACTTCGAGAAGCTGCGCACCTCGCTCGAGACGCTGTCCCTGACCGACGCCTCGTTCACCTTCGAGCCGGTCACGTCCGACGCGCTCGGCTTCGGCTTCCGCTGCGGCTTCCTGGGCCTCTTGCACATGGAGATCATCCAGGAGCGCCTCGAGCGCGAGTTCGACCTGGACATGATCCAGACCGCGCCGACGGTCACCTACCGCATCGTCAAGCACGACGGCACGACCGAGGACATCCACTCGGCCGGACAGCTGCCCGACCCGAACCACTTCGACAAGCTGCTCGAGCCGATCACGCGCGTCTCGGTCCTGATCCCGGCCGAGTACATCGGCCCGATGATGCAGATCTGCGCCGACCACCGCGGCGCCTTCATCCGCCAGGAATACCTGTCGCAGACGCGCGTGCAGCTGATCTACGACCTGCCGCTGGCCGAGATCATCTACGACTTCTACGACAAGCTGAAGTCGGCCACGCACGGCTACGGCACGCTGAACTACGAGGTCTCGGGCTTCCAGGAGAACGAGCTCGTCAAGCTGCGCATCCTCGTCAACAACGAGGAAGTCGACGCGCTCTCGACCATCTGCCACAAGGACCAGGCCGAGTACCGCGGGCGCGCCACGATCAAGAAGCTGCGCAAGGAGATCGCGCGCCACCTGTTCGAGATCCCGATCCAGGCCGCGATCGGCGGACGCATCATCGCGCGCGAGACGATCTCGGCCCTGCGCAAGGACGTGCTCGCCAAGTGCTACGGCGGCGACGTGTCGCGCAAGCGCAAGCTGCTCGAGAAGCAGAAGGAAGGCAAGCGCCGCATGCGCCAGGTCGGCAGCGTCGAGATCCCGCAGAAGGCCTTCCTCTCGGTCCTCGGCGACCGCGAGGGCGACGAGAGCGAGTGAGCGCGGCGGCGGGCGAGCCGGTCGCGCGCGGCTTCTGGCGCGACAACCTCGAGGCGCTGCTCATGGCCGTGGTGATGGCCGTGTTCCTGAAGCAGTTCGTGGTCGAGGCCTACAAGATCCCGACCGGCTCGATGCAGCCCACGCTGATCGGCGACGCGCAGGCCGACGTGCAGGACCGCATCCTGGTCGACAAGCTGAGCTACGCCCTGCGCGCGCCCGAGCGCTGGGAGGTGGCGGTCTTCACCTATCCGCTCGACCGCTCGAAGACGCTCGTCAAGCGCATCGTCGGCGTCGGGCCCGAGGAGCTGCAGATCCGCCTCGGCGATCTGTGGCGGCGCGCGCCGGGTGGGGCCTGGGAGATCCTGCGCCGGCCGCGCGCGGTCATGGACGAGCACTGGCGCACGCTCGACCTCGACCAGCCCGAGGATTCGCACTGGCAGCCGCGCAACCTGCCGGCCGAGTCGAGCTGGCGCTTCGAAGGCCGCTCGATCCGCGCGCGGGGCGCGGGCTTCGCGAGCTACCGCGGCGGCACGGGCGCGATCACCGACGGGTACCTCGATGGCTACCCGCCCGAACTCGCGCGCTGGATCCAGGCGGCCGACAAGGAGTCCGACCAGAACCCGGTCGGCGACCTATGCCTCGGCGGGACGGTGACGGCCCTGCCGGGCCTCGTGGCCCTGCGCCTGATCTTGACCGAGGGCGAGCGCAGCTACCGCTGCGAGCTCGCCGGCCCCGCCGCCGCGCCGGACGCCGACAGCTCGCTCGAGGCCGGCGCCTTCGGCCACGCCGACGCCGAACTGCCCGCGCGCCGCGCCTGGCGCTTGCCGGCCGGACGCGCGGTGCGCTTCGCCTTCCAGAACCTCGATGACCGCCTGGTGCTCGAGCTCGACGGCGAGCCCGTGTGCGCGCTCGAGCTCGGGAGCGCCGAGGACCAGACCGCCTCGGCCTCGCTCGCCCTCGAGGGCGAGGGCGCCGACCTCGCCGAGCTCGCCGTTGCACGCGACGTCTACTACACGACGGCGCTCTCGGAACCGTTCGTGATCGAGGACGGCCACTACTTCATGCTGGGCGACAACACCCAGGACTCGAGCGACAGCCGCGAGTGGCGCTACGTGGTCTTCGAGCGCGACGGCCCCGACGGCGCGCCCGAGCGCCTGCGTGGCAACTGGCGCGACCGCGAGAATCCGCGCATGGTCGGCTACGGCGATCCGCTCGGCCCGAGCACGTACCTCGTCGACGAATGGGGCGAGAAGCACTGGTTCCGGCGCGACGAGGCGCAGCGCCGGGCCCCCGACTTCGCCCCGCTCGTCCCGCGCCGCCTGATGCAGGGCCGCGCCCTGGCCGTCTTCTGGCCGCTCGACCCGGTGCGTGGCATCTGGCGCCTGGAATGGGTCAACTGACGGGACTCCCCATGGCCGACGCGAAACCGACCCCGCACAAGTGGCGCGAGAACATCGAGGCCATCCTGATGGCCATCGTGGTCGCGCTGCTCTTCAAGTACTTCGTGCTGGAGATCTCGAAGATCCCGAGCGGCTCGATGCAGCCCACGCTCATGGGTCACCCCGAGACGGCCACCTTCGACCGCACGGTGGTCGACAAGCTCGTCTACCACCTGCGCGACCCCGAGCGCTTCGAGATCGTGGTCTTCAAGCATCCGCTGGAGGAGTCGCGCGTGATGGTGAAGCGCCTGGTCGGCATGCCCGGCGAGGAGCTCAAGATCGAGAACGGCGACCTCTTCGTGCGCGCGCCGGGCGGCGAGTGGAAGAACCTGCGCCGTCCGCCGGCGGTGATGGCTGCCATGTGGCGCTCGCTCGCCGGGCGCGACCCGCGCCGCGCGACGTGGAGCGTCGTGCGCGGCGGCAAGGAGTGGAGCGTCGGCCCGGACTCGATCCGCGCGCGCGGCACGGGCGCGGCGCGCTTCCACGAGAAGGGTGGCCCGATCCTCGACGGCTACGCCGACGGCTAGCCGCTGGCGCTGCTCGCCGCGGTGCAGGCGCGCGATCCGCGCGTCGGCCAGACGCCGGTCGGCGACCTGCGCCTCGAGGGCGTGCTCACCGTGCTGGCCGCCACCGAGAGCGTCACGCTCGAGCTGACC
>Ga0172376_10005384_pt1 | contig 14310 bp, 11 predicted proteins | sample Lak35m_FD_121114 | JGI IMG/M metagenome (GOLD analysis project Ga0172376, IMG submission 121114) | Freshwater microbial communities from Kabuno Bay, South-Kivu, Congo - kab_092012_35m | ecosystem: Environmental > Aquatic > Freshwater > Lake | place: Democratic Republic of the Congo: South-Kivu...
CCCAGTTGGACTCGATGACGATGGACGAGGCCGATGCATTCATGGCCGGGCCGTTGTTCGCCGCGAACCCCATCGGCATCAACGTCGACTTCGAGGCCCTCCTCGCGCGTCGCCGTGCCGGCGAGGGTGTCGGCACGCTCGTCGACTACGCGACCGCTGGTCAGTGAGCCGCGCCCGGTGAGTGCCGCGCCGCGCCGCGGGCGCGTGGATGTCGAGGAGCGTCTCATCGCCGCCGCCGCCGAGTTGCTCGGCGAGGTCGGCCCGCGCGCGATGAGCGTGCGCCAGGTCGCCGAGCGCGCCGGTGTGAACCACGGTCTCGTGCACCACTATTTCGGCGGCAAGGACGGCCTCGCCCGAGCGGGAATGAGACGACTCGTCGCCGAGCACCTCGAGTGGGTCAAGGCCCAGAACGAGGGCAGACCGATCCCCGTGCCGATGGCACTCGGGGGAGACCAGCGGTACCTGCGCGCGGTGGTGCGTTGCGTCCTCGATGGTGAGTCGGATCTCGCGCTCACCGAACTGACCGAGGGTGTGTCGGTTCCGCGTTCGGCGATGGAGGCTGTCGTCGCGCGCGCCGGACTCGACGAACCCGACTCCGAGACCCGAGCCGTGGTCGCCGCCGCGATGGCACTCGAGATGGGGTGGGCCGCGCTCGAGCCGTTCATCCTCGCGATCACCGGCACGCCGGGCGACGAGGCCGACGACTTGCGCCGTCGTGTCGGGAACCTGAGGCTCGGGCTCGGTGCGCGCGAGGCGACCAGATCGTGAGCACGACGGTGAACGTCGACACGGTGATTCTGGGCGGCGGACCGGTGGGTTGCACGCTCGCGTTCCTGCTGAACGACATGGGCGTGAGCAACGCGGTGATCGACCGTGACCTGGAGCCCTACGGACTTCCCCGGGCAGCAGTGATGGACGACGAGATCCAGAGGGTCTTCCACGACCACGGTCTCGGGGACTGGCTGGCGGGGAACACCACCGCTCTCGAGCGCGCCGACTTCGTCGACCAGAGTGGTGCGGTGCTGATCGGCACCGACATGCCCCCGCTCGGTCTCCAGGGGGTGCCGCCCGTGGTGTGCCACTTCCAGCCGGACCTCGATGCGATGTTGCGTGCCCGTGCGCGCAGCGGTGGGTCACGCACGTTCTGGGGTCGGACCGCGGTCGACATGGCCGACCGTGGTGACCGCGTGGAGACGGTGCTCGATGACGGTACCACGCTGACCAGTCGGTGGTTCGTCGGCTGTGATGGTGCATCGAGTTGGACCCGCAGGCACGTGGGCATCACCCTCGATGATCTCCGTTTCGACCAGGAGTGGTTGGTGGTCGACGTGGAGGTGAACGAGGGCAGCACGGTCGACCTGCCACTCGGGGTGAGGCAGTACTGCCACGCGGACCGACCCGTGACATACGTGAAGTGTCACGACCGCTACCGACGGTGGGAGTTCCAGGTGCAACCCGACGAGGACTCCGCCGCGCTGAACACCCCCGGGGGGATCTGGTCACTTCTCGAGCAGTGGATGACTCCGCGGGACGGTCGGTTGGTCCGCTCGGCGGTGTACCGCTTCCATGCTGTCGTCGCTCCGGAGATGCGCCGTGGCAACGTGTTCCTCGCCGGTGACTCCGCGCACCAGATGCCACCGTTCGCCGGGCAGGGCCTGAACTCGGGCATGAGAGACGCGGTGAACCTCTCCTGGAAGATGTCGTTCGTCGCGCGCGGCCTCGCGGGCGACGCGATCTTCGACACCTACGGCGCCGAGCGCATCCCGCATGTCACGAGCACCGTCGCCCACGCGGTGGACCTCGGCCGCCTCATCGATCAACTCGCCGGTCGGGCGAGCCACGGGGTCGACATCGAGAGCGGGTACGGCGGCAAGCGACCCGCGCCGTTCCTGGAGGCCGGAGTGGTGGTTCCCAGTGATCCGCGGGTCGGGCACCAATTCTGGTGGCGCCCCGACGTGTCGGCGGCACTTCGCACGGACTGCACGACGTTCGTCGTCGTCACGAACGGCCCGGTCGATCTCTCCGACGGTGCGCACGGGATTCCCCTCGCGAACGTCGTCGATCCCGAGGCGACCGGTGGTTCGTTCGCCGTGGTGGTGCGGCCCGACCGCTACGTCGCCGCCGTGGCGGCAGACGAACAGGAACTGAACGATGCGCTGGCGTCACTCGTGGCGGTGATGCGGTGAACGAACAGGTCGGTGCTCCGTCGGCTGGCGCGACGCCGAAGAAGGACGATCGCGAGTGCATGTCGTGCGGTGCTCCATATGCAACCTCATGGAGCACACCCGAGGGCACCGCGTGGTTGTGCCGTGAGTGCGCGACTCTCCACGGGCTCGGTTGCCCGTGACCGCCGCGCGCTGCGCCTAGGCGAGCACCCGGCGCAGACCGCGTGCTGCGCGATCGCCGACCTTGTTGAAGACGAGGCCGAGTGCGAGATTGAAGGGAGCGAGCAGTCCGTTGAAGGTGAGCGTGGCGTCGTAGGTGACGTCGCATCCGGTGGCAGTCGGTGCGACGGTGATGCGATCGACGGACGTGAAAGGCCCGCCCTTGCCGACGAGCAGGAGTGATGCTCCGTCGCTCCACTCGGTGGTGTCGTAGCGGAACACGGTGTCGCGGCCACCGATGCCCTTGACGGTGACCGCATAGGCCGCACCGAGACCGGGTGCAGAACCAGCGACGAGCTCCACCTTGCTGATGCCCCTGTCCCATTCGGGGTAGAGGCGCATGTCCGACATGTAGGCGAACGCCTCGGGGGCGCTCTTCGAGGAGGGGACGGTCACGACGTAACGGGGCATACCAAGGTCAACACCGGGTCACGGCGTGTTTGTTCCCCGACGGAGCAGTGATTCGGCCTCAACTTCTGGGCGTTGGGGCCGGACGGGGGTCAGGAGTGGAGCAACTTCGAGTCGCCGACGAGGCGCGTGAGACCACCGTGGATCTCGTCGGTGCCGTGGTGGGGGACATCGTCGAGACGACCGACGTATGTGATGGACACCTCGTCGTTCTCGATCGCACCGCCGTCGGTGTGGGCGGGGAGCGGGACGGGATCGCCGTACGACATCTTCACGGTGAAGGAGTGCAGGTGGCCCTCCTTCGGCTCCATCTCGGCAGTGACCACAGCACGCGGCACGAGTTGGCCGACACCGGTGCGGCGCCAGCCGCGCATCTCGGCGATCGGGAGGTTCGGCACGTTCACGTTGATCACGACGGGCTCGTCGGTGGGGTTGGCGATCCATCCCTCGACGACGGCCTGCGCGACGGTGGCCGCGTCGTCCCACCGTTGACCGCGCACCGCATCGTCCCAACCCTGGCCCTCGACACCGAATCCCGTCACTGCTTGGCTGACCGCGATGCCGCTGATGCCCCCGTTGCGTGCGGTGATCGCGGCTCCCACGGTGCCCGAGTGGTACACGCTGCGCCCGACGTTGGCGCCCGGGTTGATACCCGACACCACGAGATCGAAGGGATCCCCGTAGAGACCGAAGCGCGCGAGGAAGACGCACAACGCCGGCGGGCCACTCACGGCCCACACCTGGTCGAGGCCATCGATCTGCCGGCGGTGCACCTCGGGCTGCATGATGTGCAGTGCACCGATCGCAGCCGATGCCCCCGAGTACTCCTGGTCGGGAGCGGCCACCACGACCTCGCCGTAGGGGCGCATCGCCCGTGCGAGCACGTGCAGCCCCACCGAGTCGATGCCGTCGTCGTTCGTCACCAATATCCGCATGGGAAAGGTCTACACGGGGTCGACCGTTCGGGGGTGTACGGGACGTGAAACCGGTGGTAATTTCGCGCGAACTCGGACACTGGGAGGACACAGACATGACGTACGCAGGCGACAGGGTCCTCTACGACGCCGACACCCACATCATGGAACTGCCGGACTTCCTCCGGAAGTTCGCCGACGCCGACATTCGCGACGAGCTGCCCCTCGTCGACTACGGCCGTTCGATCGTGACCGACGAAGAGGTCGAGGTGATCATGTCGCAGGGCTCGCGCCACAGCGACGAACACCGCGCCGGCCTGATCGCACTCGGTGACCGCATGATCACCGAGGTCAAGGAGATCCAGGCCCTCGGCTCGTTCGACAAGCACGACCGCGTGATCGCCAACGACATGCTCGGTTTCGTCAAGCAGCTCGTGTTCGCCACGCACAGCCTGCACATGGTCTTCTCACCCTCGCGCAAGATCGAGGACCGTCTCCGTTACGGCGGTGCGCGGGCCCACAACCGCCACATGTCCGATTTTTGCTCGGTCGACTCGCGCCTCATGGGCGTGGGTGCGGTGCCGTTCGAGAACCCCGAGCTCGCTCTCGCCGAGGTGCAGTGGTGCCTCGAGAACGGGATCGAGGCGATCTGGATGCCGCACCGTCTCGCCGGCGATCGTTCGCCGACGCACGTCGACCACAACCCGATCTGGTCACTCCTCCAGGAGGCGCAGGTGCCGGTGGTGTTCCACGTCGGCGGCAACCCGCTGCAGCTCAAGCCCGAGTGGAGCAACAACGGTCGTGGCGTGACGCGCGACTGGATGGGCGGCGGTGAGAACGTGCGCGCACGCGATGCCGCGGTGTTGCACCAGGGCATCGAGACGTTCGTGTCGATGATGGTGCTCGACGGTGTGCTCGAGGAGTTCCCGCGGCTCAAGATGGCCTCGGTCGAGCTCGGTGCCGGCTGGGTGCCCGAGATGCTCGTGCGACTCGACCAGATCCACAAGGCGTACTCGAAGGTGGACGAGCGCCTGAAGGGATTCAGCCGCAGGCCGAGTGAGCAGATCACCGACCAGATGGCGTTCACGCCGTTCGTGTTCGAGGACCCGGCTCGGTTGATGGAGCAGTCGAACGTGGACCTGTACCTGTTCTCGAGCGACTACCCGCACACCGAGGGCGGCAGGGACCCGATCGCCCGGTTCGAGTCGTGCATGGTGGACTGCTCCCGCGAGGCGATCGACAAGTTCAACTCCGGCAACTTCCTGCGCATCTTCTCCCGCGCCAAGTAGCAATCGTTTCCCGGGTCGCCCGTGTGGCGGGTGAGGGACGGGGCGCGGTTGCCACCTAATCTGACGCCATGGATTTCGCATACCCGCCCGAAGCAGACTCCTACCGCACGAAGGTCCGCACGTTCCTCGACGCGAACCTGCCGAAGGGATGGAAGGGTGTCGGCTCGCTGAATCACGCCGATGCCGCCGCGTTCACCGAGGAGTGGCGCAAGAAGCTCTACGACAACAGCATGCTCGCGATCACGTGGCCGAAGGAGTACGGCGGCCAGGGGCTCGGCCACATCGAGGCCCTCGTCCAGGCCGAGGAGTTCGCCCATGCCGGTGTCCCCGGTGGCGGACCGAACGACGGGTTCGGCATCGGCATGCTCGGCAACACCCTGCTCGCGATCGGCACCGAGGAGCAGAAGAAGCACTACCTGCCGCGCGTGCTCACCGGGGAGGATCGCTGGTGCCAGGGCTATTCCGAGCCGTCGTCGGGAAGCGACCTCGGCAACCTCGGGTGCCGCGCGGTTCTCGACGGCGACGAGTGGATCATCAACGGCCAGAAGATCTGGACCTCGGCCGGACACCTCGCCAACCACATCTTCGTGCTCGCGCGCACCAACGTCGACGAGGTGAAGCACAAGGGCATCACGTTCCTGCTCGTCGACATGCGCCAGCCCGGTGTCGAGGTGCGTCCGATCAAGATGATGTCGGGCGACTCGGAGTTCAACGAGGTGTACTTCACCGACGCGCGCTGCCCGAAGGGCAACGTGGTCGGCGAGGTGAACGGCGGCTGGATGGTCGCGATGACCCTGCTCGGCAACGAGCGCGGTGCGGGAGCGGCGGTGAACTCGATCTCGTTCCGCGGCGAACTCGACAAGTTGACGAGCCTCGCCAAGCAGAAGGGCCTCACCTCGGATCCGCACATCCGCCAGCGGCTCACCAAGGCCCACACCAAGGTCGAGATCATGAGGTTCCTCGGGTACCGGGTGCTGACAGCGTTCATGAACGGTGCCAAGCCCGGGGCCGACGCCTCGATCGGCAAACTCTGGTGGAGCGAATACCACAAGGACGTCACCGAGCTCGCGATCGACATCCTCGGCGCCGATGCCCTCGTGCCGGTGGGTCAGACGCCCCAGACCGCCTTCACCACCGATGCGCCCGGGTCACCGAATGATTCGGCGAACTGGGTGGGTGTGTTCCTGAACGCACGCGCCGGAACGATCTATGCCGGCACCAGCCAGGTGCAGCGCAACATCGTGGGCGAGCAGGTGCTCGGTCTGCCGAAGGAGCCGCGCTCCGACGCCGGCCCCTGGAAGACGATCCCCGGACACGGCTGAGTCCGGGTCCGGGTCAGCGCGCGACGCCGAAGGCGTCGCAGAGGGCGTCGATCTCTGCGAAGTGGAGAGCGAGCAGGTGCTCGAGATCGGGCACGAGTTCCCGGCATGCGATCAGGCCGAAGTCGAGCCGGTCGAGATAACTGTGGACGGTGATGTTCAGTCCCATGCCGTCGGTGACGATCGAGAGCGGCACGTAGTTCTCCATCTGCGCGCCGCCCAACCACACCGGGGTGCGCGGTCCGGGCACGTTCGAGATCACCACGTTCGTCGGCAGGATGTTCGCACGATCGGCCCAGCGCAACCGCGAGGCGAGACGACTGGCGGCCGTGGCGATGATCGGTGAGGTGGCCTGGGCACCCTGGGCGATCGCATCGGCGGGGATCAACTCGAACTGACGCTTGGCCGCCCCCATCGCCTCGTGGCAGAGATCGACGCGCTGCACAGGGTCGGGACAATTCGTCGGGAGGTCGGCGACGATTCCCGACACCAGGTTCGTCCACGGCACCTCTTCTTCGCCGGTGCGGAAAGAGACCGGCACCATCGCGCGCAGCGGCTGGGAAGGCAGTGCACCGTGGCCGATGAGGTATGAACGCAGCGCCCCCGCACAGATGGCCATGACGATGTCGTTCACCGTCCCGCCCGATGCCGTCTTCAGCGCCTTCAAGGTGTCGAGGGAGGCCGAGCGCATGGCGAACCGACGGTGGGCGGTGATCGTGCGGTTCCACGGGGTCGGCGGTGCGGGCGTGAGCGGCAACCGGACACGGTCGACCGCGGTGGGGTGGTCCGAGTCGGGACGGCGCGTGATCGTGCGCAGGGTCCTGCGCGCGGCACGGGTGATCTGGCTCGCCGGCGCGATCCCGAACGAGTCCGCAAGTCCCTGCGTCACGCGCAACTGCATGCGCATCGCTCGCACGGGGTTCACGGCGAGTTTTGCGAGTGCGCGCTGGAGCAACACGGCATCGTTCGGCGCCTCCTCCGGCTCGACGGGCCCCGGTTCGGGATCGGGGGTGACATCGGGGGAGGAGTCGGTGATCATGTTGAGCAGGACCACACCCGCACCACCGTCGATCGAGGAGTGGTGGAACTTGGTCATCAGCGCCCATCGCCCGTCAGCGAGACCCTCGATGACGTAGACCTCCCAGAGCGGTCGTGAACGATCGAGTGCTCGGCCGAAGATGCGCGCGACTTGTTCCGACAACTGCGACATGTCACCGGGCGGCGCGAGACCGAGATGCCGCACGTGGTAGTCGAGATCGAAGTTGTCGTCGACGATCCAATAGGGATGGTCGAGTCCGAAGGGGACACCGTGGAGCTTCTGGTGCAGCGGCTCGACCGCCGCGGCGAGCGCCCCGAAGCGCCGGTACACCGTTTGGTAGGGGTCGAAGTCGGGGGAGGGCCGGCTGTAGAGGCCGAGCCCGGAGACATGGCCGAACGTGGTCGGCGACTCCATGTGGAGGAAGGTCGCATCGAGACCGGACAGTTGGCGCATCCGCGGAACGGTACAGGTGCGGGGCGGTCCTGTGAAAAGGGCCATCGGGCACACCGCCCGCCCCTGTCACCAGGCGATGTCGACCGGTGCGACCGTGCCGCGGGCCCGCTCGAGAGCGCGTCCGGCTCCGAGGAGGATGTCCTCGCGCCAGGCCCGTGACACCACCTGGATGCCGACGGGGACACCCTCGTGCCGGCCCATGGGGAAGGCGAGCGCGGGTGTGGCGATCGCAGACAGGTTGATGCCCCAGCGACCGGTCACGTCGAACTCGTCCATCGCCGCGGGGTGTGCGATGTCGCCGTTTCTCGGAATGGTGAGACCGGTCATGAGTGGGGTGATGAGCACGGGGTGATCGGCGAAGAACCCGGTCCACGCGCGCATGACGAGGTCACGCTCTTGCAGTGCCTTGAGGAAGGTCTCGCCGGAGGCCGGGGGAAACGAGTCCTTCCAGTTGTTCCACGCGGTGGTCAGACCGGCATCGTCGATGGTCGGCAGCATCGCGACCAATCCGAGGATCATGTCGAGCACGCCCAGTCTCTTCCACAGCGTGAAGAACTCCTCGAGCATCGGGGGCAGCGTCTCGACCACGTCGTACCCGGCATTGGAGAGATCGTCGGCGGCGCGCACCATCGCATCGCGCACGGCCGGGTGACACGGACCACCGTCATCGAGTGCGAGTGCGACCTTCACCGGTGAAGCGGGCGGCGGGAACTCGTCACGGGCAGGCACCCAGTTCGGGTCGGCCCAGTTGTCGGTGCGCATCGCGCGGTAACCCGCCTCGATGTCGGCCATCGTGCGGGCGATGGGCCCATTGGTCGACATGTTCGAGGCGCTCCATCCACGCGCGACCGGACTGGTGCCGCCACTCACGAGGCGACCAATCGTGGGGCGAAGACCGATCACACCGTTCTGGTGCGCGGGCCACCGAACCGATCCCGCGACGTCGTTGCCCTGGGCGATGTGGCACATTCCGGCCGCGACGGCGACGGCCGCACCACCGCTCGAGCCGCCGCTCGAGATGTCGATGCCGTGAGGGTTCAACGTCTCGCCGTGGAGCTCGTTGTCGGTGTGGGCCCGCATGGCGAATGCCGGTGAGTTCGACCTGCCGACCATCGCCGCGCCCGCATCGAGGAGGCCCTGCACGCAGGGGTGCGTGCGCACCGGGATGTTCCCGGCCAGTGACTTGATTCCGTTGGTGGTCGGGTACGGGGGATGATCGGTGTTGATCTTCGTGGTGATCGTCGCACCAGCGAGCGGGCCGGTCACCCTCCCCTCGTCGATGGCGCGGGCTCGTTCGATGGCGTCCTCGTCGGTGCGGTGAACGATGGCGTTTAAGCGATTGTTGACGTTCTCGATCCGCGCGAGAGTCGATGCGACCGCGTCGCTGGCCGAGAGCGTGCCCTCGCGCACGAGACGCGCGACTTCGGTGCCCGCCAACTGCCACGGTTCCATTGCGCCTCCACACGACCTGATGTCTTGAAAGGAGTCTGCACGTCTTGCGGTGGACTCAGTCAATTGCCGAAGGTTATTTCTTCAGCGTCGCGGCCATCGTCGCGACGATCCGGCCCAGCATGGCCGACGAGGTCGCAAAGTTCAGCCGCACGTGTCCCTGCCCACCGGGGCCGAATGTGTCACCGTCGCTCGTCTCGACACCGGAGGCCCGGAATGCGGCGTGAGGATTCTCCGACATCGGCGTGGCACGACAGTCGAGCCACGCCAGATACGTGGCATCGGGTCGGTGGACCGCGACGCCCGGCAGGTGTTCACCGACGAGATGAAGGGTGAGATCGCGCATCCTTGCGAGGTGGGCGACGACTGCATCGAGCCACTCGCCCGCATGCGTCCAGGCGGCCCATGCGGCTTCTGCCCCCATGATGTTGGTGGCGCCGAAGAGATGGTCGGGCAGCAGCGACCATCTCTCTGCAACATGTGGCGCATCGCAGACGGTCACGGCGTAGCGCAGGCCCGCCAGATTGAACGACTTCGAGGCCGAGGTGACGGTGATGGTGCGTCCCTCGGCGCCGGCTAGTGATGCGATCGGCAGGTGCGTGCGACGATCGAACACGAGATCGGCATGGATCTCATCACTCACGATCAGCAGGTCGTGACGCGTCGCGATCTCGAGGATTCTCGCGAGCTCGTCGGCGCCGAACACATGGCCCGTCGGATTCTGCGGATTGCACAGGATCAGCACTCTCGCCGGCTCGCGCTCGAGACGCGCATCAAGGTCGTCGTGGTCGAACGAGACGCGGCCATCGGTGATTCGTGCGGGTACGGGCACGAGACGGCACCCGGTCTGCTCGATCGCGGAGAAGAACGGGGGATAGGCCGGGGTGTGCACGACGACTCCGTCGCCCGGCTCGGTCGCCACGTGGAGGATGGCCTGCACTGCTTGGACGACGTCGTTCCATTCGCGCACCCGGTCGGTGTCGATCGACCACTGGTGCCGGCGGGCCATGTGGGCGGCGAAGGCCTCCACGGCGCGCATCCGGTTGTTGTCGTCCCGGAGCGGGTAGCCGAGATCACCCGCATCGAGGAGTCCGGTCAGGTGAGAGGTGATGGCAGGCGCGGGTCGAAAGTCCATGTCGGCGACCCACGCGGGAAGTGCCGGTGCGTGCTTGCGCCACTTGTTGCCGGTCTTGGATCGCAACCACGCAGGGTCGAGCGTCTCAAAGTCGTGATCCTGGCTACCCCCCGGCATCTCCACACCATATTCATTCACCCGGAGCTCGAATCGTGGCGGGGTCACCGGCGCTCGTGCGTGGTCGTTGGGCGTACCCTGTCGCGGTGGACAGCCCGCGACGGTCGATCTCGTGCCCGGATCCCGTGCGCCGCGCGGTGATGCGACAGGACTGGCTCGATCTCGCGTACCTGCATTGGCGGGTCGAACCCGGGTCGGTCCAACGGCTCCTCCCGGCCGGTCTCGAGGTCGACACCTTCGACGGTGCGGCGTGGGTGGGACTGATCCCGTTCTCGATGCGCGGCATCGGACTCGCGCGCGGACCGGCCGTGCCGTATTTCGGATCTTTCAGCGAGGTCAATGTGCGCACCTATGTGCGGGTGGGGTCGATCCCGGGTGTGTGGTTCTTCTCGCTCGATGTCGACCGGCTCGCCCCGGCGCTCGTGGCGCGTGCGACATACCGTCTTCCGTACTGCTGGGGGGCGACATCCCATTCGCGTGACGCGGACACGGTGACAACCTCCGTGCACCGCAGGTGGCCCGACCATGTCGGGATCTCGCGGATCACCGTCGAGGCGGGGGAAGCGATCGAGGCCGATGATCTGGATGTGTTCCTGACCGCACGGTGGGGTCTCTACTCCCGCACACGGTCGGGTCTGAGGTATGCACCTGTCGACCACGAGCCGTGGCCGCTCCGTTCCGCGGTCGCCCACGAATGGGACGACGCCGTGATCAGGGCGGCGGGACTCCCCGCTGTCTCGGGTGATCCGCACGTGCGCTTCTCTGACGGAGTCTCTGTGCGGATCGGCCTTCCGCGCGCCGTGCGGTGGTCGTGAGTGGAGATGGTCGCAGATGCCCTCCCTCGCGTGCGTGCGCGCGCACGTGTGTGATGCGCGCGCGACGCGCCCGCGCGCGCCAGAGCTGTCAAGTCTTTGCCGTTCTCCTTTCCCCGCTTGGGTTCGAACGGTGCCCGCGGGCCTCTCTGACACACCCCTTGCCGTAGATGTCTCACCCCATGAACACAGACACGCCATTCCAACCCAGTCCCTCCTCACCCGTGCTGCTCGTCGTCGAGTCGCCGGTCAAGGCACGCACCATCACCGGCTTCCTCGGTGACGGATGGATCGTGCGGGCCACCGGTGGCCACATCGCCGACATCCCCGACTCGGCGAGGGCGGTCGATGTCGAGGACAACTTCGCCGTCACCTACGAGCTCACCGAGCGCGGTGCCGAGCGGATCGCAGAACTCCGGGCCGACATGGCACGTTGCAGCGGGATCGTTCTCGCCACCGACGGTGACCGCGAGGGCGAGTTGATCGCAGCGCACGTGGTCGAGTTCCTCGCACCATCGATCCCGGTGCGCCGGGCGGTGTTCCACGCCGTCACCCCCGAGGCCGTCGGCGAGGCACTCGCCGGGGCGGGGGAGATCGATGCGAATCTGGTGGTCGCCGCCAAGACCCGGCGCATCGTGGACCGTCTCGTCGGCTACCGCATGACCGAGGTGACCCGTCGGCTCGTCCGGGGGAACACCACGGCGGGTCGGGTGCAGAGTCCGGCTCTGCGTCTCGTCGTCGAACGCGAACTCGAGCGCCTCGCGTTCGTCCCGAGCATCCATTGGGATGTCCGGTTCACTTCGGCGACGGATCCGTCGTTCGTGGCGCGCCTCGTTTCGGTCGATGGCGTCGCAATCGCGGGCTCCGGGGACTTTGATGCGGCCGGCGTCGTCCGCGAGGGAAAGGCGGTGCTCGGTCCTGTGCGCGCCGCCGAGATCGCCGAGGGACTCGGCAACGGGTGGTCGGTCACCGTGACGGGGACCGCGGACCGTGAGGCATCGCGTTCTCCGAGGCCACCGCTCACGATGAGCACCCTGTATCAGGATGCGCACTCGCGGCTCGGCATGTCGGTCGCAGAGACGAGGGTCGTGTCGCAGAAACTCTTCGATGCCGGCCACATCACCTATCCGCGCACCGACAACCCGGTGCACGAACCAGCCTCCCGCGCCGCGATCCGGTCCGTGATCGCAGAGATCTTCGGAGGCGACGCGGTGCATCCCACCCACCGCTGGACGACGTCGTCGGCCCGTGCCCAGGGGGCGCACGAGGCGATCCGGCCGACGAGGCTCGGGGTGCGCCACCTCGCAGGCGTCGGTCAGCGCGAGGCGCGTCTCTATGAGCTGATCTGGAAGCGGACCGTGGCGTCGCAGATGGCGGCCGCCAAGGGCACGACCAGGACACTCACGATGCGGGTCGATGATCCGGGAGCACCGGGCTCGTGGGGCGAGTTCACGGCATCGGGAACGGTGTGGACCGAGCGAGGATTCCTCGCCGTGTGGGGCGACGACGATGATGCCGAATCACTGCCGCTGCTCGCAGAGGGTTCCGGCGTGGCCGTGAAGGAGGCAGAGGCGAAGGAGCACCGCACCCAGCCGCCTGCCCGCTACAACGACGGCAGTCTCGTAGATGCACTCGAGAAGCGCGGTATCGGTCGGCCAAGCACATACGAGTCGATCATCTCCAAGCTCCGCGATCGGTACGTGTTCAGCCACGGCAAGGCGGGTGGATTGATCCCGACGGTCACGGCGTACTCGGTGCACCGTCTCCTCGCGGCGGCATTCTCGCCGTTCGTCGAGGACGGGTTCACCGCCGCGCTCGAGTCGGACCTCGACGAGGTCGAGGAAGATGCGTCGATGCGCGATGAGGTTCTGCGCATCCTCTATTTCGGTGTCGACACGACATCGGGACTCGCCGGGATGGTGGACCGTGTCCGCGACGCGGTGAACGTCCGCGACCTCTGGTCGCTCGACCTGGGCCCGCATCCCGTGCTGGGCGAGCACATCATCGTGAGGCCCGGGATGCTGCGTGGCGGCAAGGCCCGCCCCTATGTCCAGTGCGGTGCCGAGACGATGTCGATCGACGACAAGACCGAGTTCACCCCCGAGTTCATCGCCTCGCTCATCGAGGCGCTGGGTTCGCAGCGCGACCGTGAGCTCGGGGAGATCGATGGGTTGTCGGTGTCCGTGCGTCGCAACGCGGCAGGTGCCTACTTCCAGTGGGGGGATGCGAAGAACCATCCGGAGGGACACTCGAAGCCGGTCTTCGCGCCGCTTCTCGAGTCGATGTCGCCGATCTCTGTGACGCTCGACGATGCCGTGAAGATGTTCGGCCTCCCGAGAGTGGTGGGCACCCACCCCGGACTCGGGGCCGAGATCGTCGCGACGATCGGCCGCCACGGCGCACATCTCGAGTGCGGTGACAAGCGCGCCACGCTCGACAGCGATGAGGCGGTCTTCACGGTGACTCTCGAGGAGGCGATCGTGGCGATCGATACGGCCAAGCCCCGGCGGCCGGCCAAGCCCCGCGGTCGACGCCCCTGAATCTGACGAAACCCCTGTGGGGCAAGTGATTGCCGGCGTCCTGTGGATTGGAATACCCGGCACTTGAAAAGTTGATAAACATTAGTGGGGGCTGACAAATGTCAGATCACATCTTCTCGAAAGGAAGACCACAACAATGGACAAAGTTTCGTTGACCGGTGACAACTACACACTGGTCTACAACGCACTCTCGTTCGGCACTGCAGTCATGCTGGGTGCCTTCGTCTACTTCCTCACCCAGGTGGGGGCGGTTGCGAAGGCCTACCGGTCGGGCGTCGCAGTGTCGGCGGTGGTCGTCGGTATCGCCGGCTACCACTACTACAGAATCTGGTCGGGCTTCTCCGAGGGCCAGATGAATGAGGGATACCGCTACGCCGACTGGCTCATTACGGTTCCTCTGCTCGTCGTCGAGTTGCTCATCGTGCTCGGGGTCGCAGGCGACCTGCGACGC
>Ga0172376_10005385_pt1 | contig 14305 bp, 19 predicted proteins | sample Lak35m_FD_121114 | JGI IMG/M metagenome (GOLD analysis project Ga0172376, IMG submission 121114) | Freshwater microbial communities from Kabuno Bay, South-Kivu, Congo - kab_092012_35m | ecosystem: Environmental > Aquatic > Freshwater > Lake | place: Democratic Republic of the Congo: South-Kivu...
AATTCTCATCATGAGAAACATCATTTTTAGATTCTTCCATCTTCATTTCCTTTTTATTAAAATTAAATACACTTTAAGAGTTAAGAATTTCTTCCATTAAATTCTTAACATACTTCAAGGCAGGGATTACATTTTGGTACTTCATTCTTGAAGGACCAAGAACTGCCAAAAAACCACTGGTTTTTGGAGATCTATATCTCGTAAAAACTAACGAGCAATTTAAAAGTTGAGAAACACCAAGATCCTCACCTATCAAAAACTCAACCTCACCAACTCCTTCAGGAGATCTTTTAAGAATTTGTTCTAACAAATCAAAATCGTCAAGCAAACTTAAAGCTTTTTTAGTGACTTCAATTTCCCAAAATTCTTTTTTTTCTAAAATATGAACCGCACCCGCATGAACCATAAAGCCATCGTATGTCACACCAATTGATAGCTCTTGAGTTAAGTCAGCTAAAGAAATGACACTTTTTTGTAAAAGTTTTTCAAACTCGTATCTGTTAGCATAAAGCTTTTGTCTGATAGCAACCTCCTGCATTACAGGTAACTCTTGCTCCTCAACTAATTCTTGTAAAAAGAATTTATATGCCATTGAGGTTGGAATTCTTCCGGAGGAAGAGTGAGACATCTCCAAAAATCCAAGTTTTAAAAGCTCAGCCATTTCGTTTCTGACAGTTGCTGGGGAGATTGTTAAATTATATTTCTTGACTAAATAGTTTGAACCGACAGGTTCAGAAGTACTTAAGTACTCAGAAATGATTGCATCAAGAAGTTTAATTTGTCTATCAGATAAATTTAACATCATTGTCACTATTATAATTTAAGTGCTAAAAATTTCAATAGGGGTTATTTTGTAATATTTATAAATTTCTATAAAGACAAAATTTGTCTAAAGGCATCTTGGGGGATGTCGACTTTTCCAAACTTTTTCATTCTCTCTTTTCCTTTTTTCTGAATATCCAAAAGTTTATCTTTTCTTTCTCTATGACCTCCGGACATTTTAGCCAATACATCTTTTCTAAACCCAGAAATGTCTTCTCTTGCAATAACTTTTGCATTAATTGACGCCTGAAGTGAGACTTGAAATTGCTGTCTTGGAATTATATCTTTTAACTTTTTAAGTAAATTTCGAGATACAGATTCTGCATTATCTCTAACAACAATAAAAGACAAAGGTTGCACAATTTGACCGTGAACTAAAACATCTACCTTAACAGCTCTTACAGCTCTATATTCCAACATTTCATAATCTAAAGATGCATATCCAGAAGTTATGCTTTTAAGTTCATCAAAAAAATTTGAGATTAATTCAACTAAAGGCATTTCATATTCAAAAATAACTCTGTCTGGAGTTGGATAATCCATTTTTCTCATAGTGCCCCTTCTGCTTTCGCATAAAGGAATAATAACTCCATTATATTGAGCTGGAGTCACAATCGTTACCAAAATCCATGGCTCTCTAATTTCTGAAATTCTTGTGGTGTCTGGCATATCGTATGCAGTTCTAACTAAAATCTCTTCACCAGAAGTTAAAGTAACTTGATACTCTACAGAAGGTGTTGTTGAAATTAAATCTAGATTAAATTCTCTTTCAAGCCTTTCTTGAATAACATCAGCATGTAACAGGCCTAAAAAACCACATCTAAAACCAAAACCCAAGGCCATATTATTTTCCGGTTCATATGAAATTGAAGAATCAGAAAGGGCCATTTTTTCTAAAGCCTCTCTTAGTTCTGGAAATTTATCGTTGTCGACTGTGTATATTGATAAAAATACAAAAGGTTTAACCTCTTTATATCCAGGCAAAGAATCTGATTTTTCATCACTTGCCCATCCTAAAGTATCTCCGACTTTTACTTTAGAAATGTTTTTAAGTCCGGTTACGATATAACCTACTTCACCGCTTTCAAGTTTAGGGTGAGGTTTTCTTGCAGGTTTGAAAACTCCTAAACCTTCAACTACAGAAATTGAGTTAGTTGCAAAAAATTTTAACTCTTTTCTTTTTAAGACATCTTCTTCAGAAATTTTTCCATCAACAACTTTGACAACCGCAACAACGCCTAAATATGAATCATAAAAAGAATCAAAAATCAGTGCTCTAAAAGGTTTTTGAGAATTGCTTTTTGGAGCTGGGATTCTATTTATAACTTGGGTGATTAGATCCATAACACCCTCGCCAGTTTTAGCACTAACTTTTAAAATTTCTTCTTCTGAAAATCCAAAAGTTTGAACTAAGTCTGAGGTTACTTTTAAAACATCAGAAGATGGTAAATCTATTTTATTTAAAACTGGAATTATTGTAAGATTTGCGTCAATTGCTTTATAAACATTTGAAACAGTCTGAGCTTGAATTCCTTGTGTAGCATCAACTACCAAGATTGCACCTTCACAAGCAGCCAAAGATCTCGATACTTCATATGAAAAATCAACATGTCCAGGAGTATCAATTAAATTTAGTTCAAATAACTCACCTCCCTCTTTATGTTCCATTCTTACAGGTTTTAATTTTATAGTTATTCCTCTTTCTTTTTCTAGTTCTAAGGAATCTAAGGTTTGCTCCTTTAAGTCTCTTTTTTCGATGGTATTAGTGAACTCAAGTAACCTATCAGCCAAAGTCGACTTTCCATGGTCAATATGGGCAATGATACAAAAGTTTCTTATATTTTTTGGGTTTACAATATTTGAAAAGCCATTTTCCATGCACCAATTTTACCACCTAATAGACTAGAAACTTACGAACTGTTGAGTAAAAATGTTAATTTTGAGTATCTATAATTTGTTGGGCTAATCCTCTAAACAATTGAATATTACCTTCAGTGGTACCTGTGTATTCTAAAGATTTTAAAAATTCCTTATATTGGGTTCCAAATGCTTCTTTCCTTTGTTCTCCTTGAGTTATTGCATACATAGAAAGTCTTAAGGGTAGTAATCCTTCTATCTCTGAAATGTCATAAACTTGATTCCCGATGTTTCGCACATACTTTGGATCACCTTTTTTCTCAACACCAAATAAAGTACCTGGAGGGTATAAAACCCCAGAGACAAAAATGGGCTCTAAATTTAAGGCTGTGGCATTTGTTTCCCCGGTCCTGTCGTCAAAATTTGTATTGTATCCTCCAGTTTTTTGAATCAGAATCGGCCTCCCATTTTTTTGAAAAATAGTTCTCTCCGGAGAGTTATAATTTCCCGTATCGTTGCTTCTCAGACAATGGCTAAAATAGTATTCAGAGTCTTTGCAATGATAAAATCTGACATTTTTTTTACTTCTAACGAAAGATAAAAATCCTTCATACTCACCACTTCTCTCAATTGGGAAAAAATTTTGACTATATAAAAACAAAAATAATTTTGTTCCTTCTAACATACCATTAGGTCTTTCTGTTTTAAGTGATCTGATACTTGGATGCAAGAGTTTATTTAGACCTGGATAAAATTTTGTGGGTTAGAAATGAATTCCTGAATCATTTTTTCAGCAGTGGCGGATCTTATATCTTTTGCAAGTCTAGAATATTTATATTGAGTGTCGGAACTATCTTGAAACTCAAGTTGAGCTAAAAACATTTCTCTTAAGTCATTAATATTAAATCCATAAGTCTCACCATAGCTATTAGGTTTTACACCTTCGAAAAGATGTTTTGATTCTCTTGCAAACTGATTACCATATCTTCCTTGTAAAAAAGTTTTGTTAATCCTTCGTTATTTTTTAAAGAGTCAAACGGAATGCTTGAATTGTAAAAAAATCTTATAATCTGAAGAGACACAAGAGGAATACCTTTTTCACGACAAAAATTTATTGCAACTTCCAAATCATCATTTATTAGAAATTGTAAATATTCATCATAAAAATTATTAAGTGATACCTTTCTTTCGAGATGTCTGATTGCTCCTTCACCCATACATTTATATTACTATTAAAACCTGTAAAAAATCGTTTATGTAAGTGACTGATTTATTTGATTTTCGATATTTTCTAATTTTACTGATTTTATTTTTAATTTTCTTAAAATCTTAAACATAAGTAAAACCTCAGGAAGTTTAAATTTGTAAGTGATAAAAGTGTAGGTAATAAATCCTAAAACAGAAACTAGACCTGTTAAAAGAAGTAACTGCCAAACCTCTCTTGTGTTAAAGATAAAGGTATCAAGCCATTGTAGTGGGAAATATAAAACTAGGGAAAGGATAAATCCGGCAAACATAATTTTAGAAATTGGATATAAAAGTGTTGAAATATTCATTTCTGAAACAGAGCTGTTTATCTTCCAAAGAAGAAATATAAGTGAAAAATAGGTGCCAATTACAAATCCTAGTATTACACTCCAAAGTCCAAAACCATTAAAAATAAAGTAAAGTGGAAAAATTCCCGTCACGAGAAAAGTTATAATTGAAGAAAATAATGGGATTCTAGTATTTTTTAAAGCATAAAAACACTTTGTTAAAAAAATTACACAACTTTGAGAAAAAATAGATAAAGAAAAAATTGCAAGTGCATTTGAAGTAAAAAGTGTATCCTCCCAAGTGAATTTTTCAGCACCATAAAAAATTCTTATCAAAGGAATTTTTAAAACTATTAAAAGAACTGAGACAGGTACACTTAGATAAATAATTTGAAGCAAGGATGTTTTAATTGTTTTCACAAAATTTTCTTGATTTTTTTCCTCTGATTCAGTAGCTAAAACAGGCAAAGCAGCTATTGCAATAGAGGCTCCAAACAAATGAACTGGAAAATACCTCAATTGATCCGCAAACTTTAGATAAACAACTGAAGCTTGAGAAACAAGTAAAGCGTAAGAAGTTTCTAAAACTAATAGAAGTTGTGAAATTAAAGTTGCAAGAAAGCTCGAAAATGAGAGTGAAAATGTCTTTCTAACTTCTATATCTTTGAAGTTAATCAAACTTCTCCAAATAAAACCGGTCTTTAAGAAAAAAGGTATTTGAATCAATAAGTGAAGAACTGAACCAATAATCATGGAATAAGAAGCAGACTGAATTCCAAAAAAAGGAAAAAGCAAGGGTACGGATACTAAGTATCCAAGATTAAATAAAACAGGAGCCAAAGAAGGAACTATAAAATTTCGATGAGCGTTCAAAACCGAAGATAAAAAACTACTAATTATCAGAATTAACTGACCTATAAGCATAATGTTCAAAAGTGAAGAAGCTAAATCAAGATCTGTTTGTGATAAAGTCCCAAAGCTTAAAACATATAAAATATCCTTTGAAAATATAAAGATTAAGAAACTAACTAGTGCAAAAAAAACAAGAACTATATTAAAAAGATTAGATGCAAAATTATATGATTTTTCTTCATTTTCATGATAGTTTTTTAAAAAGACTGGAATGAAAACTGTAGATAGCGAGCCTAAAAAAATTGTAGAGTAAATTGCTGTAGGTATCTTATCTGCTAAGAAAAAGAGGCTTAATTCCTCAGAAGCTCCAAAATATGAAACCAAAACCCTTGATTTCAAAAGACCTAAAAAAGCAGCTATAAAATAAAATAAGGATATAAAAAAAGCAGCTGATAATATAGTATTTTGGGTTTGATTAAGGAAATCCTTGAATTTAGAAGGTGAAGGCTTGACCATAGCTTTTGTTATGTTATCATACTAAATATCAATTATGGCAAACATTAAGTCCGCTAAAAAAGCAATAAGAAGTTCTAAAAGAAAGAAATCTCATAATCTTTCTTGGAAAAACAGAGTAAAACAAGCTGTTAAAAACTTGGAATCTCTGTTAAAAACTGAAGCTTCAAGTGATCAAATCACTAAATCCTTTTCTCAAGCTCAAAAAGCATTAGATAAGGCTACCAAAGAAAATGTTTTTCATAAAAATAAATCTAATAGAATTAAAACCAAACTTGCTTTAAAATTAAAGGGAAATGTTACAAAACCTACTGCCAAAAAATCTACCAAATCTTCTAAATAAATCTAACTTTCAAAAAGAACTTAATTTAATCACTGAAGTAACTAAGGATAATATACCTACAAATTCAGTTGATGGACTTACCAACAAATTTCTTTTATTGACTGCAGTTATATCTAGTGGCTTAATATCGGTTACCTATTTAAATTATCAATTTACGAATTCCAAAATCGAACTTCAAAATCTTGAAAACAGAATTTCATCTAGGTACGAAGATTTATTTTTAAAAACAAGAAATCTACCAGAAATAAACAAAAGATTCGAAGCATACTCTAACGCAAAAAATACAAAAGCAAGAAATCTTTATATTTTTGAGTTTTTGGATAAAATTTCAACATTTTTACAAAGTGAGGAACTTGTTAAAATCGAGATTCTTCCTGAAATAGTTGAAGGTGCTAAATCTGGTAAAAATTTTGTGACTCTTATATATAACTCTACAAACTTATCAATTATGGAAACTATTACCCAATCATTAAAAAATGAAACAAGATTTAAGAATCTTCAAACTGAAAAAATTTTGATTGAAAATGAAAATTATCAATTTGTGATAAAAGGAGAACTTTATGAAAGATGATTTAAACAATAAAGTTTTCTTTATAGCAGTAATACTTACAAATATAATTTTATTCGGATTTCTAGTATTTGAAGTATACGAGTACAATAAAAATTCATCATATGAAACAAAAATAAAAGCACTTGACTCAGAATTAACAGAAGTAGAAAGATCTACAAATTACTCAAAATTGAATCTCAAAAATACAGAATATGATAATTTTTCAATCAACTTTAATGCCGAAAATAGACTTCAAGATTTTCTTACATTTCTAAACAATTCAACATCAAAAAATAATCTAGAATTAGTAGATGTATCTTTTCCAGTAAGTAATGAGGAAGAAAGCATTTCAAAAATTAAGATTAAAGGAAACTTAAAAGATATACGAAATTTTATATCCGATATTGAAAACGATTTAAGTATTAAAGAAATTTTAAATTTCAATATAGAAATAGAAATTGGAATACCAGTAGTTGATTTAGAAATTAGAAACTACAGATTTTAAAATGATAAGAAAAATTTTAATTTCAATAATTTTAATAAATTCAATCTTTTTCTATATTTTTCTGAAAGTGCTAATCAGTAATGTTCAGATTGAAGTTAGAAGTAATTTTGAAAAAAATATAGTTGACATTAAAAAAAGTAATGAAATAATAGATACATATAGTAATTATGTAAATGAAATAATACCTGCCAATGAATAATTTATTTTTAAATAAGACTGTTAAAACATTTATAACAAGTTTAATAGTTTCTGTTTTTATTTTCGGATCATTTTATTTTCTTCTTTCAGAACCAAGTTCAGATACCTCTAAAAAAGAGATAGCGCCAAGTTCTTCACTATCAGCTAAAGATGAGAAATCAAAAAAATTAGTTGTTAATGAAGAAGAATCAGATCTTAACGAAAGCAAATCAGATTCTCTTCTTGCTAAAAATTCATCAGTCACTGAAGATAGAGAAATTTTAGGAGCTACCACAACTTCTCTATTAGCACAAATTCCTGGAGACTTTACAACTAACACCCTGCCTCAGGCAACTGTCACAACTCCATCTCTTACAACTCAAACCACACCTTCTTCAACTATAACCAGACCATCAACAGGAGTAGTTGGTACAGGTGTTCCATCTACTGGAAGTGAAACACTATATGTATTACTTGGAGTGTTTTCACTTGTTGCAGGATTCTTAATAGTTAACGGTAAATCACTTGCGATGAAGAGTTTCGAACATCAGGAGATATAACTTAAGTTACTTAAATTAAACTTGGTTGCGATTTTTTTGGAAACAAAAAAATCGCAACATATTTTTTCTATCCTATTCAACTAACTTTGCACCTACAACTAATCTCTTTAATGTAGTTCCTGGAGGAGTGCATGTCATTAAAGATAATGTTTTTTCGTTCAAAAAGGATGGAGTTAAAGTTTCTAGAGGTTTAACATCTTCTGGATTTAACACCTTCTTTTCAAAAACTTTATAGGTATGTGTCTTTCCTTCAAAGGTTACTATAATTTCATCACCATCTTCTAATTTATGTAAATTTGAAAAGATTGTTTTGTAATTGTTTTCATTAAACATAAATGGCATAACTGAATGACCGTAAATAAAAGAGTTCCCAACTTCTCCTGGATAGGAGCTTCCAGCATAATGACCTAAGTATTTATCAGGATTCATATTTATAGAATCTGTTTCAATTGTTGCATTTGAAATCTTCAATTTTGGTACTTTTAAATTAAAAAACTCTGGGATATATTCGCGAGCAACTTTAACCACAGGCTGTGGATTTATATCCCCTTTTAATTCAGAAAACTCGGTCTGCCTAAAACCTGTTGATGCTCCTAAAACAGAGTTTTCAATTACCGCTGTGTTGCTACTATTTGTTTCAATCAAGTATAGGGGTAATAAAATCTGAGATCCTAAAAAGGCAATTCCAAGTGAGATGAAAATCAAACTATACAGACGGGACTTCATAAAAAAACTCCAGTTTATAGTGTATTTAAATCCAGTATTCTGCTTGTTTATTATCTCCATTACTCAATTATAACTTATGAAAAAGTAGTATTATGGAGGTTAATACCATATCCTCGGTTAATTCCCCAGTTTTAAACTTTAAATCTATTTCAAATAGTTTTTGAGAAATTTTCTTGATTTCTATAAAATCATAACGCTTTGATAACTTTTCATAAAAACTTTTTTTAAATGGAGGTATGTTATTTTTTTGTTCTAAATCCAAACAGAAATATTCTATAGATCTAAATCCAGAAACTAGTAAGTTAAAAACATATATCTCATCAACATTAGTCACTCCCAATCTCGAAATCTCAGAATAGGTGTCTTTCAAATTTCCTGAAATTATCAAATCAACAAGTTTGTATATTTCAGGTTTTTCATATTTGTAATTTTTAAAGGTAAAACCTTCAAAACTAGATAGTATCTTACTTCTTGAAACTAGATCATCTGAGTACAAAATAATTAAATTTGAAGCATTTTCTAGGGAGTCTTTTTTCAATCGGTTTGCAAAAGAAAAAACTAATTCCTCATTTGAATTTGTTATGTCAACAATGTATAAAAATCTGTCACCAAACAGAGATTCGCTTGAAACGGAGATTAAAATCTCCTCTAAATTCAACTCATTCAATTCGTACTCTTTTGTTAAAAAAGAATTATTCTCTTTGTATATTTTTATGAAATCTTTTAACTCTTTTTCATTAGAACCATACAAAAAATATGACATTATTCAAAAAGGAATTTTCGAACATAAGAATGAATTTGAGAATAATCTCCGACTCTTGGAATCAATACATAAGCACCTCCGTAGGCATCTCTATCTTCAGGAGAAACTAAAAGGCCACCAGCATCTGCTGAACTTCTATCATCCAAAACAACTTTAGTGAAATCTGTCAAATTTAACCTTTTATACAATGCAAAAAAAGAAATTAAATCTTCGGATTTAATATTTGTATCAACTTCCTTCTCATACAAGGAAAAAAGATTCTTTATTTTTGGTAAGTCAATTACAAAAGCGGGACTCATTAGCTTATCTTTAATTGCAAGGATAACTTTCTGCTGTCTTTTACTTCGAGCAAAATCATTACCTTCAAAACCATCCCCATGCCTTGATCTAACATATTTTAAAGCTCTTTCTCCGTTCATTTTCTCTAAACCTTTTGTGAAAGTAACTGTTTCGTATCTATTTGATATCACTGGGTCATTTTCTTTTCCTTCGATTGGATATTCAGAATCAGTAAATGTATTTTCAACTTCGACATCAACCCCACCCAATGTATCAACAATTTGTTTAAAAACTTCAAAGTTTATTGTCACATTGTAATGAATTGGGATTCCTAAAACATCAGAAACGGCCTTTTTAGTACCATCAGAACCAAGTAAATCTTTTGTTTTAGAATCATATTGGCCATATACTGAATTTATTTTTCCATTTATACCAATAGGACTTGTCACCCAAAGGTCTCTTGGTAAAGAAATTAAAGTCATTTTATTATCAGTAAGACCTATCGATGCAACCAAAATAGTGTCAGTTAATACAGATGTAATTGTATTTCCAGACATCCTCTTATCAATTCCCAAAATTAAAATATTTACCCGACCATCGTCAGATTTAAGTTTTGGAGCGTTTAAATCTGAAGCTATTTTTATAGGATTTAAAAAGTTCAAATTTCCAAAACCAAACACATAACCTAAAGCTAAAAACGGAACTATAAGAACAACTAAAAATATAAATGATTTAAAAATACCTTTGTTTATCATAATCTTATATTTTAAACCAAATTTACTCTCCTGACTACTGATTAAAAACCTTAACTATTTGACAAAACTTAATTGGATCAAGTGAGGATCTTCCAACTAAAACTCCTTTAAAAAAGTTTAGATTTAAAATATTTGTAATATTATCTTCTTTTACCGAACCTCCGTAAAGTATATTTTTATTTTGAAATAAAGGGCTTAGTTTAGTAGTGATACTAACTATCTCATCAAAATTCTTTTCGGCATAAACACCATCCTTGCTAATAGCTTTTGGATCTTCATATGCGAAAAGACAATTTTCAAAGTTATAAACCTTTAAGTTTTCATAAAAACACACGATTGGAATAATATGATTTTCAATGCATCTCTGATATTTTAAAAAAACTTCATCAAAATTTTCCTTTCTTTCAGAATGTCCTATAATAGAAAATTGGACAAAATCTTTTAATGAACTAGCACCTACCTCACCAGTATTTTCTAAATTTAAGTGAGATGAGATATTTTGGGCTCCCAAAAAAACTTTTTTTGAATTTTTATGATTCCAATTCTTAAGAGACTGAGATAGCATGTCTAAATAAGGAAATGTTGGGCATAAAACAATGTTCACATTTAAGTCAATTTGTTCGATTTCAGATTTAAATTTTAAAATCCAATCCTTTAAAAAATTTAAATCACCTGATTGTTTAAAATTTGCCACAATAAATTTTTGATTTTCAAATATGTTTTCCATAAATTTTACTGAAAGATAAATTCATTATACAAGTTATGAAGTTTATTTAAATATTTTTCAATATCTTCATGAGTGTATTTATAACCCAAAACATTAAAGCATGAAACTATCAAATCATTATTAGAGTAAAGTTTTTTGGCAAACTGACAACCAACTAAAGAATGAACTAAAAAGTTGCCACTATTTTCTGCAATGTTAGATTTTGCACAACCTAAGGGACACCCAGAGCATGAAGGAAATTCAGATTTTTTTTCAGTTAAATATTCATATCTAGATAAAATTTCTTTATATAAAATGTCGTACTCTAAAGTTTCCTTTACTTCAAAATTGTGGGTGCCGGTTAATACAATACCTAAAATCTTTTTAAAACTTAGAAACGAATCAGCCTCACTTCCTGAAAACCTAAAATAATTGTCATGCAGATACTTGTTTGTTTTAAATTCAATAATACTTCTTCTTCCAGGCAACCCGTGACTTTGAAAATCTACGCCATAATCTAGAAATCGTACATTGTTGTCTTGAATTTCTAAAAAAATATCATTTCGAGACCTGTTTAGAATTACAATTGCATCAATTTGTGCAAACCTCATTCTGTTTCCAAAAGATCCGCCTAAGTAGTAATCATAAACTTTGTTTTTAACGCCAAAAAATACTGAAGTTTTTGAAGCATAAGGAAAAAAACCGTTAAACGGACCGATTGAAAGAATTAAAGGTTTTTTATCTCGAAACTCACCATAAAGTTTCATAGACAAACCAACCCCACCTATAATATCACTTAAATCATTTCTTCTTTTAAGCAAAAATGTTTTTTTCTCTAAATCAATTTCTAGAATTTTTTTATCCAAGTAATTGCTCATCTTGTTCCTCAATTATCTCAAATACACCTGTCGGACATACCTTAAAAATTTCATTTACATTTAATTTTGTAAGAAGACTCTCATTTAACTCAACATAAAAGTACAAATTTGAAGAAGTATTATCTCTTAAAATTCTAATTGGCGCGTCCGAAAGTCCAACTCTTTTTAACTGCCGTTGTGCCTCCATCACACATAATTCACAACCATTACATCTGTCTTCAAAAGTTGCTTTTAAAATTCTACGCGCCACTTTTTTTAACTGCTTCTAGACCAATCAATGATTTAGTGCTTAAATATTCAAGCATTGCAGAACCTCCAACACTTACAAAACTAAATTTATGTAATAAGTTATTGTTTTCTAAAAATGAAATAGTATCGCCACCACCACACACGCTGTAGGCTCCAGATTTTGAAATAAAATCAACAATTTGCTTGGTTCCGTTAGAATACTTTTCTTCTTCAATTTTTCCCAAAGGACCTGACCAAAATATTGTTTTAGCTTCAAAAATATACTTTTTAAAATTGTTTAAGGTATTCTCACCAATATCTGAAGCATCTACAAAATCTGAAGCAAGGATAACTTTATCTTGGTTTTTTAACGATTCTTCAAAAGATAATTTTCCTCCAACTAAAATATAATCGGCAATTTTTAAAAATTTTTCAATTGTAGGTTTTTTTGATTCTATTTTTGCCCCACCAATAATAACTATTAATGGTTTATGGTTGGCTTCTAAAACATAATTCAAATTCTCAAGCTCTTCTTCAAAATGAATTCCAATAAAACTTGGAAGAATTTGTGGAACAAGTGTGATTGACGAGTGATCTCTGTGAGAAGTTGCAAAACTTTCATTTACGAAAAAATCTTTCCCGCGAGAAATTTCTTCAGCAAGTGAGAAATCTTTTTTCTCCTCTCGTGAATCAAACCTCAAATTTTCCATAATTTCAAAGTTTTTTCCCTTTAAATTTTTCTCATAAAAGGAAAACAATTTCTTAGTTGAGAACTTTTCATTTTGTTCCATTGTTTTTCCAATATGGCCGCATATATAAGCAAAACCTTCGTTTTCTAAAATAAAATTTAAAGTTTTAAGGGAAGATTCAAGTCGATAATTTTCTGAGATCTCGCCGTCTTGATTCAAAACATCTAGGTCACACCTTACTAAGAATTTTTTTCCTCGAGGGTCTATACTTTTTAAGGATTTCATGAAGATATTTTAACATTTAAACACTTAAGAAACATGAATTGCCATGTCAAGCATACGGCAGGAGTAACCCCATTCGTTGTCGTACCAGGAAACAACTTTTACCAAATCTCCATCAACAACTCTTGTTAATTCTAAGTCTAAAATTGAAGAAAATGGATTTTTAATAATGTCTGATGAAACTAAATTCTCATCAAGGGAAACTGCTAAAACATTTTTGTAAAAAGGGTTTTTGGAGGCTTCAATAAAGGCATTATTAACATCTGAAACTGAAACAGGGACTTTTGTAACCATTACAATATCTGATAAAGAACCTACAATAATTGGAACACGGACGGCGGTTCCGTCGAACATTCCTGTTAGATCTGGCATGGCTTTTGTACAAGCAATCGCGGCTCCTGTTGATGTTGGAACCATATTGTGAGCACTAGCACGCCCTCTTCTAAAATCCGAACCTCCCCCAGGAGGCATAGAATCAACAACTGCTTCGGTGTTGGTTGTGGCATGAACTGTATTCATAACTGATTTTACTACTCCAAATTTTTGATGCATTACATGTAAAACTGGAGCTATACAATTTGTAGTGCAGGACGCCATAGAAAAAAGAGTTTCCCCTTGATATTTATCATGATTAACTCCCATTAAATAGGTAGGAACATTACCTTCACCCTTTGCAGGAGCCGATAAAATAACTTTTCGAGAACCAGCATCAAGATGGACTCGTGCCACGCCGTCTTTTACAAATCTTCCTGTACATTCAAAAACTATATCAATAGAATTATCTTTCCAAGGAAGTTTTGCCGGTTCTTTTTCACTTAGATATTTGATTTTTCTATCTCCAGCTTTTAATACGCCTTCAGAAAAGCTTACCTCATCTGGAAAAATTCCATAAGCTGTGTCATATTGAAATAAATAAGCTGCGTTTTCAATTGGAAGTAAATCGTTTATAGCTACAAGCTCAATTTGAGGATTAGACAGAGAAGCTCTGGCGATACATCTACCGATTCTTCCAAAACCATTAATAGCAACTTTTATTGGCATAATTTATTGTAAACTATAAATTTGAGGAAATCCATTCTTTTAGTATTTGTTTTGGCATGGCACCAGATTTTCTTGAAACTTCAACTCCGTTTTTTAAAATTACAAAAGTTGGAATACTTACCACACCAAATTTAGAGGCCTGTTCACCATCCGCATCCACATCAACTTTTTTAAATTCTACCTTATCTTTCATTTCTTCTTCAACTTCAGAAAAAATAGGTTTCATTGCTTTACATGGACCGCA
>Ga0172376_10005389_pt1 | contig 14300 bp, 11 predicted proteins | sample Lak35m_FD_121114 | JGI IMG/M metagenome (GOLD analysis project Ga0172376, IMG submission 121114) | Freshwater microbial communities from Kabuno Bay, South-Kivu, Congo - kab_092012_35m | ecosystem: Environmental > Aquatic > Freshwater > Lake | place: Democratic Republic of the Congo: South-Kivu...
CCGCGCTGCTCGCGCCACTCCTTCCAGAGGTAGAGGCGGAAGGTGCTCACGCGACGGGCTCCGTCGCTTGGGCGCGCTCGAGCAGGCCGAGCAGGCGGGACTGGACGCGGGCGGCCTCCTCGTCGACCTTCAGGACCTCGTCCAGGCTGCCCTGGTGCAGGATCTTGCCGTCGGCGAGCACGAGCACGCGCTCGGCCACGCGCGCGGCGACGTCGAGGTCGTGGGTCACGAGCAGGGTCGCGACCTCCTCGCGTGCGAGCTCGCCGAGGAAGGCGCCCAGGAGATCGCGGCGCGCGACCGGGTCGAGGCCCGAGAAGCACTCGTCGAGCAGCAAGAGCCTCGGCGACTGGGCCAGCGCGGCGGCGAGCATCGCGCGCGCGGCCTGGCCGCGCGAGAGGTGCTTGAACGGGCGCTCCAGCGGCACGTCCCAGTCCTTGGCGAGCGCGAGCGCGCGCTCGGCCCGCCAGGCGGGGTACTGCGGAGCGAGGAAGCGGAAGAGCTCGCCGGGCGTCATCCACGCGGGGTTGTCGGGCGCATCAGGCACGTAGGCGACCTGCTCGCGCAGCGCCCGCGGTTGCTTCAGCGGATCGAGGCCGACCACCTCGAGCTTGCCCGCGTCGGCCTTCAGCAAGCCGAGCAGGAGTCGCAAGAGCGTGCTCTTGCCCTCGCCGTTCGCGCCCAGCAGCACGGTCACGCCGCGCGCCGGCAGCTCGAACGAGACGTCCGCCAGGACGGGCGTCTTCCCGAAGCGTTTCGCCAGATGATCGACCCTCACGATGGCATTCATGCAGTCCTCCTCGACCAGGCGGTCTCCTTCAGGAGCCGCTGTACCTCTTCGTAGCCGTGCCCGGCGCGCAGCGCCGCGGCGAGGGCCTTCTGCAGCGCGAGCCACGTGGCCGCTCTGCGTTCCGTGGCGGCGACCTCGGGCCCCTTCAGCGTCACGAACACCCCGACGCCGTTGACCGATTCGGTCACGCCGAGGCGCTCGAGCTCCTGGTAGGCGCGCGCGACGGTGTTGTGGTTGACCAGCGCCTCGGCCGCCAGCGCGCGCACCGACAGGAGCTGCGAGCCGGGCTCGAGTTCACCGGTCAGGACCGCATCGAGCACGCGCTCGACGAGCTGCCGCGAGGGCGGCACGTCCGAGTCGGTGTCGAGGCTCCAGTCCACGGGCCGTACCATCGTCCTGGTACGGTGGTCCGCTGCAGCAAAAGCGCCGGATCGAGCGGCGGAAAACCCTTCCGCATCCGGCCCGCGTGGGGCCGTCAGCGCGGCTCGGGCGAGAGCGAATCGAACACGCGCACGCGCGCGAAGCTGTCCTTGTTGCGCGCGATGAACTCCTGGTGGCGCGCGTGCGGCTGGTAGAGGTCGTGGGCCGCGCGGTCGCGGAACACGACCGTCAGCGCCACGTCGAAGGCGAGGTCGTTCACCTCGCGGTCGAGCCCCTCGTCGCGCGGCCCGACGGCGAAGGCCACGATGCCCGGGATCGGCGCGAGGTACGCGCGGCAGTCGTCGATCAGCGCCTGGCGCGCCGCAGGCGTGTCGCTCTTCAGCTCGACGTAGACGCTGTGCACGAGCAAGGGGCCGCGGTTCGCCTCCTCGGTCGAGAGCGAGCGGCAGGCGAGGAGGGGCAGGACGACGAGGCAGGGGAGGAGCGCGCGCATCGCGGCATGTTAGCGCGCCGCGCGCTCAGAAGCGCCCGGCCATCGAGCCTGCGTAGCCGGTGCGCTCGACGTAGCCACGCCCGCTGACGCTGCCCGTGACCGCGACCGGGCCTTCCCAGTAGACGACGCCGGTCGCGTCGGCGTCGGCGAGCTCGCAGGCGTCGGTCAAGGGCTCGATCACGAGCTCGAGGCCGTGGGCCGGCAGGCTCAGGCGGCAACGCGACGGGTAACGCGCGCCGCTCGCCGGGCTCGTCCAGGTGCTCTCGCTCGTGACCGTGAAGGCCTCGACGCCGAAGGGCCGCGCCGTGCCGTCGCGCTCGACCAGCGTGCCGCCCGAGGCGCGCCGCGGACGTCCCTCGGCGTCGCGCAGAACGAAGGCCATCAGCTCGCGCCCGTCGTCGAGCCGCAGGCCGAACCAGTCCCAGCCGAGCGTGCCTTCCTCGAGCACGCCCGAGCCGAACTCGTGGTCGAACCAGGCGCCGCCGCGCACCGTGCGCTCCTTGCCGTCGAGGACGAGCGTGCCCGTCACCGCGAGCCGCGTCCACGAGACGTAGGCCGAGGCGTTGCCCGGCTCCTCGCCCTTCTGGGAGTAGCCGGCCGCGCCGTGGAGCACGAGCGGCTTCTCGGGCACGAGCGTGAGCGCGTAGCCGAAGCCCTGGCCGCGATCGGCGGCGCGCAGCTCGATTCCGCGTTCGTCGCCCGCGAGCCGCCAGTCCTCGAGCTCCAGGTCGAGCCGCTCCTCGGAGGCGCGCGCGAGCGGCGACGAGCGCGCCAGGCGCTGCGCGAAGCGTGTCTTCCCGGCCGCGACGTCGGTCAGCGCAAGGTGCCCGGCGTAGGCGTGGCGCGCGCGCAGCGGCGAGTCGCCCGGCGCGGGAGCGCGCGCGTCGAGCCCGCGCCGGAAGAGCGTGAACTGGAAGCCGAAGCGCGCGCCGGCCTCGTCCTCGAGCTCGCCCGTCAGGTACCACCACTCGATCTTCGTGTCGAGGTGCGCGCCGTGGTCGCGCGGGTAGGTGAGCACGAGCCCGGGCTCGACGCGCCGCCAGCCGTCGTCCCCGGGCGCGAAGGCGAGGAGCGCGAGCGCGAGCAGCAGGCTAGTCGGCTTCACGCAGCACCTCCTGCGGCTCGAGCCGCTGCGAGAGCCAGGCCGGCACGAGTCCCGCCGCGAGACAGGCCGGCAGCACCGCCGCGGCGGTCCACACGACCGCGGCGGGCGGCGCGAAGTCGAGCGACCAGCCGAAGGACTGCACGTTGACGACGGTCACGAGCAGGTAGCCGACCACGAGGCCGACCACGAGCCCGCCCGCGGCGCCCGCGAAACCGAGCAGCAGCGCCTGGGTCGAGACCAGCGCCGAGATCTGCCGGCGCGAGCCGCCCAGCACGCGCACGATCGCGAGGTCCCGCTCGCGCTCGCGCACGAGCGCCGACAGCACCAGCACGACCGCCAGCGCGGCCACGAGCGAGGCCAGGGCCTGCAGCCCGACCGTTACGCCGAAGGTGCGCTCGAAGACGCGCAGCACCTCGGCCTTCACCTCGGCGTTGTCGCGCACCTCGAGCGCGAACTCGCGCCCGAGCTCGCGCTCGAGCGTGGCGCGCACGGCACCGACGTCGCTCTCCGCCGGTAGGTGGATCGAGAGGCTGTCGGGCCCCTCGGCCGGCGCGATCGTGAAGTAATCGGCGTTGTCGAGGATCACGCGCCCGAGGTGCCCCGAGTAATCGCGGTAGACGCCGATCACCTCGCGCTCGAGCGTGCCGCCCGCGGTCGTGACGCGCACCTTCGAGCCGCGCGCCAGACCGAAGCGGCGCGCCGCGGGCTCGTTGACGAGCGCGCCGCCGCGCGCCAAGGCCTCGGCGAAGACCTCACGCGAGTCGCGCCCGTCGAGGAAGGGCACGCCGCCCTCGCGCGCCAGCACGGCGAGCGCGCCCGCGCCGAGGCGCAGGCCGACGCCGTCGAGCGTCGCCGCGCACTCGTGGTAGGGGTCGAGGTTCTCCGCGCCGACGAGCTCCGCCACGCGCGCGGACAGCTCGGCCGGCAGCTTGCCCGCGTTCGCGCCCGACGGGCTCGCCAGCGGGCGGATCGAGAGGTCGGCGCGCAGCGTCTCGTCGGTCCAGCCGATGACGCTCGTGCGGAACGAGCCGACCATCGTGCCCATCGCGACGGCGAGCGCCACCGCCACGCCGACGGCACCCGCGGCCCAGGCCGCGCGCCCGCGCGCCGCGGCGAGCGCCGACTGCGCCAGCGCGATCGCCGGCGCGAGGCGCGCGCCCAGCGCACCGGCCGGCAGACGCGTCAGCAGCGCCACGAGCGGCCCCGAGAGCACGAGCAGGGTCGCCAGCAGGAGCAGCGCCGAAACAAGCGCCCCGAGCGGCCGCTCGTTCCAGGGCGGCACGCGCGCCGCGGCCAGGGCGGCGGCGGCGAGCAGTGCGGTCAGGCCGAGCGCGCGCAGGGCCCGCACCGGGCGCTCGGCGTCGCTCGAGGCGCGCAGGTTCTGCACGGGCGGCGTGCGGCGCGCCTCGCCCAGGGGGAGCCAGGCCGCGACGAGCGCGCTGCCGATTCCGATCAGGAGGCCCCAGCCGATCCAGGCCGGGTCGAGCGTGACCGCGCCGGCCGAGATGTCCTCGGCGAGCGAGGCGAAGCTCGCGTGCACGTCGCCCACGATCAGGCCGGCGCCGAGGCGGCCGAGCGCGACGCCGAGCAGGCCGCCGAGCAGGCCGATCGCGGCCGCCTCGAGCAGCACGGCCGCCGCGAGCTGGCGCGACGAGGCGCCGAGCGCGCGCAGGATCGCGATCGTCCCGCGCCGCTCGACCACCGAGGTCGCGAGCGTCGTCGCCACCAGCACGATCGCGACCAGCACCGAGACGCCGGCCAGCGCCGTCAGGTTGAAGCGCAGCGAGCGCACGAAGCGCTCGCCCTCGGCGCGGCGTGCGGAGGCGTCGGCCACGCGCGTGCCGGGCGCGACCAGGGCCTCGGCGCGCGCGGCGAGGCCGTCCGTGGCGACGCCCGGGCGCGGCACGAGCTCCAGGCGATCGAGCAGGGTCGTGCGCCCGAGCAGCTCCTGGGCGCGGGCCACGTCGAGGAACAGCGTGCGCTCGTGGGCCGAGGCGAGCACCTCGGGCTCGAAGACGAGCGCGACCTCGAGCTCCACCGGCCGCGCCTCCAGCACGAGCTCGAGCCGCTCGCCCGCCGCGACGCCGAGGCGCCGCGCGCCGGCCTGGCTCAGGGCGACGCCCTCGCCGCGTAACAGCTTGGCACTCGCCTCCGCGAGCGTCGTCGTGCCCTCGAGGCCGAGGCCCGCCAGCGTGCTCGCGCCGAGGAAGTCGATGCCCAGCACGCGCACGAGCTCGCCGGAGCGAGTGGCGAGCGCGGTGCCCTCGACCACCGGCACGAGCTCGACCTCGCTGCACAGGGGGCGCAGACGCTCGAGCTCGGCGAGGGGCACGCCGCCCGGACGCGTGACCTCGAGCCGCGCCACGCCGGTCAGCGATTCGACGTCGGCCGTCATCGAGGCCACGGCCGCCGAGCTGGCGAGTGCGGTGGCGAGCACCGAGGCGACGCCGGTGGCGACGCCGAGCACGGTCGCGAGCGCACGCAGCGGGCGCTGCAGCAGCGGGCGCAGCCAGATCGCAGCGATCATCGCCGGTCGGCGACGAGCGCGCCGTCCTTCAGCGTGATCACGCGCTCGGCCGCGGCGGCCAGGGCGAGGTCGTGGGTCGCGAGGATCAGCGTCGCCCCCTCGGCGCGCACGAGCTCGGCCAGGAGCTCCAGCACGCGCTGGCCGCTGGCCGAATCGAGGTTGCCGGTCGGCTCGTCGGCCACCACGAGCTTCGGGCGGTGCACGAGCGCGCGCGCCACGGCCACGCGCTGCTGCTCGCCGCCGGACAGCTCGGCCGCGCGCTGGCGCAGGCGGTGGCCGAGGCCCACGCGCTCGAGCAGCGCGCGCACGCGCTCGGGCTCGCGCCGTCCGGCGAGCGCCAGCGGCAGGGCCACGTTTTCCTCGGCCGAAAGGTTCGGCAGGAGGTGAAAGGCCTGGAAGACGATCCCGAGCGTCTTGCGGCGCAGCTCGACGAGCTCAGGCTCGCTGGCGCGCCCGAGCTCGAGGCCCTCGACCACGACCGTGCCCGCGTCGGCGCGGTCGACGCCCGAGACGAGGTTCAGCAGCGTCGACTTGCCGCACCCGGAGGGGCCGACCACGGCCACGAACGAGCCGCGCGCGAAGGCGAGCGACAGGCCCGCCAGGGCCGTCACGGTGCTGCCGCCGCGCTCGAAACGGCGCTCTACGTTCGTGAGGAGTACGGCGTCCACGGTGGGCCCCTCGTTCTACCGTTTCCACCCGGCGCACGCCCGCCCGGAACGCCGCGGGTCGATAGGATGGCGCGCATGCTCGGTGCTCTCCTCGCTCTCCCGTTGCTCGCGTCCCCGCAGGCCCCGGCCGCCGCCGCGCCGCGTCCGAACCTCGTGCTCTTCACCGCCGACACGCTGCGGCGCGAGCACCTCGGTCTGTACGGCTACCCGCGTCCGACCTCGCCGCGCCTCGATGAACTGGCGCGCGAAGCAGTCGTTTTCGACCGAGCCTTCGCGCCCATGGCGACGACCTTCCCGTCGCACATGACCATGCTGACGGGGCTCTACCCGCACCACCACGGGCACACCTCGAACCGCGGCGCGGCGCGTACGCCGTATCAACCGGCGGCCGGCAAGCTGACCCTGGCGAACGCGCTCCAGGCGGCCGGCTACCGCACGGGCGGCTTCGTCAGCAGCGCGGTCCTGAACGAGCGCACCGGCATCGGCGCGGGCTTCCAGACCTACGACGGCCCGCCGCCCAACAAGCCCACGCGCGGCTCGGCCGAGACGGTCGGCAAGGCCCTCGCGTGGGTTGCCTCGCTGCCGGCCGGCGAGCCGTTCTTCCTGTGGATCCACGTGTGGGACACGCACGAGCCCAACACACCCGGGCCCGAGGCCGTGGCGCGCTTCGCGCCGGACGACACGCTGCGCACCTGGATCGCCGGGCGCGGAATCGACGCGGCGCTGCTCGACCGCACGTTCTCGACCGACTACTCGATCGGCGAGCGCTTCTTCCAGCTCACCAGCAAGGCCGAGACCGAGAAGGGGCGGCGCGTGGGGCGGCCCCTGAAGCTGGCGCCGGGTGCGGAGCTGTTCGAGATCGACGAGGCCGCGCTGGCCACGCTCTACGCGCGCTACGACGCCTGCGTGTGGCAGATCGACGCGCAGGTCGGGCGCCTGCGGGACACGCTGGCCGCCGCCGGGCGCTGGGACGACACGGCCTTCCTGTTCTGTGCCGACCATGGCCAGGCCCTGGGCGAGAACGTGCACTTCGGGCACGGCACGAACCTGCAGATCAACGTGTCCGTGCCGCTCGTCATGCGCTTTCCGGCGCGCTTCGGCGTCGCGCCGCAGCGCAACGCGCGCCTCGTGTCGCTGGCGGACCTGTTGCCGACGCTGTTCGGGCGCATCGGCACGGCCGGCCTCGAGGACTACGTGCAGCAGTTCCGCGGGACCGACGCGCTGGCGCCGGTCTTCGCGCGCGAGCACGTCTTCACGGCCGAGGCGACCGAGTTCAAGCGCGGGAAGCGCCAGCCGTTCCTGTGCGGGATCGTGACCGAGCGCTGGAAGCTCGTGCCGGTCGATGGCGCGCCGGCGCGGCTCTACGACCTCTCGGCCGCGGGCGAGAGCGTGGACGTGGCCGCGCAGAATCCGGCCACGGTGAAGGCGCTCGAGGCCCTGCTCGCCGCCGAGCTCGCCACTTCACGCCTCGTGCCCGAGTCGACCGGCCCGGTGACCCCCGAGCAGGGCGAGCTGCTCGACGGCCTCGGCGACCTCGGCTACGGCGGCGGCGACGAGGACGAGGACGATTAGGCCGATCGTCCGGCGGTCCGCGCGCCCGCCGGACGCGCGGGCGCGCTGCGCGCGCGCGGCGGCGCGGGGGTGAGCTCGGTCTCGGGCAGGGCCGGCGCGGGCGGGGTCTCGCCGAGGCGCAGGAGGAGCTGGTCGCGCTGGGCCTCGGCGTAACCGAGGGCGCGCGCGAGCGAGGCCTCGCGCTGGCGGCCCTCGGTCAACTTTTCCTCGAGGCGGTCGGCGTAGCGCTGGGCGGCGCGCTCGATGCGCTCGCTGGCCGAGAGCTCGCCGCGCAGGCGCGCGGCCTCGAGCTCGAGCGTGCGCAGCCGCGCGCGCTGCTCGAGCAGGTAGGCCGTGGTGCGGGCATCGACGTGGGGGCGGCGCGCGGTCTCCATGACGACCGGTCTACGCTTCGCGTGCGCCGAATCAAGACGGGGGCCCGGTGCGCGGCCGACCCCGCGCGGAAGAGCGGGGTATGTTTCGAGCGTCCACTCCGTGCTTTCCCCGCGCGGAGGACCCCCCAGCATGAACGCTCCCTCCGCGGGCCCCTTGCGGGTCGCCCTGATCAACCTCCGTGCCCGGACCAAGGACTGGCACCACGTCTACATGGTGCCGCTCGGGCTCATGTACCTGTCCGGTGCGCTGAAGAAGGCCCTGGGCGAGCGCGTGACGGTCGAGCTCTTCGACTGCACGACCTATCCCGAGCAGGAGGTGCCCGACGAGGCCCTGCGGGCCTGGCTCGCGCGCGTCCAGCCAGAGCTCGTGGGCATCCGCGGGTTCTCGAGCCAGGCCGAGGAGTTCCCGATCGTCGCGCGCCTGGCCAAGGAGGCCGCGCCGGGCTGCCTGGTCGTCGCCGGCGGACCCCATGCGAGCACGGGCTCGACCTCGCTGTACTCGATCCCCGAGCTCGATTTCGTGGCGCCCTACGAGGGCGAGGAGGTCATCGTCGACCTCGCGCGCAACCTGCTCGAGGGGCGCGACAGCGCGGACCTGCAGGGCCTCGGGCGGCGCGGTCCGGACGGCGCGGCACTCGTGAATCCGCCGCGACCGTCGATCCAGGACCTCGACGCGCTGGCCTTCCCCGACTACTCGATCCTCGACCTCGACCGCTACCAGGGCCGCACGACCATGACGGCCTTCCTGCCGCGCGGTCGCTTCACCTCGATCTTCACCTCGCGCGGCTGCTACTACCGCTGCTCCTACTGCCACACGAACTTCGGCAAGAAGATGCGCTACCGCAGTCCGGCCAGCGTGCTGGACGAGATGGCGTTCCTGATGGACACGCAGGGCGTGCGCGAGTTCCACGTGCTCGACGACATCTTCAACGCCGACAAGGAGCGCGCGCTGGCGATCTTCGACGGGATCGTGAAGCGCAACTGGAAGGTGCACCTCGCCTTCCCGAACGGCCTCAGGGCCGACCGCATGGACGAGGAGTTCATCGCCGCGGCGCGCGCGGCGGGCACCTACTACTGGGCCCTGGCGGTCGAGACGGCCTCGCCGCGCCTGCAGAAGCAGGTCTACAAGTTCAACAAGCTCGACAAGGTCTTCGAAACCATCGCGCTCTCGGACAGGTACGGCGTCTTCACCTGCACCTTCAACATGCTCGGCTTCCCGACGGAGACCGAGGAGGAGATGCGCGCGACGATCGACTTCTCGCTGAACTCGGCCGCGCACATCACGCACTTCTTCGTGGTGACGCCCTACGAGGGCACGACGCTGCACCAGGAGCTCGAGAAGTGGGGCATCAAGCCCGGCGACCTGGGCGAGGAGCTGCTGGGCTACCAGAGCTTCACCGGCTCCGATTCGCACGGTTCGCTGGCGCCCGTCCCGCGTTCGCGCATCCAGGAGCTGATCGTCGAGGTCAACCAGCGCTTCTACTTCGACCCGCGGCGCCTGCAGCGCACGATCGAGCTCTCGCACAACCCGGTGCACCTCGCGCTGTTCCTCGAGACGCGCCGCTGGTGCGCGGGCTACGACTGGAACTCGATCCCCGACCCGCGCGCGGCCGGCCTCCTGGCCGGGCTGTTCGCCACGGCCCGTGCGCTCGATCCGCTCGGTTGCGCGCACCTCGCCCTGCCTTCCGGCTGGGGCCACACGCGCGCGGCCTGACGGATCCGCCCGGGATTCCGGCCGCGGAAGCGACACGGCGAGGGCCTCCCGCTGCGGGAAGCCCTCGCCGTGCGAGCGGACCGTGCGCGGCTACGCGCGCTTGTAGTGGTTCGTCATCATCTTGATCTCGGTGCCGTCGGGCAGCGTGCAGAACATCTCGAAGACGCGCTCGTTCTTCGAGATGCGCTTCTCGGTCGTGCGGTGCACGAGCTCCGAGTTCGTCATGCAGCTGAAGGCCTTGCCGGTCATCGTGATCGTGTCGCCCTTCTCGCTGCCCGTGAGCTTGAAGAAGGCCGGCGCCATCGAGTCGATCCAGGTCGAGACGTACTGCTTCGCGTGCGGCTCGTAGCCCAGCGTCGCGCGGCCGTGGAAGGGCTGGCCCATCATGCTGGACTCGAACTTCGAGAGCAGCCACCAGTCGCCGAGCATCTCGACCGTCTCCTTGGCCTCGGTCTCCATCGGCGGCGTGCCGGGCTCCATGTAGAACGTGCAGTGGACCTTCCAGTTGCCGACGAGCTCCTTCAGGCGCTGGTGCTCGGCGGTCGGCTGGGGCATGGGCGGGGCGGCGTGCTCGGTCATGGGGGACTCCTTCTCGCTCGGGAACTCTCTCGATTCGGCGACGTCCACACTGGGCGCCGCGCGGTGAGGAGGCTATCCCGCGCCCGGCGCGGCCGTCACCCGTTCCGGGCGGATGAGACGATTCTCGAACCGTCGTCCGCTGCCCGGTGTCCGGGCCAGGGGTAAAAAAAGCGGGAGCGCCGCGCGGAGGAGGGTTGCGCAGGCGCTCCCTGACGGGGCCGAGCTATGAGGAGGAGGGAGAGAGAACTCGGTCCCGGTGCGTGGAGGATAGGAGGCGCTCAGCGCCAGTTGAAGACTCTATAGGCGTCTTGTTCGCGCACGTGCAGCTCTCCATCCGCGATCGCGAGGTGCGCCCAGCTCGGGCCGGCCACGAGCTCGACGTCGCCGAGGACCTCGTAGTGGGCCGTATTCGCCCGCAGCAGCCGGAGCCTGCCCGTGTCGGCCAGTGCCAGGATCCGGTCACCCTGCGCGACCTGTGACCAGTACTCGTCACCGGTCGGCTCGGAGATCCAGCGCGCCTCGCCGCTGGCGAGATCGAAGCAGCCGAAGCGGTTGCTGCGCAGAAAGAGGTACGCGTGGCCGTCGATCAGACTCGGCGAGGTCATGTAGCCCTGCTCGCCCGCCGACCAGACCTGCTCGCTGGTCAGACCCGCGCTGCCGCGCGCCACGCGCAGCAGCCGCGACCCTCCGCCGTAGGAGGAGGTGAACACCGTGTCGCCGTGCACGCCAGGTGTCAGGATGTTCATGCCGCGGAACGACGGGATCGGCTGGCGCCAGAGCACCGCTCCGCTCGCCGGGTCGAGCCCGCACAGGTCGGCGCGCGTCTGCACGAGGAGCTGCTCGACGCCGGCCAGGGTCGCGAGCACGGGCGACGAGAAGGCGCTCTCGTTGCCGCCGCCGTCCTCGAGCGCGCGCCACTGGACGGCTCCATCGCGGCGAGCGAGGCACACCAGCGCGCCGCCCGCCTGCACGAAGACGTGCTCGCCGACGACCAGCGGCGAGCACACGAAGCCGAAGGCGGGCTCGTCGTGGCCGAGGGCCGGGAAATCGACGCGCCAGCGCACGCTGCCGTCGTCGCCCGCGAGGCACACGAGCGTGTCGCGCATCCCGCCGACGTACAGAGCCTCGCCGTCCCAGGCCGGCGTCGAGCGGATCCAGGAGCCGTTTTTCGCGGCGAAAAAGGGCACCTCCATCGCACCCTCCCAGCGCGCGCTCCACAGCTCCTTGCCGGTGCGCCGGTCGAAGGCGCGCACGACCTCTTCTTCCTCGTCGACGCTCTCGGTCGTGAAGACGCGGTCGGTGGCGATGATCGGACCCGAGTACGACGGCCCGAGTCCTTCGACCTGCCAGACCTCGGTCAGGCGCTCCTGCGTGAGCGCGTCCGGCCAGGGCGTGCCCGCGTCGACGCCGTCGCGCGTCGGTCCGCGCCACTGCGGCCACGGACCGCTCGCTGCAGCCTGAGTGGGCGCGGGCGACGGAGCGGGCGCGACCTCGGGTGCGACCTGCACGGGCTCGTCGAGTGCCGTCGCAGAGTTCCACGAGCGCACCAGCGTGTCGAGCTCGAGCAGCGCTCCGGCCGAGAAACCACGCGCGTGGTGCCAGCGCACGAAGCCGTCGGGATCGATGGCGAGCACGTGCATGTTGCGTCCACCGTCGCCGTTCGTGAAGTCCTCCAGGCGCTGCGCGTCCGCACCGTAGAGCGTCACGACCGACGGCCAGTCTTCCTCGGGGATGCCCGAGCGCATGCCGCCGTCGATCATGCCGCCGAAGGCGCGACCGAAGAGCCCGGGGATCGTCGGCACCTCGAGCAGGCGCGCGGGCGTGCCGCTCTGCAGCAGCCCGAAGAGCCAGCGGTCGGCGTCGAACTGCGCCTTCTGCTCGAAGCCGACCAGTAGCACGGCCGGGCGACCGGCGAGGTCGTCGGGCAGGGTCAGCGTCTCGCCCGCCAGGTTCTCGCCCGTCAGCGCGGGCAGGCGCTGGCCGAGCGGATCGCTGACGAGGCGCGGGCCCGAGCAGGCCGCCAGGAACGGGAAGAGGAAGGCGAGGGCGAAGGCGGGAGTGGGCACGGCAGGCATGGGTTCTCCGGGCGCTTCGCTCCGCGCGCTCGGGCGGATGCAGGGGCGGCCCGTAAACTGCTGCGATGGCGAAGAACCTCGGCATCCTGGCGTTCCTGGCGGCCGTGGCCCTGCTCGGCTGGTTGCTGCTCGGCGGGGAACCGGCGCGCGGGTTGCGGAGCCCGTCGGCGGAAGAGGCGCCGGTCTCGGCGGGCGCGGCGGCGTCCGAGCGGCTCGCACCCGCGCAGTCCGGCGCGAGCGCCGCCCGCGAGCCGGGGCCACCGTCCGCGGAGCGCACGGCCGACGCGGCCGCCGCCGACGCGCCCGCCGCGGCTTCCGCTCCCGACCTCCGCGTGCACGTGCGCGACGGGCGCGGTCAGGCGCTCTCCGGGCTGGAGGTTTCCGCCGAGCTGCGCGATCGTCGTGACGTCGAGGAGGCGCGCCTGGTGGCGCGCACGGACGAGCGCGGCGACGCGACCTTCTCGGGGCTGCGCCAGGAGTCGCGTTCGGATGCCGAGCAGCTCCTCCGGGTGGCGCTCGTGGGCCTGTTCGTGCCGACGGTCGCGTACGAGTGTCCGGCCGAGCCCTGGCCGACGCAGCCGCTCGAGCTCGTCGTGCCCTCGGCCGGCGCGGTCGAGCTCTTCGTGCGGGAGGCGAGCGGCGAGCCGCACCTCGCGGAGCGGCGCTCGGTCGAGCTGCGCCTCGAGCGCGAGCTCGCGCCGGGCGCGATGGTGTGGCGCGAGAGTGCGCGCCTGAGCGCGGCGCTGGAAGCGGGCGTGGCGCGCTTCGCGCCGGTCGGGCTCGACCTGCGCCTCACGGCCTACCTCTCCGGGCGCGCCGAGGTCGAGCCGACCTCCACGACCTTCGACGGCCCGCGTGCGCCGGGCGAAGTCGTGCGCGCCGAGCTCGTGCTTGCACCGCCCGCGCCGCAGGTCCGGCTGCGCGTGCTGTCACCCGCGCGCGCGCCGCTCGCGTCGACGACCCTCGCGCTGGCGCTCGTGCGGCGCATGGGCGGCAGCTCGATCTCGTCCGGCGACGAGCAGCGTACGGATGCCGAGGGCTGGCTCACGCTCGCGGTGCCCGGGGCGCGTGGCGAGGGCGAGAGTCTCGCGCTCGTGCTCACGCATCGCCCGGACGAGGGGCCCGAGGCCCGGGCCACGCTCGAGCTGCCGGGTGCGCTCGGTCCGGGCACGCACGATCTCGGCGAGGTCGTGCTGGCGGGGCGACCCTTGCTGGTCGGCGGGCGCGTCGTCGATGAAGACGGACGCGGTGTGCCCGCGGCCTCGCTCGTGCTCGAGAGCCGGAGCGAGTACGACGGCACGGTCTACTGGGAGACCTTCGCCTGGTGCGAGGTGCGCGCGGACGGGCGCTTCGCAGCCTACGACGAGGCACCTGCGGAGCCCCTGAGGCTGGCGCTCGATTCGGCGGAGCACCAGCCGCTCGAGCCGCTCGAGTTCACGCCCGGCACGGCCGGGCTCGAGCTCGTGCTGCGCCGCGGCCAGGCGCTGCGCGGGCGCGTGCGCGTACCGGAGGGCATGAGTCCGCTGGCGATCGGCGTCGTGGCCCAGGGCGCGCGCGAGGTCGAGCGGCGCGAGGTGCAGGTCCAGGCCTCGGGCGAGTTCGAGCTGACCGGGCTGCCGCCGGGGAGCTTCGAGCTCGAATTCGCGCTCCGCCCGACCGGCGAGCGCGTGCTCGTGCTGCCCGGCGTGCGGGTGGCCGCGGGCGAGAACGATCCGCGCCTCGCCGACGTCGACCTGACGCAGCTCGTGCGCCTGGTGCGGCTCGGCGTGCGTGCGGCCGACGGCGCGCCCGCGGCGGGCGGCTGGGTGCGCCTCCTGCGTGCCGACGGCGGGCAGCAGGTCGCCTTCGTGATCGAGGGCGGCGTGGCCGAGCTGCTCCTGCCGGCCAGCGGCGCGGACGTGGAGGTCCACGTGCCCGGCCATAGTCTGCTCGAGCCCCCCGGACTCCCCGCCGATCGCGAGCTCGCGCCCGCGCCCTCCTTCCGCGTGCAGCTCGAACTCGCGCCGCCCGTCGCGCTGCCGCCCG
>Ga0172376_10005390_pt1 | contig 14296 bp, 14 predicted proteins | sample Lak35m_FD_121114 | JGI IMG/M metagenome (GOLD analysis project Ga0172376, IMG submission 121114) | Freshwater microbial communities from Kabuno Bay, South-Kivu, Congo - kab_092012_35m | ecosystem: Environmental > Aquatic > Freshwater > Lake | place: Democratic Republic of the Congo: South-Kivu...
CGGCAGACGGCACATCGAGCATTTCAGGCTCCGCCATCGCTACCCGCAGCACACCTTCAGCTGGGACAACCTGTTCGGCAACTGTGGCGACACCAAGACCTGCGGTCATCGCAAGGATGCCCCCAAGGCCCGCGCCTATGCCGTGGAGGACCTGATCAAGCCTGACGAGGAGGACCCCGACACGTTCTTCCACTTCGTCGGCGACGGTTCGATCGCGGTGCGCGAGGGGCTCGCCCCTCGGCAGGCCGCCCGTGCACGGGAAACCCTGCGCGTCCTCGGGCTGGACGAACCCGGCGGTGGGCTGGCCCCGCCGTCAAGCGGCGGTCAGGCTCCGGCTGTGGGTCAGGTTGCCCTGACCAGCCAGCAGCCCATCGACCGAGATGTCTTCGTCCAGCGCTTCCCAGTGAATTCCGCGGGGGCCGAGCTCGCACTGGGTTTGCTGCTCGGGGGTTGCCCGCATTGGTGATACGCCGCCTTCCGCGACGCAAGAGGTGGCATCAGTCGTGCGGACGCTCTGAAGGAGGAGTTGTGTCCGTTCGCGGTGGTGGTGTCGTCGACAGCCACCTCTCTGGCGCACCGATGCGGCAGCAATCGGTGATCAGCCCCAGAGCGACATCGCGCCCTGGACGCCCAGCACGATCACGAGATAGCGCGCGCCTTTGCCCAGGGTCATCCAGAGCACGCATCTGGCCAGCGGCAGGTTCAGCCAGCCGGCGGCCAGCACCATCGCGTCGCCGATCAGGGGGACGAAGGACAGGAACAACGCCGGCGGGCCCAGGCGCTGCAAGCGCTGCATCGCCTGCGGTTCCAGTTGCCATCTGAGGCGCTGGAAATGGGCCAACCCCTGGCGTGCTGCGCGCCCCATCCACAGGGTGATCACCGCACCGGACACGTTGCCCACGAGGGCGACGACGAACGCGGGCCACGCGATGCCGGGGTGGGCGGTGACCAGCGCCGCCAGCACCACTTCACTGGACCCAGGCAGCACGGTGGCCGACAGGAAGGCCGACAGGAACAGGCCCACCAGTCCGGCGTCGACGGACAGCCAGGACTGCAGCCAATGCAGGAAGGGCTGCGCGGTGTCGACCACGGTGGATGCCGGCCGCGCCTAGCGCGTGCGCCGGTACCGGACGAATGCGATCGGGAACTCGTTGGGCTGCGCCGGCGTCATGCGTTCGCGCTCGACTTGCTCGAAGTCGGCACGACGCCAGGCGGGGAATCGCGCGTCACCGGCGAAGTCGCGGTCGATCTCGGTCAGCACGAGTTCGTCGGCCAGCGGCAGCGCAGCGGCGTAGACCTCGGCGCCGCCGATCACGCAGATCCGGCCGCTGTCTGGCGGTGGATCGGCCGCCAGGGCCAGCGCTGCGGGCAGGCTGGTGGCCGTCTCGGCGCCTTCGGCCTGCCATCCCGGCTGGCGGGTCAGCACGATGTTGCGCCGCCCCGGCAGTGGACGGAACCTCGGGGGCAGCGACAGCCAGGTCTTGCGGCCCATCACGACCGGGCAGCCGCTCGTGACGCGGCGGAAGTGCGCCAGATCCTCAGGGATGCGCCAGACCAGGTCGGCCCCGTCGCCGATCACGCCGTTGCGCGCCACGGCTGCCACCAGTTGGATCACGGGCCGGTTCATCGGCCCGCACCCGTGCGTGTGCAACCCGAGCGGCCACGCTTCGCCGAGTGCGTCCCCCCGTGCGAGCGCGGGCGACCCTGGGCCGCCCGAGCCGCTTGCCGGTGGGGTGGCGTCCGCATGGTCACACCGCCACCGGCGCCTTGATCGCCGGATGGTGGAGATAGTCGACGACCTCGAAGTCCTCGTAGGCGTAGTCGAAGATCGACGGCGGGCGTCGTTTCAGATGCAGCACCGGGTAGGGGTAGGGTGTGCGCGACAGTTGCAGGTCGACCTGCTCGCGGTGGTTGGCGTAGATGTGGCAGTCGCCGCCGGTCCAGACGAAGTCGCCCACATCCAGATCGCACTGCTGCGCCAGCATGTGTGTCAACAAGGCGTAACTGGCGATGTTGAACGGCACGCCCAGGAAGATGTCGGCGCTGCGCTGGTAGAGCTGGCAGCTCAGCCGCCCGCGGCCGCCCGGCGTGCCGGACGGCGCGACGTAGAACTGGAAGAAGGCGTGGCAGGGCAGCAGCGCCATCTTCGGCAGCTCGGCCACGTTCCAGGCGCTCACGATGATGCGGCGCGAGTCCGGCTGGGTGCGCAGTTGCTGCACCACGTGGGCGATCTGGTCGATGTGGCCGCCGTCCGGCGTCGGCCAGGCGCGCCACTGCACGCCGTAGACCGGGCCGAGATCGCCGTCTTCGCGCGCCCACTCGTCCCAGATGGTCACGCCGCGCTCCTGCAGCCAGCGCACATTGGCATCGCCGCGCAGAAACCACAGCAGTTCCAGGATGATGCTCTTCAGATGCACCTTCTTCGTCGTCACGAGCGGGAAGCCCTCGTTCAGGTCGAAGCGCATCTGATGCCCGAAGACGCTGGTCGTGCCGGTGCCGGTGCGGTCGCCCTTGGCCACGCCGTGGTCGCGCACGTGGCGCATGAAGTCCTCGTACTGGGCGCGGACGGGGCGTGGGGAGACGGGGTTCATCGTTGGGGAGGCATCGGTCGAGCGCGTCGTCCGTGGTCCGGGCCGAGGCGCCTGCGCCGCGGCTCACACGCCGCGGCAAAACTGCGGATTATCTTCAGGAGGCCCGCCCTGTGTCGGCGGCGGTGTCGAACTGCATCGCGGCCAGCCGTGCATACAGCCCACCACGCGCCACCAGTTCCTCGTGGTGGCCGATGTCGACGATGCCGCCCTGGTCCATCACGACGATGCGGTCGGCTTCCAGCACCGTGGCCAGGCGGTGCGCGATGACGAGCGTCGTGCGTCCGGCCATCGCCGCCTCCAGCGCCGCCTGCACCATGCGCTCGCTCTCGGCGTCCAGCGCACTGGTGGCTTCGTCCAGCAGCAGCAAGGGCGGATTCTTCAGCATGGCCCGGGCGATGCTGATGCGTTGGCGCTGGCCGCCGGACAGGCGCACGCCGCGCTCGCCCAGGAAGGTGTCGTAGCCCTCGGGCAGGGCGGTGATGAACTCGTGCGCGTAGGCCGCGCGCGCGGCCGCCTCGACCTCGGCATCGCTCGCGTCGGGCCGGCCGTAGCGGATGTTCTCCCGCGCACTGGCCGAGAACACCGTGCTGTCCTGCGGCACGATGCCGATGCGCGCGCGCAGCGCCTGCAAGCCCACGTCGCGCACCGACACGCCGTCGACCTGCACCTCGCCCTGCTGCGCGTCGTAGAAGCGCAGCAGCAGTTGCAGCACCGTGCTCTTGCCGGCCCCGCTCGGGCCGACCAGAGCCACGGTTTCGCCCGGGCGCACTTCCAGGCTGAAATCCCTCAGGGCCGCCTGTGCGGGACGCGACGGATAGTGGAAGGTGACGCCGGTGAAGCGCACGGCCGAGCCGCCGCGCACCGCCGGCAGTCCGCGCGGCATCGCCGGCTCCTGCACCGGCGATCGCGCGGCCAGCAATTCCATCAGGCGCTCGGTGGCGCCCGCGGCGCGCAACAGGTCCCCGTAGACCTCGGACAGCACCGCCACCGAGCCGACGAAGATCATCACGAAGAAGACGGTCTGCCCGAGGTGCCCGGCGCTGATGTCGCCGCGCAGCACGGCCTGCGTGCCCTGGTACAGGCCCCACAGCAGCGCGCCGAAGGTGGCGGTGATGATGAAGGCCACGAGCATCGAGCGCACCCGGGTGCGGCGGCGCGCCGCGTCGAAGGCGTTCTCGGTGGACTGGTGGAAGCGCTGCGACTCACGATCCTCCTGCCCGTAGGCCTGGACCACCGGGATCTCGGACAGCACCTCCGCCGCGATGGCGCTGGAGTCGGCCACGCGGTCCTGACTTGCACGGCTGAGCTTGCGCACCCGCCGCCCGAAATACAGGCTGGGCAGCACCACCAGCACCAGGATGCCCAGCACCTGTCCCATGACCAGGGGGTTGGTCACCACCAGCATCGCCAGCGCGCCGACGCCCATGACGGTGTTGCGCAGTCCCAGGCTCAGGGACGAGCCCACCACTGTCTGCACCAGGGTGGTGTCCGTCGTCAGGCGGCTGATGACTTCGCCCGTCTGCGTGGTCTCGAAGAACTCCGGGCTCTGGCGCACGACGTGGGCGTAGACCGCGTCGCGCAGGTCGGCGGTGATGCGCTCACCCAGCCAGGTGACCATGTAGAAGCGCGCCGCCGAGAACAGGCCCAAGGCCGCGCCCACGGCGAACAGCGCCGCGAAGTGCTCGCGCAGGGCCATGAGCCGCTCGCCCGGGTCCGTCGCGACCAGGCCCTGGTCGATCAACGACTTCAGCGCCACGGGCAGCAGCAGGGTGCTGGCAGCGGCCAGCACCAGGAAGCACAGCGCCAGCGCGATCCGCCCCCGGTACGGTCGCACGAAGGGCAGGAGCCCGGAAAGGGAGCGGGGCGTGGTCGCCCGTGCGCGATCGGGGAGGTCTTTCCTGGCCATGGCCGGCAGTCTATCGGCAGCACCGACCCGCAGCCTGGCGGCAGCGGCCAAGGCGGGGCTGCTGCGATACTTCAGCCCCCATGAGCGACCGCTACGCTGTCATCGGCAACCCCATCGCGCACAGCAAGTCGCCGCAGATCCATCTCTCCTTTGCGCAGGCGACCGCCCAGGACATCACCTACGAGCGCCTGCTGGCGCCTGCAGACGGTTTCGGCGCCGCGGTGGATGCCTTCCGGGCGCAGGGCGCGCGCGGCCTGAACATCACGGCGCCGTTCAAGCTCGATGCCTACTCCTACGCGACCGAACTCACCGAGCAGGCGCGCTGGGCGGGCGCCGTCAATGCGATGAAGTTCGAGGGCGACCGGGTGCTGGCCGACAACTTCGACGGGGTCGGGCTGGTGCGTGACGTGGTGCACAACCTCGGCTGCCCGATGGCGGGCCGGCGCGTGCTGGTGCTGGGGGCGGGCGGCGCCACGCGCGGCCTGCTGCTGCCCTTCCTGCAGCAGCATCCGGCTTGCCTGATGATCGCCAACCGCAGTCTCGACAAGGCCCAGGCGCTGGCGGCGCGTGCAGCGGCGCAGGCCGGCGCCGATACCGAGGTGGCCGCCTGCGACTACGTGGGGCTGGCCGCGCACGCCGGTGGCGGCTTCGATCTCGTCTTCAATGCCACGTCGGCCAGCCAGGGTGGGCAGGCGCTGCCCGTGCCGGCGTCGGTGTACGCGCACGGGTGTCTGGCCTATGACCTGGTCTACGGCAAGGGGCTGACTCCGTTCCTGCAGGCGGCGCAGGCGGCCGGTGCCGGTCGGGTGGTCGACGGCGTGGGCATGCTGGTCGAGCAGGCGGCCGAGGCCTTCGCCTGGTGGCGCGGCGTGCGCCCGCGCACCGATGCGGTGATCCGGGCCCTCACCATACCGCTGGTGGCGCCGGTGGCGGCCCCGAACTGATGCTTTCGACGACCCGGAACTGACCATGAAGATCCTGTTGCTCCACGGCGTGAACCTCAACATGTTCGGCAAGCGCGACCCGGCGCAGTACGGCAGCGCGACGCTGGTCGAGATCGACGCGCAAGCCCAGGCGCTCGGGCGGGAGCTCGGCGCCGAGGTCGAGTGCTTCCAGACCAACTTCGAGGGCGCGATGTGTGAGCGCATCCACCAGGCGCATGCGCAGGGCGTGGAAGCGGTGGTGATCAACGCCGGTGCCTGGACGCACTACAGCTACGCCATCCGGGACGCGCTGGCCATCCTGAAGTGCCCCATCATCGAGGTGCACATGTCCAACGTCCATGCGCGGGAGGCCTTCCGTCACGTCTCGGTGTTCTCGGAGGTCGTGCGCGGCCAGATCTGCGGCTTCGGCGTGGACAGCTACCTGCTGGGGGTTCGCGCCGCGGTGTCCGCCGCGCAGGCCGGGCGCCCGATCTGAGAGGTCGTCCGTCCGATCCATTGCTCCTGAGACCATGCACATCGACGGCCACACCGAGCTGATCGCCCACATCGGGTATCCGACGCACAGCTTCAAGGCGCCGCTGATCTACAACCCCTACTTCGCGCACGCCGGCATCAACGCCGTCGTCGTGCCGATGGGGTGCCGGGCCGAGGCCTTCCCTGCGCTGCTGCGCTCGGTGTTCGCGCTCGAGAACATCCGCGGCGCGCTGATCACCATGCCGCACAAGGTCAGCGTCGTCGACCTGCTCGACGAGGTGTCGCCCGCGGTCCGGGTGGCCGGCGCCTGCAATGCCGTGCGGCGGGAGCCCGACGGCCGTCTCGTGGGTGACATGTTCGACGGAGAGGGTTTCGTGCGTGGCGTGCGCCGCAAGGGCGTGCAGGTGCAGGGCGCGCGCGTGCTGATCGTCGGCGCGGGGGGTGTCGGCTCGGCGATCGCCGCCTCCTTCGCCGGTGCGGGCGTGGCCGCGCTGTCGCTGCACGACCTGCGTGCCGAATCGGCGCTGGCCCTGGCCGCACGGCTGCGCCAGCACCATCCGGCCATCGAGGTGCGCACCGGCTCGAACGATCCGGCCGGGCACGACATCGTCGTCAACGCCACGCCCATGGGCATGGAGCCGGGTGACCCGCTGCCGCTGGACGTCATGCGCCTGGCGCCTTCCACCTTCGTCGGCGAGGTCGTGATGCGCCAGACGATGACGGCCTTCCTGCAGGCGGCGCAGGCGCGCGGCTGCCGCTTCCAGATCGGCACCGACATGCTGTTCGAGCAGATCCCGGCCTATCTCGAGTTCTTCGGTCTGCCGACGACCTCGGCCGAGGTGCTGCGCAGCGCGGCGAAAATCCAGCCCTCATGAGGAGCCGCAAGGCCAGGCCGGCCGAACCATGGACGCATGACCGATGAGCATTCCCGTCGAACGTGAGACCCTCAGCGACGCCTCGAACCCGATGGGCATCGAGGGCGTGGAGTACATCGAGTACCGCACCGCCAGGCCGCAGGCCCTGGGGCAGGTGCTGGAGTTGATGGGCTTCCGCCCGGTGGCACGCCACCGCTCGCGCGAGGTGCTGCTGTACCGGCAGGGGTCGATGAACCTGATCATCAACGCCCACGCCGGCGCCGGCAGCCACCTCCAGCCGGTGCCCGAGGTCCCGTCCATCGCCGCGATCGCGGTGCGGGTGCGCGATGCGGCGGCAGCGCACGCCCGCGCCATCGAGCTCGGTGCCTGGGACGTCCCGGTGCGCGTGGCGCCGATGGAGCTGCACATTCCATCCATCCACGGCGTGGGCGCCTCGCGCGTCTATTTCGTCGACCGTCACCGGGAGTTCTCGATCTACGACGTCGATTTCGTGCCTATCCCGGGGGTGGATCCGCAGCCGCCGGCCATGTCCGGGTTGCGCTGGTTCGGCGTGGTCCAGTACATCGGCGCCGGCCGGACCGAAGACTGGGTCGAGTTCTATCGTGAGTTGTTCGGGTTCCTGGAGCTGGGCGAGGACCGGCAAGCCGGTGTGCTACCCAAGGGCACTGTGCTGCGCAGCCCCGATGGCAGCCTGCACCTGCAGCTGATCGAGCCCGACAGCGTGGTCGAGGACGGCGGCGAGCACTTCCAGCGCGTGGCTTTCGGCGCGCCCGACGTGCCGGCGGCGGCAGCGGCGCTGCGCGAGCGCGGCGTGCACTTCGTCGAGACCGAGCGCCTGCACGTCCAGACGCGTGGGGCGCTCACGCGCAGCTGGCTTGGCGGGCTGATGTTCGAACTCGTCCACGTGGACGCCTGAGCGCGCGACGGCCATGTTCATCCGCGACTTCGGGCTCGACACGATCACGCTGGCCGGCGCGCTGCCGGGCAAGCTGCAGGCCATCCGCGAGGCCGGCTTCTCGCAGGTGATGCTGTCGGCGCGCGACATTGCCGGTCATGCCGGGGGTGTCGACGACGCCGTGGCCTGCGTGCGCGCCAGTGGCCTGCGCGTGACGGGCTTCCAGGTGCTGCGCGACTTCGAGGGCCTGTCGGGCCACCTGCACGGCTACAAGGTGGATGTGGCCAAGAGCATGATCTCGATGTGCAAGGCGGTCGGCGCGCCGCTGCTGCTGGCCTGCTCATCGACGTCGCAGCACGCCAGCGCAGACCTGCACGCCATCGGACGCGACCTGCGCAAGCTTGCGATGCTGGCGCTGCCGCACGGGATCCGCATCGTCTACGAGGGCCTGTCCTGGGGCCGTCACATCAACGAGTACACGACGGCGTGGCAGGCGGTCCAGCTGGGTGACATGCCCAACCTCGGGCTGGCGATCGACTCGTACCACCTTTTCGCCACCAGGACGGCGCTCGACGGTCTGGACGAGATCGACCCGGCCCGGATCTTCTTCGTCCAGTTGTCGGACTTCATGTGGAACGAGGTACGCACGCCCGAGGAGCGCATGGCCACGGCGCGTACCTTCCGCGTCTTTCCCGGCGAAGGCGTGCACACACCACAACTGACGGAGCTGGTGCTTCGCCTGCAGCGCATGGGCTACGCGGGCGACTACAGCTTCGAGGTCTTCAACGACGATTACCAGCAGATGCCGCCGTCGGTCGTGGCCGCGCGCGGCCGCCGCGCCGCCGAATGGCTGGCCGAGGAGGTGCTGCGTCGCTCGGTGCCCCTGCCGCACGAGGGTCGGCTGGACCGCACCGCGGCGCTGGCGCGCCGCCTTTCAGGCCCCCCGGCGCCTATTGAAGCCTGACACCCCACGGAGGATTCCACGTGATCATCGACTGCCACGGCCACTACACCACCGCGCCCAAGGCGCTCGAGCAATGGCGCAACCAGCAGATTGCCGGCATCCAGGACCCGGCGGTGATGCCCAAGGTCGCTGACCTGCGCATCAGCGACGACGAACTGCGAGAGTCGATCGAGGCCAACCAGTTGCGCCTGATGCGCGAGCGCGGATCCGACCTGACGATCTTCAGCCCGCGCGCCAGCTTCATGGCGCACCATATCGGCGACTTCCAGGTCAGCGCCACCTGGGCGGCGATCTGCAACGAGCTGTGCTTCCGCGTCAGCCAGCTCTTCCCGCAGCACTTCATCCCCGCGGCGATGCTGCCGCAGAGCCCCGGGGTCGATCCGCGCACCTGCATCCCCGAGTTGGTCAAGTGCGTCGAGCAGTATGGCAACGTCGCAATCAACCTCAACCCCGACCCGTCCGGTGGCCACTGGACCAGCCCGCCGCTGACCGACCGCCACTGGTACCCCATCTACGAGAAGATGGCCGAGTACGACATTCCGGCGATGGTGCATGTCAGCACGAGCTGCAACGCCTGCTTCCACACCACAGGGGCGCATTACATCAACGCCGACACCACGGCCTTCATGCAGCTGATCCAGGGCGATCTGTTCAAGGACTTCCCGACGTTGAAGTTCATCGTGCCGCACGGCGGCGGCGCGGCGCCCTACCACTGGGGGCGCTACCGCGGGCTGGCGCAGGAGCTGAAGAAGCCGCTGCTGAAGGACCACCTGCTGCACAACGTGTTCTTCGACACCTGCGTCTATCACCAGCCCGGGATCGACCTGCTCACCAAGGTGATCCCGGTGGACAACATCCTGTTCGCCAGCGAGATGATCGGCGCGGTGCGCGGCGTCGACCCGGAAACCGGCTTCAACTACGACGACACCAAGCGCTACATCGAGGCCAGCACGCAACTGACGCCGGCGCAGAAGCATCAGATCTACGAGGGCAACGCACGTCGCGTCTACCCGCGGCTGGATGCGGCGCTGAAGGCGCAGGGGCGCTGATCGGCTCGTCGCGTGCCGGGTCTTGTCCCGCTTGGCAAGGCAGGCATCCCCCCTTCCCACCATCCGTCCATCGGAGACGCTCATGCAAGGACACCCCCAGGAACTCGGCATCGTGCGCCGCCGCATCGAGCGCGCCGATCGTGCGGCCACCGACCGGCTGGCGGCGTTCGGCTGCGCAACCGTCCACGAGGCCATGGGCCGGCTCGGCCTGATGCAGCCGTACATGCGCCCGATCTACCCCGGCGCCCAGGTGTCGGGGACGGCTGTGACGGTGCTGCTGCACCCGGGCGACAACTGGATGATGCACGTGGTGGCCGAGCAGATCCAGCCCGGCGACATCGTCGTGGCGGCGATCACGGCCGAATGCACCGACGGCTACTTCGGCGACCTGCTCGCCACCTCCTTCAAGGCGCGTGGCGCGCGTGCGCTGGTCATCGACGCCGGCGTGCGGGATGTCAAGACGCTGACCGAGATGGGTTTCCCGGTCTGGAGCAAAGCCGTGAGCGCCAAGGGCACGGTCAAGGCGACGCTGGGTTCGGTGAACGTGCCGGTGGTCTGCGCCGGGGCGCTGGTGCACCCGGGCGACGCCATCGTCGCCGACGATGACGGGGTGGTCGTCGTCCCGGCGGCCATCGTGGCCGCCGTGGCCGACGCAGCCGCTGCGCGCGAGGCCAATGAGGGCGACAAGCGCGCCAAGCTGGCCGCCGGGATCCTGGGGCTGGACATGTACAAGATGCGCGAACCGCTGCAGAAGGCGGGCTTGCGCTACGTGGACTGATCACGCGCTGCGTGGTGTGATGAATCGTCAGGAAAGAACGGAAGGGCAGGGCGCTTGCCCCGCATGAGCGGCCCGTACGAGCCAGGCACTGGAGCAGGCATGCAGATTTCGATCATCGGCTTCGGCGAGGTGGGCCGCATCCTGGCCGAGGACTTGCGCACGCAGGGTCTGGACGTGTGCGTCTTCGACCGGAAGCTGCCGGGTGAGGCCGGCGAGCCGATGCGTGAGCATGCGCGGCGGCTGGGTGTGCGGCTTGCGGGCGATCACGCCCAGGCTGTGGCCGGCGCCGACCTCGTCATCAGTGCCGTCACAGCCAGCCAGGCGGTGCCTGTGGCGCAGGATTGCGCGCCCGGTCTGAAGCCGAGCGCCTACTTTCTCGACTTCAACTCGGCGTCGCCGGGCGCCAAGATCCGCGCCGCCGGCGTGGTGGATGGCGCTGGCGGGTGCTATGTCGAAGGCGCGGTGATGACGTCCGTGCCGCCCTACCGGATCAAGGTGCCTTTGCTGCTGGGCGGGCCGCACGCACCGGCGCTGCAGCCGCGACTGAACGACCTGGGCTTCGACGCCAGGGTGGCGAGCGAGAAGCTCGGTGTGGCCTCGGCGACCAAGATGTGCCGCAGCGTGATGGTCAAGGGCCTGGAGGCGATGCTGATCGAGAGCTTCACCACGGCACGGCACTACGGTGTCGAGGATGCCGTCATCGCCTCGTTGCAAGAGACCTTCCCCGGCATCGACTGGGAGCAGCAGGGCGCCTATTTCTTCCAGCGCGTGATCGAGCACGGCCGCCGCCGCAGCGAGGAGGTTCGCGAGGTCGCACAGACCGTGCGCGAGGCCGGACTCGAGCCCTGGTCAGCCAGCGGCACGGCCGAGCGCCAGGCCTGGGTGGCCGATCTGGCCGACGCCGGACTGTTCGGCAAGCGCGGCGAAGCCGGCTTTGCGCGCAGCGCTGACTGGCGCCTCGAAGCCGACCGCTTGCGGGCCCACCTGCATCGGCGCGAGGACTGCTGACGCCAGACGATTTCCTGTCACCCCTTCGGTCGCTCCCCGTCGACGCCGAGGAGCGCGCCTCCATCACCACCGCAACGGCACGACGGCAACGACGGCAACGACATGACTGACACCGCTTTCCAGAAGACCCCCGGCTGGCTGGACTGGTACGCCGGCCCGAGCAAGCCGCGCTTCGTGCTGCCGCCGGGCAGCGTCGACGCGCATTGCCACGTCTTCGGCCCCGGCGCCGAGTTTCCCTATGCGCCCGAGCGCAAGTACACGCCTTGCGATGCGAGCAAGCAGCAGTTGTTTTCGCTGCGCGACCACCTGGGCTTCGCCCGCAACGTGATCGTGCAAGCCACCTGCCACGGCGCCGACAACCGGGCGCTCGTCGACGCCTGCAGGGCCAGCGGCGGCCGCGCCCGCGGCGTGGCCACGGTGCGCCGCAGCGTCAGCGACGCCGAGTTGCAGGCGCTGCACGCGGCCGGCGTGCGTGGCGTGCGCTTCAACTTCGTCAAGCGCCTGGTGGACTTCACGCCCAAGGACGAGCTGATGGAGATCGCCGCCCGCGTGGCGCAGTTGGGCTGGCACGTGGTGATCTACTTCGAGGCGGTGGACCTGCCCGAGCTGTGGGACTTCTTCACCGCGCTGCCGACGACGGTGGTGGTGGACCACATGGGACGCCCCGACGTGCGCAAGCCGCTGGACGGGCCGGAGTTCGGCCTGTTCCTGCGCTTCATGCGCGAGCACGCCAATGTCTGGAGCAAGGTGAGCTGCCCCGAGCGCCTGAGCGTGGCGGGCCCGCCGGCGCTGCGCGGCGAGCAGGCCGCCTACCGCGACGTCGTGCCCTTCGCCCGGCGCGTGGTGGAGGAGTTCCCCGACCGTGTGCTGTGGGGCACCGACTGGCCGCACCCCAACCTGAAGGACCACATGCCCGACGACGGCCTGCTGGTGGACTTCATCCCCCACATCGCCCCCACGCCCGAGCTCCAGCGCAAGCTGCTGGTGGACAACCCGATGCGTTTGTATTGGCCGGAGGAGGGGCGGTGACCCACCGCTTCCCGTCCACTGGGCTGCATCCTCTCGAGCCCGGTGGGGCGGGGTACCCTGCTCCGCTCATGTCCTCCGCCGCCGGCCTGCGGCCGACGGCTCCCCCTTTACTTCGCTGCGCAGGGTACCCCGCCCCACCGGGCCGCGGAGATGGTGGCTCGCCCACGGTGGTGTCCCCTGGATGCGGGCAGGCCGAGGCGGGTGGTGAGCCCCCGCAGCGAAGTAAAGGAGGAGGGCCGGGCGCAGCCCGGGCCGGGGGAGCGAGCCCGGACACGAACAGTCCGGTGGACTGTTCGTGCCTGGCGAGCGCCCGGGGCTCTCGTCCCGGGCATGAGCGGAGGGGGCTCGCCGCCCGCCTCGGCTCGCGAGCCGGCGCCCGGCCTTTCGTGGTGTGCGGAGGGGGTCGCCCCACCCCGATGGCCCGCAAAGCGCTGGCTAGCAATCCCCAGTACGGTCTCGACAGGAACCGATACCGAACTCCCTGCAAAAGCCACCCGGTTCCACCGCCACCGCAAAGAAGCTGACATGGCCCTCCACAAACCCTATCTCGACGTCCCCGGCACGACCATCTTCGACGCCGAGCAGTCCCGCAAGGGCTACCACCTCAACCAGTTCTGCATGAGCCTGATGAAGGCCGACAACCGCCAAGCCTTCCTCGCCGACCCGCGGGCCTACCTCGACCAGTGGCCCATGACCGAGGCACAGAAGCAGGCCGTCCTCGCGCGCGACCTCAATCGCTGCATCGCCGAAGGCGGCAACATCTACTTCCTGGCCAAGATCGGCGCCACCTACGGCAAGAGCTTCCAGCAGATGGCCGGCAGCATGACCGGCATGACCGAAGAGGAATATCGCGACATGATGATCGCCGGCGGCCGCAGCGTCGAAGGCAACCGCCACCTCGGCGAGGACGGCAGCGCGCAACCGCACCGCCAGCCCCAGGGCAGCAGCACCACCACCGGGTTCTGACACCATGGCCCGCATCACCGCCTCCGTCTACACCTCCCACGTCCCGGCCATCGGCGCCGCGCTCGACCTCGGCAAGAGCGGCGAGCCCTACTGGCAGAAGGTCTTCGCCGGCTACGAATTCGGCAATCGCTGGCTGCAGGCGCAGAAGCCTGACGTGGTGTTCCTCGTGTTCAACGACCACGCCACCGCCTTCAGCCTCGACATGATCCCGACCTTCGCCATCGGCACCGCGGCGCAGTACCAGCCCGCCGATGAAGGCTATGGCGCGCGGCCGGTCCCCGTGGTCCAGGGCCACCCGGAGCTCGCCTCGCACATCGCGCAGAGCGTGATCCAGGAGGATTTCGACCTGACCATCGTCAATCGCATGGACGTCGACCACGGCCTGACGGTGCCGCTGTCGTTGATGTGCGGCGCGCGCGACCCGAAGACCGAGTCCTGGCCGTTCAAGGTCATCCCGTTTGCCGTCAACGTGGTGCAGTACCCCGTGCCGTCCGGACGGCGTTGCTTCGCGCTCGGCCAGGCCATCCGGCGCGCGGTGGAATCGTTCGACGAAGACCTGAACGTCCAGATCTGGGGCACCGGCGGCATGAGCCACCAGTTGCAGGGCCCGCGTGCCGGCCTGATCAACCGCGAGTGGGACAACCACTTCCTCGACCGCCTGATCGACGACCCGGCGGGCCTCGCGCAAGTGCCACACATCGAATACGTGCGCGAGGCCGGCAGCGAGGGCATCGAGCTCGTGATGTGGCTGATCGCGCGCGGCGCGATGGCCGATGTGGCGGGCGGGCCCAAGCCGCGTGTCGCGCAACGCTTCTAC
>Ga0172376_10005391_pt1 | contig 14296 bp, 12 predicted proteins | sample Lak35m_FD_121114 | JGI IMG/M metagenome (GOLD analysis project Ga0172376, IMG submission 121114) | Freshwater microbial communities from Kabuno Bay, South-Kivu, Congo - kab_092012_35m | ecosystem: Environmental > Aquatic > Freshwater > Lake | place: Democratic Republic of the Congo: South-Kivu...
AGCGGCGTCCCGCCGCTTTTCGCGTTCTCCAGCGATCTGCGTCGCTTGCGAAAATGCATTGCTCAGCAGCGATTTGGCAGAGGAGCCCGCGTCACCGCCTTTTGAGGCTTTCTTCCAACGAAGGTGTGTACTTGCGAACGCGAACAGCGGCGAGACGCCGCTGCTACTGGCTGAGGAAACTCCAGCCCGCTTTGCCGTCCTTGTTTTTTTGACTATCGAAGTCGCGTTACTCTTCCGCCTCGCCGGAATCTTCGGACAGTTCCCTCAGAAACTCGACCGCTTCTTCCGCCGTCGGTACGTCGACGCCCGGCTTGCGCCCGGCCCGGTCGGCTTCGGCCAGAAGATCCAGCGCTTCCGAATCTTCGTCCCGATCCAGGGCGCGGCGGGCGCGGTATCCCAGCGAGCCGGCCAGTTGGGCCTTGGCCGCCGGCAGCCGCTCGATGAGGCGCTGCGTCCGCGACGTGATCCGGCCCTTCAGGGCCTTCGTACTCGCCGCGACCGTATCGCCCAGGGGCTCGAACGCCTTGCCGGCATCGTGCAACAGGGCCGCCGTCAACAATTCCTCGTCATACGGATTCCGGTTCCTGACGTATTCGAAAACCTGAAGGCTGTGATACAGGGCACCCCCTTCCGGATGGGTCTTCGGATCCTGCTTCACCCGTTCGAGCATTTTCAGCAGCGACAGAAAATGATCGAACCGGTCGGCATAGGTCGAACCGGCCTGAAGGTCGGCCGAAACAGGCTCGTCCGGCGCGGCTTGTGTGGCTTCGTCCTGCTCGGCGGATTCCGCCTGTCGTTCGAAAATCTCCAGAACCATCGCATCCGGCGGCAGCTCGCCAGGGCGGACAACCAGCCCGAGCACGGCGACGGCCTGCATTTTCGCGGCGTGCAGATCGGCCGCCTCCGGCTGACGCAACTTCTTACTTTCCAGACCGTTGCCGAGAATCCCGGTCAGCCGCCGCGCCGCTTCCGTGGCGATCTGCCGATGCAGTCTCGTCATGTCGCGCGATTGCTCGGCTTTCGTTCTGTCGTACGCCTTGCGATATTTGTCGAGTCTGCTCATCCGTCCGGTTTCCGTGTTTTCGTCGTTGCTCGTGGCGATCCCGGTGCGATCCGGAACCCGCCTCAGTCCTTTTCCGCAGGCTTCCGCGTGACGTAAACGTCACACACGCAATTCCTTCCGTATCCGACCAAATCGTCCGATGCGGTTCGGTCGATCCGGACATCCCAGCCGGCTTCGCGCAGTTTCGCCGGGAAATCCTCCCCGAATTCCGTGTGCACCACCCATCCCCAACGGCCACCCGGATGGTGCAGCCGGGGCTTGATCCGGTCGATCCAGGCGCCCGCCGGGTCACGAACCAGGCGGGGCTCCGTTCGTGGCGTGCCCGGCTTCATGGGCACGGTGAAGATGTGCAGCCCGCCCGGCTTGAGCACCCGGGCGATCTCGCCCAGGGCCTGATCGAGGTCGGGCACATGCTCCAATGTTTCCGAGTCGATCACGGCCGAAAAAGTTCCATCGGCGAAGGTCATTTTCTGGGCGTCCTCATGCCGCACGCCTTTGACGATCGTGCCCGCCTGGGCCCCATCGACATAATCCGTGAGAATTGTCCCCGGGAGTTTCCGAAACACGTCGTCGAGACCGTCGATCCGGTTGAGAATCAGAATCGGCCCGAATTCGTCACCCATTTCGGCCCGGTTCTTTTCGTCGAGGAACACGGCCGCGATGCGTCGGGCCCGATGTTTCGAACCGCACCAGGGGCAGATCAGCGATTCCTTGAGTCTCAGGTCGATGGCTTCTCTCGTATCGAGTCCCCACATCGTCACGAGTTCCTGGCCGACGGCTTCCGGCACGAACGCCTTGGGCCCCCGTCGGCCACAGACGGCACAATCCGTCCACGGGCAGGTCGCGAAAATTCGTGCCCAGCGCAGGATCTTTCGGGCGGTCAGCACGACCGGATTGTAGACAGCGAGCAGAAGCGTTTTGAGGGTTCTGGGCAATTGAGGGAACCCGCTCATGACGTAGCGGCGTCGGAAACGATTCTCGAACCGGGTTTTGTCGCCTTGACCCCTGTCTGGACACCGAACTAAAATCCATTTATGCCCCGAAGGAATCCGGAAAGGCAAGTGATCTCGGCGAAGTTCGGCTTTCCGCCTGCCGAGCCACGACACATCGGCACATCCGATTGAAGGAACCGAAACGCAAATGGCATATTCGACGACCGTTGAACGTCACAAAACTCGTGAGGTGGGCGTCGGCGACCACGTGGTGGGGGGCGACAATCCGATCTGGGTCCAGTCGATGACCACGACGGACACCTTCAACGCCCAGGCCACGCTTGAGCAGATCCTCCGGCTCGAAGAAGCCGGTTGCGAAATCGTGCGGGTGACGGTTCCCAAGAAGGAAGATGTCGAAGCGATCCGCCACATCAAGCCGAAGATCAAAATTCCGCTGATCGCCGACATCCATTTCGATTACCGGATGGCCCTGGCGTGCATGGACGCGAAGACCGACGACGGCAAGCGCGCGGTCGACAAAGTGCGCATCAATCCCGGCAACATCGGCGGCCGCAAGCGTTATGAGGACGTCATTCGCAAGGCGAAGGACACCGGCACGCCGGTGCGCATCGGCGTGAATTCCGGTTCGCTCGAAGAGGACCTGATCGACAAATACGGCTTCCCCTGCCCTGAGGCGATGGTCGAATCGGCGCTTCGGCATATCGAAATCGCCGAGAGCCTCGGCTTTTACGACATGATCATCAGCCTGAAGGCCAGCCACGTGCCGACGGCCGTGGAATGCTACACGCTGTTCGCCAAAAAGAGCGATTATCCGACCCACGTCGGCATCACCGAAGCGGGCAGCCGCGAATACGGCACGCTCAAATCGGCGGCCGGGATCGGGGCGATTCTGTTGCGGGGCGTGGGCGACACGATTCGGGTGAGTCTTCTGGGCGACCCTGTGCCCGAAATCGCCGCCGGTTTCGACATTCTGCGGGCGTGCGACCGCCGTGTCACGCGGTCGGAAGTCGTCGCCTGCCCGACCTGCGGTCGATTGGACATCGACCTGGAACGGATCGTGGCGGAGGTCGAGGAACGGATGAAGAACCTGTCGCACCCTCTTCGGATCAGCATTCTGGGTTGTCTGGTCAACGGTTTCGGCGAGGCCAAGGAGGCCGACCTGGGCATCGCGGCCGGCAGCGGCAAGGGCGTGATCTTCAAGCGTGGCGTGCCGATCCGCAACGTGCTTGAGGCGGACATGGTCGACGCTCTCTGGGAAGAGGTCATGCGGTTCGAGGAAGACACGCCTGCGCTGGACAGCTACCTGGCCAAACAGCAGCAGAAGGAAGCGAAAAAATCGATCCTGCCCGTCATCGGTTGAAGAACCTTGGGCGGAAAAACGAAATCAGCGCGATTTCGCCTGACGATACCTTGACTCAGAGTCGAGGACACGTCAAAATGTCAGCCTTATCGCGGATTGGTTCAAGACCAGGAGCACGTCGCCATTGGCGTGTTCGCATTTTTCCGCTTGGATCGTCGTCCCGTGCGAAGTGCGGCTCGGGCAGTCGATCGGGTCTTGCCGGGCGAACCCTGTATCGTCCGGAGTCGATGCGAAAAAGGACACTAGAGGAACTGCCGTTTCCATGCCTACCATCAATCAGTTGATCCGAAGTCCGCGAGTCAAGAAGGTTTACCGCAGCAAGTCACCGGTGCTCGAGTCGTGCCCGTTCAAGCGAGGCGTCTGCCTGCAGGTCAAGACGATGACCCCGAAGAAGCCGAACTCCGCGTTGCGGAAGGTCGCCCGGGTCCGTCTGTCCAATCAGAAGGAAGTCACGGCTTACATTGGTGGCGAAGGTCACAACCTTCAGGAACACTCGATCGTTCTGGTTCGGGGCGGCCGGGTCCGCGATTTGCCGGGCGTGCGTTATCACATCGTCCGGGGTGTGCTGGACAGTTCCGGTGTCGCCGATCGGAAGCAGGCCCGTTCGAAGTACGGTGCCTCGGCCAAGAAGGCTGCCGCGGCCAAGGGCAAGAAGAAGTAATCACGTCGCAAGTCCGCAACGACACGCCTGACCGCCGAAATCCGTCGGCCCGCAAGGTCACGTTTCGTTCTTCAATGCATGGGATCGATACAGGAACATGGCTCGAAAATTCACGGCTAGCAAGTCTCAACTCAAGCCGGACGCGCGGTACAACTCGCTCCTGGCCTCCAAGTTCATCAACAACCTCATGTACGACGGCAAGAAGTCCGCTGCCCGGCAGGTCTTCTACGACGCCATGGAATTGATCCAGAAGCGGGTTCAGGCCGACAACGTCATCGACGTCTTCCACCGTGCCGTCGACAACGTCAAGCCCGTCGTCGAAGTCCGTTCGAAGCGCGTCGGTGGTGCCACCTACCAGGTGCCCATGCAGGTCAAGCCGACTCGTCAGCAAACGCTGGCCATTCGCTGGATCCTGGCCGCAGCCCGCGACAAGAAGGGCCGCCCCATGCACATGAAACTGGCGGACGAACTCATCGCCGCCTACAACCGTGAAGGCGCCGCCGTCACCAAGCGCGAAAACGTCCACAAGATGGCCGACGCCAACAAGGCGTTCGCCCACTTCGCCTGGTGATCCGCGAATTCATGCGATAGATTTCAGCCTAAAGCCTCACCTTACGGTGAGGCTTTTGCTTTTCGGTTCTTCATGGATTTCCGTCCGTTCGATCGAATGGTTTGCCTTCGGTCGATCACGTGTGACGGTTTTTCGATCGTCGCCGTCCATTCCGGTCGGATCCTCCGGACTATCGACACGTGGACTGTTCGGACATCGCGATGCGATGTCACGGATTTCATTCAGCACCAAAGGTGCGAAACATCTCAGCCGTGGGCAACGCTTACGGAATGAGCTGTGGGAAGCGAGGGTCTGGAGGAATGCCATTCGCTCCCGGATGCCGGGCCACCGGCCCGGCATCCGGGAGCGAATGGTATCGCAAAGCTCTCTCTTGTCAGGGCTTAGGGCTACCTGGGCCGTTGGCCCAGGCTGGAATATAACGGGCCGTTGGCCCTGGAAAGCGATCTCCCTGCGGGGGTAAGACGATGGCATCCGCCGATGAATGACTCATGGCAATCGGTGGAGACCCTTTTTTTCGTTCTTCCCGACTCTCGGCCACGTACGTCCGAAATCAGGCCGTTTCCCACTCGCCCGAAAAGACTTCCGTCGCGGGGCCCGTCATGAACACGCTGCTGGCGTCTGTCGGCCACGACAGCTTCAGCGGACCGCCAGGCAGGTGGGCCGTGATCGATCGGTCGGTCCGGCCCGTCAGGATGCCCGCCACGCACACGGCACATGCCCCGGTGCCGCAGGCCAGCGTGATGCCCGAGCCACGCTCCCACGTCGCCATGTTCACGGTCGACCGGTCGATCACCTGGGCGAAATGCACGTTCACGCGATTCGGGAACGCCGGGTGCCGCTCAAGCAGCGGGCCGACCGCGGCCAGATCGACCTTCGCAAGATCGTCGACGAAGATCACGAAATGGGGGTTCCCCATGCTCAAGGCCGTGCCCTTCCAGACCGTGCCGCCGGCTTCCAAAGGCTGCTCGACGACAGGATCGCCCGGCAACGTCGTCGGGATTTTCGCCGCCTCAAGGATTGGCTCGTCCATGTCGACCGTGATCCACTCGACTTTGCCGGCCGAGTCGGTCGTCACGTCCAGCGTCAGCACGCCCCGGCCCGTTTCGATGGCAATGCGCGGCTTCGTCGCGATGCCGTGATCATGGACATACTTGGCGACGCACCGGACGCCGTTGCCGCACATGACCCCCTCGGAACCGTCGGCGTTGAACATCCGCATGCGGGCGTCGGCCTTGTCGCTCGGCAGAATCAGGATCAGGCCATCGCCGCCGATCCCGAAGTGCCGGTCGCTCACGGCCACGGCCAGTGCCGTGATATCCTCAGGAATCGCCTGGCCGAAACCGCTGACGTAAACGTAATCGTTGCCCAGGCCGTGCATTTTCGTGAATCGCATGGTTCGAAGCGCTTTCCTGTCCCACTGCTGATTGGCGGATCTATCACGAATTCGCACGACGGTGCGATTCGCGCGGCTCAATCATATCTTATGGTCCAGGAATTTTGCCCCTCGGGGTCTGCGAATCGCGATCGGAAACGCCCCCCGCGACAAATCCGCTCGTGGCAGTCTATGATATCCGGATGTCGGTCGCGTTTCGGACGATATCGACGCGGATGCGATCCGAAACGCGGGTTCGATTCGATCGAGTCCGCTTTCCCAGAAGAACGGAACCAACGGCCAATGCTCGGCGTGCCCCAACCCAGCCCCTGGGATCTGAACTTCCGGATTCTTGGCATTCCTGTTCGCATCACGCCATGGTTCTGGATCATTTCGGCCGCACTGGGATGGAGCGACGGCGATTTCCAGCGCATCGTCGTCTGGGTCGGATGCGTGCTCGTGTCGATCCTGGTTCACGAAATGGGCCACGCGCTCACGAACCGGGCTTTCGGCCGTCAGCCTGCCATTCTGCTGCACGGGATGGGTGGTCTGTGCTTCGCGAGTGAAGGCCCGCCAATTTCCCGCTGGAAACGGATCCTCATCATCTTCGACGGCCCGCTTGCCGGCTTCATGCTCTATGGCCTGGTGGTTCTGATCAGGCGCTTCGCCCGTGTCGAAGACCCGATCACTCAGGAAATCCTGATTCAACTGGCCTTCATCAACCTGGTCTGGAGCATTCTGAACCTGATCCCCATCTGGCCGCTGGACGGCGGTCAGATCGCGGGCGTCATTTTTCAGGGCATTTCCAGACGCCGCGGCCAGGAGCTCACGCACGGCATATCGCTCGTGCTTTCCGCCCTTCTCGCCATTTGGCTGTATCAGCGCAACGGCTCGATTTACAACATCCTGCTCTTGAGCATGTTCGCGATGAACAACTTCCAGATGCTGCAACTGATTCACCAGCGGCAATGGCAGGATCCGGAAGATTCCGAACAATGGTGGCGCCGATGAGACCCGGCCGTTCGATTCATCCTCGAACCGGGTCGGCACAGGAGTGCCTTCCAGGCCTAACCGCATCGTGAATTCGCCACGATTCGATGATGTGAGATTTGCGGATTGGGTGGAATTCGTGGTTTCTGGTAGCTCGGGCATTCGGATGAATGCTTCGTTCGATTCCCTTGTCGAAATGGTTTTGGCACAATAGAAATGAATGACGAGCGAGCGATGAGTCACATCCCGATGGAATCCCCTGACTGCAGTTCCCCACGGCCAACATGACAAAACGTCGAACCGCCAAGAGACCGATCCCCGCGACTTCCGAGGACCTGAGCCAGGCGATCGATCCGTCGCAGGCTTTTGCCGCATTGAAGGGAGCGAACGGCCCCGGCACGGGCAAGAAAGGCCGGGAACTTCCGCTTTTGCCGCTTCGTGGCGAAGTCGTTTTCCCGAATACGATCGTACCGATCGTGATCAACCGCACGGCCGGGATCGCTCTGGTCGACGCCGTCTCGTCGGCCCCGGACCGGACGATCGTCCTGGCGACCCAGATCGAGGTCGAAACGGAAGTACCCACACGCAGCGACCTTGCGGACTTCGGCTGCGTGGGCCAGATCCTCCAGATGCTCAAATTCCCTGACGGCACGACCCGGATCGTCTTCCAGGGCATGTCCCGTGCCCGGATCGGCAAAATTCAGCGGCCAGAACCATTTCCGACCGTAACCGTCACACCGGTGCTCGAAAAGGACCACAAAGGCCTGGAAATCGAAGCCCTCATTCATCAGTCGCGCAAGCTCCTGGCACGCATGGTCAAACAGACGCAGCAGGTGCCCGAGGAGCTTCAAGTCGCGGCCATGAACACGTCCGACCCGGCCCGGCTGGTGGACCTGTTCGCGTCGAGTCTGCCGTTCACGGTCGAAGAAAAGCTCGAGATGCTTTCGGAACAGGACGTCAAGAAACGCTCGAAGATCCTCATCCGCTATTGGACGCGACACCTGGAGGTGATCGAACTGGCCGGTCGCATCCAGGCCCAGGTCGGTTCGGAAATCACCAAGGCCCAGCGCGACCATTTCATCCGCCAGCAGATCAAGGCGATGCAGGAGGAACTCGGCGAGAATTCGGACGAATCCTCCGAAGCTTCGCAAATGCTTGCGAAACTGGAAACCGCCAATCCGCCGGAAGCCGTCATGACGGAAGCCCGCCGCGAACTTGAGCGGCTTTCGAACATGCACCCGAGTTCGGCCGAGTATTCGATCGTCCGCACCTACCTGGACTGGATCATCCACCTGCCCTGGAACACGTCGACCCGCGACCGTCTGGATCTTCGTCTGGCTCGTAGCATTCTGGACAAGGACCACTACGACCTGGAAAAGATCAAGGAACGGATCATCGAGTATCTCGCGGTGCGCAAGCTGAAGAAGGATTTGAAGGGCCCGATCCTGTGCCTCGTCGGCCCGCCCGGTACCGGCAAAACCAGCCTCGGCCGCTCGGTCGCCGATGCCCTGGGCCGCAAATTCGTGCGGATGAGCCTCGGCGGCATTCACGACGAAGCCGAAATTCGTGGCCACAGAAGAACTTACATCGCTGCCCTTCCAGGCCGGATCATTCAGGGCCTGCGCAAGGCTGGTTCGAACAATCCGGTCTTCGTATTGGACGAGGTCGACAAACTGGGCAACGACTTCCGCGGCGACCCGGCGTCGGCTCTGCTGGAAGTTCTTGACCCTGAGCAGAATACGACATTCCACGATCATTATCTGGACGTGGAGTTCGACCTTTCGAAAGTTCTGTTCATCGCGACGGCGAACACGGCCGAGACGATCCCTCATGCCCTTCTGGACAGGATGGAAATCCTCGAACTGCCCGGCTACAGCGAAGAGCAGAAGTTCGCCATCGCTCGCAGGCACCTGATCCCCAAGCAACTGGAAGCCCACGGCCTGAAGTCCGAATCCGTCACGCTTCCGGATCAGGCCGTCCGCACGATCATCGCGGATTACACGCGTGAAGCCGGCTTGAGGAATCTGGAACGGGAAATCGGGACCGTGTGCCGGAAAATCGCCCGTAAACGGGCCGAAGGTAATCGCCGGAAAATCGCGGTGACCGAGAAGGATGTGACGGACTACCTCGGTCCGCCGAAATTCTACAAGGAATCAGCCATGCGCAAGCCTGCGCCTGGCGTTTCGACAGGATTGGCCTGGACGCCGACAGGTGGTGAAATTCTGTTCATCGAGTCCACGCTGTTGCCCGGCGGCAAAGGCGGAATGACCCTGACGGGACTGCTGGGCGAATCGATGCGAGAAAGCGTGCAGGCCGCCGCCGGATACATCCGGAGCCGGGCTGACAAGCTGGGCATCGACACCAAACCCTTGAGCGAAAGCGACTTGCACGTTCATGTCCCGGCCGGAGCCGTTCCGAAGGACGGTCCGTCGGCCGGCGTCGCCATCGCCGCGAGCCTGGTCAGCCTGCTGAGCGAAAAGCCTTTGCGTGGCGACATCGCCATGACGGGCGAAGTGACTCTGACCGGACGCGTTCTCCCCGTGGGAGGGATTCGGGAAAAGGTCCTGGCCGCACGCCGGGCCGGCATTCACCACGTCATGTTGCCGATGCACAACCGGAAAGACCTGGTGGACTTGCCGAAAGAAGTCAAGGCCGACATGTCGTTCGAGTTCGTCGAAACCATCGAGGAAGTGATTTCGAACCTCTTCCCGGTCGAAAAGGCCGCAAAGCCACGATCGAAAGCCGCCTCGGCCACAGTCAAACGAATCTGAGCGACGGGATTATCCAAACGCATAACCTGATCCTGCATCAGGTTCGGGCGAATCGGCTGAGGTCCTCATCCTTGGCGACCACCGTGAGTCCCTCAGGCGATATGGTCAATCCCCGACTCCGGTCCATCTCCGGATCATGCCCGATCGTGAATCCGTCCGGGACGACGACATGCTTGTCCAGAATCGCTCGACGCACACGAGCCCCGCGCCCAATGACGACCTCGTCGAACAGGATCGAATCCTCAACGAGTGAGTAAGACCTGATTCTGGAATGAGTTCCGACGATCGAACGGTGCACTTCGCCGCCCGAGACGATCACACCTGGGCAGACGATCGAGTTGGTCGCCAGCCCGCGCCTGCCCGGCATGTCCAGAACGAACTTCGGCGGCGGAATCGGGGGCGAGAAGGTCTGGATCGGCCAGTTCCGGTCGTAAATGTTCAGTAAAGGGTCCGGCGCGATGAGATCCATGCTGGCTTCGTAGTAAGCGTCAAGCGTCCCCACATCGCGCCAATAGGCCTGTTCCTTGCGGTTTTCGTCCTGAAACGGGTGGGCTTTGACGAAATGGCCCTGGCGGATCATGGCCGGAATGATATCACGGCCGAAATCGCGGGTCGTTTGCTCACGCCGCATCGCGACATCCTGCATGAGGATATCGAACATCATCCGGGTCGAAAAGACGTAAACGCCCATGCTTGCAAGGGATTGACCCGGCGAGCGAGGAATTTCGGGCGGGCGTTCGGGCTTCTCGACGAAATCGACGATCCGCAAGTTCTTGTCGGTTTCCATCACGCCGAACTGGCTGGCCTGACTGACCGGCACCGAAAGGCACGCGATCGTCAGGTCGGCCTTGCTGTCCATATGGTCCTGAATCATCAGGGCATAGTTCATTTTGTAGATGTGGTCGCCGGCCAGAATCAGCGCCACTTCGGCCTTCGTCCGTTCGATGGCGAACACGTTCTGATAAACTGCGTCAGCCGTGCCGGCATACCAGTATTCGCCGTACATCTGCTGCGGCGGGATGACGTCGACGAACTCGTCCAGCTCGCGGCACAGAAAGCTCCAGCCCTGATCGATATGCCGGGAAAGCGACAGAGCCTTGTACTGCGTCAGGACCAGAATCCGCCTGAGGCCGGAATTGATGCAGTTCGAAAGGGCGAAGTCGATGATCCGATAAGGGCCGCCAAAGGGCACGGCAGGCTTCGCACGATCGCGCGTCAGCGGGTCAAGCCGGGTCCCGCGACCCCCCGCGAGGATGATGGACAGAGCGTTTCTTCCCATCCAGGTGGAGATCAAGACCGGCCTCCTGTTCTGCCCGATTCGTCCTGGAATCCTTCCGACTTCTGACTCATCATGCCTTGCCAAGAATATCGGAACAAGATCCTGGGACCGACGGCGATCGGAATCGCGGCATTTCGATACGGATCGATACCTAAAACTGACCGGAACCTAAAGAAAACCCCCATGCCAGGCATGGGGGGCGAATCGATTCGAACGTTATGGTCCGGAACCTTCGCGGAATCAGTAAACTTCGCCAGGGCGGACGACGTGGCCGCCGCCGGTCGAAGCACCGATACCGGACAGGTAGCGGGCATGCCAGCCTTCGGCGGCCCGGATTTCGGCCATCGAGGCACCGTCAAGTCCGATCTTGTCCCACCACGGGGTGGCGGCGGATCGGACGATGGCGTCGATTTCGGTCACGCGGCCACGGGCTTCGCCAGCGGCGAACTTCGTGCGGGCCTTGGCGTCCCCCTGCTGAAAGTATTCCTTCCAGAACGCACGGCCGCCCAGAACGCCCGATGCGCCGCACTCGACGGCCAGCTCGACTTGACGCTTGTAAGCCGGATAATCGACACCGGCCGACAGCAGCACCCAGGGCGTGACGGAGGCTTCCGTCAGGGCCTGCAGGTTGTCGCGCAGCTTGGATTCGTCGTCGAATTCCATGTCGCCGGGGAATTCGGCCTTGTAAACGTCGCACCAGCGGGAAAGCAGGCGGGCGGATTCGAGAACCGTATCGGCCTTGCGGCGGCGATAGGCTTCGTCGGTCTTCTTCTCGCCACCGAACGGGAAAGCGACCGGTTCGAGCAGCATCAGAATGTCGTACTTGCGGCATTCGTCATAGATGTACTTGACGAGCTGAAGCTGGTGCTCGGCCGAATCAGGCTCGGCAGGCTCGAACGGAGCCAGCAGCTTGACGGCGTCGGCACCCATGTACTTGATCTTCTGAACCGACCAGCCCGCTTCGATTTCGCCAAGCGGGGCACCGGCCGCGTTCTTCGGGCTGCCCGACTTTTCGACGCGGATCAAAAGGCCCTTTTCCGGAGCGATCGCACCGCTGGCGACCACCGAAAACGCACCGTAATATCCGTCGATCAAAAGGGCCGAGGCCGCGCCCGACATCTCGCGGGCCATGTCCACCTTGGCTTCGACGATCTCGGAGAACGTCGGCTCGCGATCTTGCCCGCTGGTCTTCAGCGCCTTGTGGGCCATTTCGATCATCGAGCTGTTCTGGTCAAGTGCCAGCATGGTCAGCGTGCCGTTGGCATTGCTGATCCGCTGAAGACCACGTAGCTTGCCGGGGGTCAAACCATAGGAGGTCAGAAGTGTCGCGCTTTTCGTACTGGTTTCGCCGGCAGCCATGGATGGATCGGTCTCCGAAAATCTCTGGTCAATTTCGACAGAACGCCTGCGTACGTCCGCATTCTTTCGATCAGTACGATACCGGGCCTGTTCGACTCGCCGAAACGTACGCAGCCCGCTCCGTAAAGTTAACGTATCCCTTGGTCCTCATGCAAGTCAGCAGATGTCCCGGGTTCGCCAGGAACCGACACGTACGAATTCGGTCGCTCCGAATCGAACCTGTTCGACCATCGCCCCAAAAGGTGTCCAGGCCGTTCCGCTCGCCGGCCATTTCGCCGACGGAATATGGCGGCCTACGCGTTCGTCGCTTGCCATGAATGGGAATCTCCGTAAAATGCGGTCATCAAGGCCATCGACGGCCCGTCTCGAACGATCCCTGATTCGCAGGGGCCGAAGACGATCCCGTTCGTGCCGGTGTCGAACGACCTGTATAGCCGGGAGAGGACCGCGACTCGACCATGTCCCAGACCAAAACCGAAACGATCGCCAGCCATCTCAAATCCAAGGGTTACGATCCGACGATCGACGAGGAGGGCGATATCATGTTCGAGTACGAAGGCTATCCCTTCTTCATCCATCCCGACGAAGACGACCCCCAGGTCCTCAAACTGTTCGGCTTCGCCTGGCGATCCGAACACGAAGAAGAGGACGACTCCGAACTGATCCTCGCCCTCCAGGTCGCCAACGACTGCATGGCGAAGCACAGCGGCGTCAAGGTCATCACACTGCCCAGCCGACATATCGTCGTCGCCGCCGAACAGTTCTACGAACCGTTCGAAACCTTTCGTGGCACCTTCGAACGCCTGCTCAAGTCACTCAAGACCTGCGCCGAGGACGTCCACGAAATGATGGATTCCGACTTCGAGGAAGACGACGAAGACGAAGATTATGAGTTCGACCCCGAATCAAACTGACGTGATCCCGTCATCCAGGCCATGGTTCCGGGGCATCCGTCGGTGCCCCGGACCGGCGGACTTCGCTTCGATCCCCAGCCACGCAATTCCCGGTTCCAGGAGACTGCCGCGGATCATGCCGCTTTCATGAACCCGATCCTCAAGACGATCGTCCTTCTGACCATCTCCAACTTCTTCATGACCTACGCCTGGTACGGTCACCTGAAGTCGTTCAAGGACAGCCGCTGGTGGATCGCCGCCCTGGCGAGCTGGGGTATCGCCCTGTTCGAATATCTCATCCAGGTGCCCGCCAACCGGATCGGCCACAAGTCCCTGTCCGTCGGGCAACTCAAAATCCTCCAGGAAGTCATCAGCCTGACCGTCTTCGCGCCGTTCGCCATGCTCTACCTGCGCGAAAACCTCAGCTGGAATTACCTTTACGCCGGTTTGTGCATGATGGGCGCCGTCTGGTTCATTTTCAGAGGCTGAAGCCCGTCCGCTTCGTCCAGGCCTCCGCACCAACACATTGAACACCGCAAAAAAAGGACCGGACATGAGCCACCAACCGACCAGCCGCCGCCGCTTCGTCCGGTCCATGGGCCTCATGACGCTCGCCCTGGCACGACCCGCCTTCGCCCTCGATTCGAGCGTCACCGCCTATGTCGCACTTGACCGCGAATTCTCCGAACCCGTTCTCAATGACTTCGAAAAATCCACCAGCATCCAGATCCGCCCCAAGTTCGACATCGAAAGCACCAAGACCATCGGCCTGACGAACCTCATCCGCACCGAAGCCGCCAGGCCCCGCGCCGACCTCTTCTGGAACAACGAGATCGTCAACACCATCCGCCTGAAACGCGCCGGCCTCTTGGCCAGCTACGTGCCCGCCAGCGCCGGCGACTTTCCGGCTGACTATCGCGACCCTCAAGGCTTCTGGCACGGCTTCGCGGCTCGTGCACGCGTGTTGATCCTGAACCGCAACGCCTTCGCCACGGGGCCGAAACCCGGTTCGATCCTCGACCTG
>Ga0172376_10005394_pt1 | contig 14292 bp, 12 predicted proteins | sample Lak35m_FD_121114 | JGI IMG/M metagenome (GOLD analysis project Ga0172376, IMG submission 121114) | Freshwater microbial communities from Kabuno Bay, South-Kivu, Congo - kab_092012_35m | ecosystem: Environmental > Aquatic > Freshwater > Lake | place: Democratic Republic of the Congo: South-Kivu...
ATTGCGGTCATGCATCGCGAAGTGGTGGAACAGCGCCATTGGGTATCCGATACGCGGTTTCTGCATGCGCTGAATTTCTGCATGCTGCTGCCAGGGCCAGAGGCGCAGCAATTGGCAACCTATCTCGGCTGGCTGATGCATGGTGTGCGTGGCGGGCTGGTGGCGGGCTTGCTGTTCATCCTGCCCGGTGCGGCGGTGATGCTTTCGCTGTCCATCATCTATGCCACCTTGGGCGATGTGCCGATTGTGGCCGCGCTATTCTTTGGCCTCAAATGCGCGGTGCTGGTGCTGGTGGTGGAAGCGCTGATCCGGGTGGCGAAACGCGCGCTGAAAGGGCCGGTGCCGATAGCACTTGCCATCGCCGCATTCGCCGCACTCGCGCTGTTCAATGTGCCCTTTCCGCTGGTGGTGCTGGGCGCGCTCGCGATTGGTTTTGCTTTGCCGGATGCCTTCAGTGGTGCTGGCCATGGTGCCGCGAAGGATGGCCCGCCCGCGCTATTGGATGCCGCCATCGCCGCCGATCCGGAACGCCCGGCGCGCATGGCCGGCGCGGCGCGGCGCGCTGGGTTGATTGCGCTCGCACTCTGGCTCTGGCCGGTCGTGCTGCTGCTGGGGTCGGGCGTTTATGGCGATGTTGCCTGGTTTTTCTCCAAGCTCGCGGTGGTGACTTTTGGTGGCGCCTATGCGGTGCTTGCCTATGCCGCGCAGGAAGCGGTGGAGCATTACCAATGGCTCTCCGCGCCCGAAATGCTGGCGGGCCTCGGCCTCGCGGAAACCACGCCCGGGCCTTTGATTTTGGTGCTGCAATTTGTGGGCTTCCTCGCGGGCTATCGCGCGGATGGTGTGCTGGGCGGGGTCGCGGGCAGTGTGCTGACGCTGTGGGTGACTTTCGCACCGTGCTTTGCCTGGATTTTCCTGGGCGCGCCCTTTGTTGAAAAACTCCATGCCGCGCCTCGATTGAAGGGCGCCTTGGGCGCCGTGACGGCGGCGGTGGTTGGTGTGATCGCCAATCTGGCGCTGTGGTTTGGGCTGCGCGTGATTTTCCGGGATGTGCAGGTCAGCAGCTTCGGGCCAATCAGGCTTGATCTGCCGGTGCTGAGCAGCCTTGATCCGGCAGCACTCGCACTCGCGGTCTTCGCTGCCGTGCTGCTATTCCCAATGAAGCAAGGCCTGACGCGCAGCCTTGGCTTCACCGCGATTGCAGGATTGGTATTAGAATTCGCGGGGTTTTGAGGCGACCAATTACCCTGGCGTGAACGCCTCATGCACCGCGGTCTGAATGCCGCCGCCGACAATCGGGCCGCCACCGGCGACATAGATCGTGTCACCAATCAGCGCCGCGCCCAAACCATGCCGCGGGGTCGGCATGGGCGCGTGATGCTGCCAGCTATCGGTGGCAGGATCATAGGATTCCACCGTGCCGATCACGCGATCAATCGGGCGGTTCTGCGCGTCATAAAGCCGTTCCTCGCCACCCATGCACCAGAAGCGCCCGCGCAGCGCCGCCATGCCGTGGCCGGAACGCGGCGTTGGGATTGGCGCGCGTAGCCGCCAGGTATCGCTGGCGGGATCATAGACGTGATGCAGACCAGTGTTATTTTCAAAGGTGTTGAAGCGCCCGCCAGCGACATGAATGCGCCCTTCCCAAACCACCACGCCCGCATGGTCACGCCCCGCCGGCAGCGGGCGGAGCAGCGTCCATTTGTCCGTCTGCGGATCATACACCTCATTCCAGGAAATGCTGGCGCGTTCGGGGGCGGGGTCTGTTGCGCCACCGATATGATAAATCTTGCCACCCACGGCGGCGACAGCGCCGGCACCACGCGGCCGCGGCATGGGCGCAATGGCAGACCAACGATCCGCCGCGACCTCATAGACAAAGGCCTTGGTGTCAGAAGCGCGGTTCTGTTCGGTGAAACCACCCAGCGCGTAAATCCGCCCGGCATCAGCCACCACGCCGACATGATTGGCACCGCGCGGCAAGGGTGCCGCTTCCTGCCAGCGATCCGCAGCAGGGTCATAGACATGGTGATAGGGCTTATCCACTTGGCCCTGCGCATAGCCACCAATCACATGCATCTTGCCAGCCCAGGCGGTGGCCCAGGCCATTTCGCTCCGTGGCAGCGGCAGCGGCGCGCGCGACACCCAGCGCCCAGGCACGCCAGCAGGCGCGGGGCTGGTCAGCACGCGTTGCGCCAATTGATCTGGGGTCAGCGCTTGCGGATTAGGCCCGCGCAAGGCGGACATTTGATCCGCCGGGATATTCGCGCCGTGATGCCCGTGATGCTGCGCCTGGGCTGCCCCCGCCAGCATCGCCACACCTGTTCCCAGAAAAGCCCTGCGCCGCATTCGCGTTTCTTCTGCCTTTGAGGCAGCAGAAATCGCGCGAATGCGGCGCCTGATCAAGCCCTGCTTACGCGGCTTCTGCCTGCGCAGCCTCAGGCGCGGCGTGGCGCACTTCCAGCCCATCGGGGCTGGCTGTGACCGTCAGGCTTTCGCCATCCTTCACGCTGCCTTCCAGCAGCAGCCCCGCCAGCTTGTCCTGCAGGTTCCGCTGAATGACGCGCTTCAGGGGACGCGCACCATAAACCGGATCATAGCCTGCTTCAGCGAGCCATTCCCGCGCAGCATCATCCAAGGAGAGCGTGATTTTGCGATCTTCCAGCAACCGGCGCAGGCCGCGCAGCTGAATATCCACAATCGCCGACATATCCCCGCGGGCGAGGCGCCGGAACAGCACAATCTCATCCAACCGGTTCAGGAATTCCGGCCGGAAACGTTCGCGTACCGAACGCATCACGGAAGGCCGCGCCGCTTCGATATCGGCACTCTCCGGCAATTCCGCGATGGCATGCGCACCAAGATTGCTGGTCAGCACAATGATGGTGTTACGGAAATCAACCGTCCGCCCCTGGCCATCCGTGAGCCGCCCATCATCCAGCACCTGCAACAGCACATTGAAAACATCATCATGGGCCTTTTCGACCTCATCAAACAAAATCACCTGATAAGGCCGCCGGCGCACGGCTTCTGTCAGCGCGCCACCTTCCTCATACCCGACATAGCCAGGCGGCGCGCCAATCAGCCGCGATACCGCGTGCTTTTCCATGTATTCAGACATGTCAATGCGCGTCATGGCGCGTTCATCATCGAACAGGAAGGAAGCGAGCGACTTCACCAATTCCGTCTTGCCGACACCCGTCGGGCCGAGGAACAGGAAGCTGCCAATCGGGCGATTGGGGTCCTGTAGACCCGCACGCGCACGGCGCACGGCCTTGGAAACAGCCTCAAGCGCTTCTTCCTGACCGACGACGCGCTTGCGCAACTGGTCTTCCATGCGCAGCAGCTTGGCGCGTTCGCCTTCCAGCATTTTCTCAACCGGAATACCGGTCCAGCGGCTGACCACCGCCGCAATGCCTTCTTCCGTCACGGCTTCATTCACCAGCTTGGCATCGCCATTGCCGGCATCCGCAAGCTTCTTTTCAATGCCCGGAATGACGCCATAGAGCAGTTCAGAAGCCTTGGTCAGATCACCGCGGCGTTGGGCCAATTCAACCTCGGTGCGCGCCTTGTCCAATTCTTCCTTGAGCTTCTGGCTTTCCACCACCTTGCCCTTTTCGGATTCCCAACGCCTGGTCATGGCGGCTGAGCTTTCCTCAAGCTCCGCCAATTCCTGTTCAAGCTTGGCAAGGCGATCACGCGATGCCGCGTCATCTTCCTTCTTCAGCGCTTCGCGTTCGATCTTGAGGCGCATGAGGTCGCGGTCAATCGCGTCCAGCTCCTCAGGCTTGCTGTCCACCTGCATGCGAAGGCGCGATGAAGCCTCATCCACCAGGTCAATCGCCTTGTCGGGCAGGAAGCGATCCGTGATGTAGCGATTGGAAAGGGTGGCGGCGGCCACCAGCGCGCCATCGGCGATGCGCACGCCGTGATGGAGTTCGTATTTTTCCTTGATGCCGCGCAGGATGGAAATGGTGTCCTCCACGCTCGGCTCACCCACAAAAACGGGCTGGAAGCGCCGCGCCAGCGCGGCATCCTTTTCCACGTGCTTGCGGTATTCATCAAGCGTGGTCGCACCAATGCAATGCAATTCACCGCGCGCCAGGGCAGGCTTCAGCAGGTTCGATGCATCCATCGCCCCATCCGCCTTGCCCGCGCCGACCAGCGTGTGCATTTCATCAATGAACAGGATGATCTCGCCCTCGGCCTGCGTGGTTTCCGCCAGCACGGCCTTCAGGCGTTCCTCAAACTCACCGCGGTATTTCGCACCAGCCACCATCGCGCCAAGGTCAAGCGCCATGACGCGCTTGGTCTTCAAGGCTTCCGGCACGTCACCATTGACGATGCGGAGCGCGAGCCCTTCCACAATCGCGGTCTTGCCGACACCTGGTTCGCCGATCAGCACCGGGTTGTTCTTGGTGCGGCGTGCCAGCACCTGAATGGCGCGGCGGATTTCCTCATCACGGCCAATCACCGGGTCAAGCTTGCCCTGACGCGCCACTTCCGTGATGTCGCGCGCGTATTTCTTTAGCGCATCAAAACTGTCTTCGGCGCTTTGGCTATTCACCGTGCGGCCCTTGCGGATTTGCACGATGGCCTTTTCCAGCTTGTCGGGCTCGGCCCCCGCGACGCGGAGCGCGCGGCCGGCATCGCCTTCACTGCCGGCGAGTGCCACCAGCACGCGGTCCTGCGCCACAAAGGCATCGCCGGCGCGGTTCGCCTGTTCCTGGGCATTGCCAAGGATGCGCACGATATCGGCGGTGAAGGTGGGTTGGGCGGAAGCGCCGCCGCCGGTCACTTTCGGCAGGCGGGTCATGAAGTTTTCGACGCCGTTCTTGGCGCGAATCGGATCACCGCCGGCGGCACGGATCAGGCCGCTCGCTGCGCCTTCCGGGTCATCCAGCAGCGCCTTCAACAGGTGCGCGGGCGTCACCTGCTGGTGGAATTCGCGAATGGCAATGGTTTGCGCCGCTTGTAGAAAACCGCGGGCGCGGTCAGTAAACTTTTCGATATCCATGTGGTCCCTCTCCTGAGCGGACGATGCTCCTCGTCCCCTTATGGGCAACGAATGACACCAGAATGCTTGATATGTGGTATCTGGCCTTGATCTGCTTCAAGGGGGTGCCCGATGCGTATCGAAAAGATCTACCGCTACCCGGTGAAGGGGCTTTCGGCCGAGGCCTTGGAAGCCGTGGCGCTGACGCGAGGCGAGATGTTGGCGCATGACCGGCGCTTTGCCTTGGCACAGGGTGATGCGCCCTTTGATGTGGCGGCACCGCGCTGGCTTTCCAAGCGCAATTTTGGCTGCCTGATGGCCAATGAGCGGCTTGCCCTGCTGCATACGGCCTTTGACCCGCATGATGGGAGCCTCGCCATCCGCGCCCCCGGCGCCGCGCCCTTTCTGGGCGATACGCGGACCGAGGCAGGCAAGGCCGCCATCGCGCGCTACCTCACGGATTTCCTGGGCCCCGAAGCGCGTGGCGAGCCCCGCTTCATTGAAGCCCCCGGCCATCGCTTTTCCGATGTGGCGATGAAGGTGGTTTCCATCATTGGCCTTTCCAGCCTGCATGCGCTGGAAGCCGAAGCCGGCATGGTGCTGGACCCGCTCCGTTTTCGCGCGAATTTCTATTTCTCGGGCGGGCGGCCTTGGGCGGAGTTTGATTGGATCGGCCAGGAAATCCAGATCGGTCAGGTGCGGCTGAAGGTGGTGAAGCGCATCGTGCGCTGTGCGGCGACCGAGGTGAACCCGGAGACCGCCGCGCGTGATGCCGACCCGCCGCGCGATCTGCGCCGACATTTCGGCCATGCGGATTTGGGGGTTTATGCCGAGGTTCTGGAAGGCGGGCAGGTGGCGCTCGGCGATGCCTTGGAACCGCTGATGCTGGATGTGTGAGAATGCCTTTTTTCTGCCGTGTGGTGGGAGCATATTTCGCAAATTAAGGGAGTCGTCGCCATGACCTTGAAGCTCCGTCATCTTGCTGTTCTGGCCTTGGGATTGGTCGGTTTGGCGCTATCGGGTGCGCCGACAAGCGCGCATCCACAATATGGTTATGGCCATGGCTACCACCATCGCCCATATCATCCGCCGCGTGGCCATGGAGAGGTTGTGATCCTCCAACCCCCGGTGCGCTACGCGCCACCGCCCATCTACTACGCCCCTCCGCCAGTCTATTACGCCCCACCCCCGCCCTATTACTACGCGCCGCCGCCCGCCTATTACGTGCCGGCACCTTATCCGCGTTATGGCCATTACGGGCGGCCAGGCGTTTCGCTCAATTTCCGCTTCTGACCCTGGCTTGCGCGCTAAGGTGAAACCTACAGCCGCGTTCGTACCGTTAGGAGCCTCTCTTGGAATGACCCCAGCCCCACATCCGGTCAACCCGGATTTTGCGCCGTCTCCTCGGATGCTCCCCGCACCGCAGGGTACGGGTCCCGCCCACCGGCTTGCGCGCTGCCAGCGCGTCGCCGCGCCGCCATTCGCGGACCGCCAATCTTAACGCGCACGCTGCTGCAGGTTCGGCTTGAAGCGGCGCAAAGACCCCCTCGCGCGTGACCCTGATCGCGATGCTGGCGGTGCTACTCGCCCTTTTCGGGATGGCTGCGGCTGAGCCGGGCAATGCCCCACGCTCCGCCGAACCCGGGATCATGCTGCCGCCCGATTGGGAGCAGCGCTTCATTGGCATCGCAATGGTGGACAACCCGGATCGTCGTATCGTCCGGCATGTCCATATCAACCCGGATGCTCATCTGCAGCTTCGCGCCGGGATGGCTTCGCCGACCATGGCGAGGTGCTGGTGAATACGCGTCTCGCCGCCGATACGGTCGGCGCGACCAAGATGGAGCGCCCGGAATGGGGTGCCATCCATCCACGCGACGGCAGGGTCTACTTCACCCTGACCAATAACACCCGCCGCACCGAGGCGCAGGTGCACCCGGCCAATCCGCGCGCGCAATGAGTTCGGCCAGATCATCCGCTGGCGCGAGGCGAATGACGACCACGCCGCGACGCACTTCGCCTGGGACCTTTTTGTGATCGCCGGCCCCGAGAGCAATAGCCGCACCATGAACGGCGCGCCGCTCGCGGCCGACATTATGTTCGCCTGCCCCGATGGTCTCTGGTTTGATCCTGACGGCCGTCTTTGGATCCAGACCGATATTGGGGAGAATGAACAGCTGCGGGGCAATCTGGCGCCCTTCGGCAATAACGCCATGCTCGTCGCGAATCCGATGACTGGCGAGATCCGTCGCTTCATGACCGGCCCAATCGGCCAGGAAACGACCGGCGTGATCACCACCCCGGACCGGCGGACGATGTTCGTCAACCAGCAGCACCCGGGTGCGACCACCACGGCCGCAGACTTCGCCGCCGGCCGCATCAACAGCCGTTGGCCGCATGGCGGCGCGGGCGTGCCGCTTTCTGCCACTGTGGTCATCACCAAGAATGATGGCGGCATCATCGGCACCTGACACGCCGACCGCCGACGTCATAAAGGGCGGCGGGCTTCGGCCCGCCGGTTAACCGCTCAGCCTGCAACTCGTTTGGCTGATTTATCCATTCCATCGGCAGCGACTTAAGTTTTTGGCCATCAACGCCCAGAAAATGGGCGGGGTACGGCACTGATACGATACACTGTTCATTTTTTTCGAAGCCTTTAGCAGCAAAAAATTCTCATCTGGCAGTTATTCTAGTCACCTTTCAGCAAGGACGACGCCCGCATAATGGCGCGGTCTCACGAAAGGAGTACGCCAGACGATGCGTATTAGAATTGCTCCCCTCTTGCTCACCATCCTTGCGATGATCGGCACGGTCAATGCCGGTGCTGCCATCTATGCCTGGGTGTCCATGCGCCACAACGCGCAGAGCTTCACCGAAATCAAGGCAAATGCTGTGGCGCCGCTGATTGATCTCAAGGCGCTATCAGATGCCTATGCGGTGTTTGTGGTGGATGCATCCCACAAGATCCGCAACGGCAATTTCACCTGGGAAGAAGGTGCAACCAGCCTTGCGGATGCGGTGAAGAACATCAACCGCTCCTGGTCGGCCCTGACCCAGGCGCAATTGCCGCCAAGCGTGCAGGAAGCCTTCGCCCAGGCGCGCGAACGCCGCCCGCCGGCGGAACAGGTCACGCAGGATCTGGTGCGCGTCGCCGCCGCGAAGAACGCCGCCGAACTCGAAAGGATCATCAAGGAACGCCTCTATCAGGCGATGGATCCCTTCACGGAATCGATCGGCGCCATGATGGACACCATCGTGGCCGAAACGAATGACAAGGTCGCGAATGAAGTGACTTCGGTCACGCAGGCGACGCTGTTCATCGCGCTGATGGGGCTTTTCTCCCTCGCCGCCCTGATCGCTGCCGGTTGGGTCGTGGTTGCCCGTGTGACGCGTCCGCTTGGAACCCTTGCCGCCGGCATGGAAAACATGTCGAAAGGCGATCTTTCCAAGGATTTCCAGGGCACAGACCGTCAGGATGAAGTGGGTGAAATGGCGCGCGCCGCCACTGTCTTCCGCGAGGGCCTGATGGAAGCCGAAAAGCTGCGCGCCGCGGAAGCTTCGCGCGGGGCGGAAATGGAAGCGGCGCGCCGCGCTGCCATCCAAAGCATCGCGGGCGATCTGGATCGTGCGGTTGGCCAATCGGTCGGCACGCTGTCTGAGAGCACCTCCATGCTGGTGCAGGAAGGGACCAAGGTTGCCTCTGTCACGGATGCAACCCTGTCCCAGGCGCGTTCTGCCGCGCAGGAAGGCACGGAAGCCAATCACGGCATCCAATCCGTCTCTGCCGCGGCTGAGGAGCTCACGGTTGCGATTTCCGAAGTCTCCAACCGCGTGACCGCCGTGGCGCAGACCGCGCGCGGTGCGGCAGAGCAGGCGGATCGGGTCAGCAGCCTGGTGGATGGGCTGAATGCGGCATCGGTGCGCATCAATGATGTCACCGGGCTGATCGGCACCATCGCTGCGCAGACCAATCTGCTCGCGCTCAATGCCACGATCGAATCGGCCCGCGCCGGTGAGGCTGGCAAGGGCTTCGCGGTGGTCGCTTCTGAGGTGAAGAACCTGGCCGCGCAATCGGCCAAGGCGACCGAGAGCATCCAGACCGAAATCGGCGCCATGCAGACCATCATCGGCGATGTGGTCGGCGTGATCGGCGATATCGTGGCCCGTATCAGCCAACTGGATGGCGAAAACACTGCCATTGCCGCGGCGGTGGAAGAGCAATCCGCGACCACGGCGGAAATCGCTTCCAGCCTGCGCAATGCCGCCAAGGCGGTGGATGGGCTGGAAGGTTCCATCGGCCGCGTCTCCGGCATGGCGGAAGATGCTGGCAAGGCCATGGGGGGCATCACCCATGCAAGCCGCACCCTGGCCGATGAGGCCGTGCAGCTGCGTGAGGCGACCCAGGCGCTGATCAAGCGGCTGCAAGCCGCTTGAATACGGATTAAGGCGCGTTCTGAAAGGCGGCGGTCCCTCCGGGGCTGCCGCTTTTCCTTTGTGGGGAGCGCTCAGTAGCGGATTGGTTCTGAAAATCGCGCCCCAATAATAGCAAAATAAACCTAAAACTCAGTTATGCTCCTTCAAATTCACGTTAAAGGCCGAGTGCCCCACCCTCCGGGCGCGCAATCGGCGAATCTTGGGATTACCTGTGGCGCCGAAGACACCACACTGTGACCTCGCCCCATTTCCGCCAAAAATGCTTGAAAATTGTCCTATAATTTGAAGTTCTCAACAGCCGGTTTCGGATAATCACGCCAGATTTCACAAAGTTACAGCGACCCCTCTTGCTCCGCGCGGGAACCCAGGCGTACGACAATCAAAAGCGTGTCAGGCGCAAACTGATTTGGGGGCTTTGAACGGATATGAAGACAGCACGGGTAATCGCGTCTGCCTGTATCGCGCTCGGCATTGCCTGCGCCTCCTATCAGGTGGAGGCAGCCCAGGCCAATCCGCAGAATAAGCCAAATGCTTCTGCCCAGCGCCCACAAGCGGCCAAGCCGGTTCAGGCTCAGCCGGTCAGGGCCAATCGGACCGTTCAGGGACCGCGCCGCTCATCGGCGCAGGTGCGTCGTGCTTCCCTCGCCGTGCCGGCAGGCGGCATTTCCTGCGTGCCCTATGCGCGCCAAGCCACCGGCATGGCAATCAGTGGCAATGGCGGCGATTGGTGGCACAATGCCGCCGGTCGTTATGCGCGCGGCCATAGGCCTGAAGCGGGCGCGGTCATGGCCTTTGCCCGCACCGGGCAGATGCATGCGGGCCATGTGGCTGTGGTGCAGGAGGTGATCAGCGCGCGCGAAATTCTTATCCATCATGCGAACTGGGCTGGCCCCGGCATTCGTCGCGGGTCCATCATGCAGGATGTCTCGGTGATTGACGTGTCCCTGAATAATGACTGGTCGTCGGTGCGCGTGCAGGTCGGGCGGGATCAGGAAAGCCTGGGCCGCATCTACCCGATACAGGGCTTCATTTATGATCGCCCGGATAATGGCTATATCCGCACCGCCGCAACCCCACGGCCCGGTGGCCCGGTGCTGGCCAATGCGCGGTCGCTCCGCCCGGATGATGTGCGGGCCTTCGAAGAAGTCGCCCAGGCGCCAGCGCGCCGCTAAGCTTCACACACTTTCATCGGACTTACCCCGCGCTGGTTTCGCCTTGAAACCGCGCCCCGCCATGACCGCGTCTTCACCAAAGCGCGCGCGCAAAGCCTCCATCGCCTTCCAACGCGCGGCACGGCGCGGTGCCTCCGGGTCCGCCAAATCCCCGCGATCGGCCTGATCCGCCGGTGCCAAGGGCTGGGCGCCAATGCCAATCAGGCGAAACGCAGTGCCATCCGCTTCCTTCTGCAACAGCGGGCGCGCAGCGGCGAAAATCATCTCCGGCAAAAGGCTTGGTTCCGCAAGGCGCTGAGACCGGGTGCGGAGCGCGAAATCCGCCGCCTTCAGCTTCAGCACCACACCCCCCGCCGCCAGCCCCTTTTCCTTGAGCCGGCGCGCCAGTTTTTCGCATAGCCGCCAAAGCGGTGCCTCAAGCGCGTCCAGCGCTGCAATATCCGTATCAAAGGTGGTCTCGGCGCTGATGCTTTTGGTCTCTCGGCTTGGGTTGACCGGGCGGTCATCCTCACCCCGCGCACGCGCCACCAAGGCCGGGCCATCGGCGCCGAAACGCGCCAAGGCAGCGCGGGCATCTAGCGCGGCCAATTGCCCAAGCCGCACAAAGCCTGCAGATGCCAGGCGCTTGGCCATGGCAGGCCCCACGCCGGGCAGCACCGCCACCGATTGCGGTGCCAACCAGCCAGCCGCTTCGCCAGCGCCGATCACGGCAAAACCCCTCGGCTTGTCCCGTTCTGCCGCCAATTTCGCCATCAGCCGATTGGCCGCCAAGCCGACCGAGACCGTCACCCCCACTTCACGCTCGACGGCCTGGGCGAAGCGCGCCAGCACCGCGGCGGGGGGCGCGTTATGCAGCGCCTCGGTCCCCCGCAGATCAAGCACCGCCTCATCTATCGAAAGTGGCTGCACCAGGGGCGTGAGGGCTTCCATCATGGCGCGGATGCGCGCCCCTTCGCGGGCGTATTTCGCGATATCGGGTTTGATCACCACCGCATCGGGGCAGGCGGCGCGCGCCTTGAACATGGGCATGGCGCTCCGCACGCCCGATAGCCGCGCGATATAGCAGCACGCCGCCACCACGCCGCGTGTCCCGCCCCCCACAATCACCGGGCGTGTTGCCAATGCCGGCTGGTCGCGCTTTTCGACACTGGCATAGAAGGCATCGCAATCAATATGCGCGACGGTCAGGCGGAGCAGGTCAGGATGGGCGATGACGCGCCTGGAACCACAGGCCGGGCAGCGCGTGAAATCCTCGGCCGCGTGGTGGAAGCAGTCGCGGCAGAGTGCGGGCATGGCTTAACGCCTTAGCCAAGGCATGGCGGCGAAACACGCCAGAAGCACGGCATAGATCACGCCTTCAATAGAGGCGAAATGCGCCAGCCATTCTTCGGGCGACAGGCCGCGCATCGCGCGCGTCATGGCGATTTCAGCGCCAATCAGCAGCGTGAGCCCAAAGACGCCCATCAGCAGGCGCCCGCCCGATTTCGGCGGAATGCCAAAGCGGCGCGCGATCAACGGCGCGAAATGGAAAATGGCACCGAGCATGGGGATGGCTTCAAGCGCACTCGCCACCACCACACCAAGGCGCGGCGCCAGCAGCAATTCGCGCGTCGCACCCAGCAAAAAGCCAATCACATAGAGCAGCAGGAAATAGACCGCCCCCGCCCTGAGGCTACGCCTGATCATGGCGCATCCCAAAGCCGCGCAGCGCCAAAAACGCCCGAGGAATCGCCATGCTTCGCCTGCACCAAGGGCGTGCGCGCCACATCGCCAAAGCCATGCCGCGCCATCAGCCCCGGCACATCGCGGTAAAGATGCGCCATATTGGACAGGCCGCCCCCCAGCACGATCACATCCGGGTCGAGGATATTGGCAATCATCGCCAAGGCCCGCGCCAGCCGATCCGCATGCCGCGCCAGAGCCGCTTGCGCGCGTTCATCCCCTGCCGCCGCCCGCGCCGGCAGGCCAGAGGCATCGCGCGCCCCCGGCCCATCGCAATCCGCTGCCAAGGCAGGGCCGGACAGGAAGGTTTCCAGGCAGCCATGCTGGCCGCACCAGCAGCGCGGACCCGGAAATTCCTCAGGCCGCATCCAAGGCAAGGGCACATGGCCCCATTCGCCACCCGTGCCATTCGGCCCATCCAGAATGCGCCCGCCCGAGACAATCCCCGCACCGGTCCCGGTGCCGATGATCACCGCGAAAACAGTGTTGTAGCCAGCGCCGGCGCCATCCGCGGCCTCACTCATCGCCAGGCAATTCGCGTCATTGCTGATGCGCACGGCGCGGCCAAGCAAAGCCTCCAGATCCTGTTGCAAGGCGCGGCCATTCAGGGCCTGGGAATTGGCGTTGCGTACCAGGCCAGTCACGGGGCTGAGGCTACCTGGAATGCCGATGCCGATACTGCCGCGCGCACCAAGCCGCGCTTCGGCTTCCGCCACCAAGCCCGTGATGGTCGTCAAAACGCCCTCATAATCCGCAGGACTCGCGCGGCGTTCGCGCAGCCTCACGGCGCCATCATCGCCAAGGGCCACGATTTCCGTCTTGGTGCCGCCCAGATCAATGCCGAGTTTCATGCTATTAGTCTTGGTCAAGGCAAGGCAGCGCCGCAAGCCTGAACTGACGGTGACGCGTAAGCCATGGTGGAAGAGAGCGCATGAGCGAGACGATTCTGGATGTGAAGGGCCTGACCTGCCCCTTGCCGGTGCTGAAGGCGAATAAGGCGCTGCGCGGCATGGCAGGTGGCGCGCGGCTCACGGTGCTGGCGACTGACCCGGCCTCGGTTGCGGATTTCAACGCCTTTTGCCGGGAAACCGGCCATGCGCTGCTGGCCTTTTCCGAAGATCAGGGCAGCTATCGCTTCGTGATCCGCAAGCGCGAGGATACGCCCGCATGAGCGTGCTGATCCTGACCCATGCCGCCTGTGTGGCGCATGATCCTGGGCCGCATCACCCGGAATGCCCGGACCGCTGGCGTGCCGTGACGCGCGCCCTGGAAGCGGAGGCCTTCAGCACCCTGCCGCGCGCCGAGGCTCCGCGCGCCACGCATGAACAAATCCTGCGCGTGCATCCCGAAGCCTATCTGGATGCCATTATGGAGTCGGCACCTGCCGAGGGTGATCGCGTGGCACTCGATGCCGATACCATCCTGTCCCATGGCAGCATTGAAGCTGCCTTGCGGAGTGCAGGCGCGGCAGTCGCAGCCGTGGATGCGGTTTGTACCGCCCCGATCCGCCACGCCTTTTGCGCCACACGCCCGCCTGGCCATCACGCCGAGCCAGCCCGCCCCATGGGGTTTTGCGTCTTTGCCAATGCCGCGATTGCCGCGCGCCATGCGCAGGCTGTGCATGGGCTGAAGCGCGTGGCGGTCGCGGATTTCGATGTGCATCACGGCAATGGCACGCAAGCCTGTTTCGAGGCTGACGCATCGCTGATGCTGGCATCTTCGCATCAATGGCCGCTCTACCCCGGCACCGGCGCGCCGCAGGAACGGGGTGTCGGCAATATTTTCAACGCGACGCTGCCGCCGGGCGCTGATGGCGCGGCGTTTCGCGCCGTGTGGGATAGGCTGTTGCTGCCCGCTTTGGATGCCTTTGGGCCGGAATTGCTGATCATCTCGGCTGGGTTTGACGCGCATGTCGCGGACCCGCTGGCGCAGCTTCGGCTGACCGAGGCGGATTTCGCCTGGATCACG
>Ga0172376_10005395_pt1 | contig 14291 bp, 14 predicted proteins | sample Lak35m_FD_121114 | JGI IMG/M metagenome (GOLD analysis project Ga0172376, IMG submission 121114) | Freshwater microbial communities from Kabuno Bay, South-Kivu, Congo - kab_092012_35m | ecosystem: Environmental > Aquatic > Freshwater > Lake | place: Democratic Republic of the Congo: South-Kivu...
GACAGGTGGTCGGCCAGGTACGGGATGAGCATGTAGAAGCCGAGGTTGATGGTGAGCTGGTTGAGAAGTAGCAGCCGCGTCGGACGCTCGAACGAACGGTAGCGGGCCCATACCCGCATCAGCTCGCCTCAGGTGCGACGACGTCGACACAACGCGTCCAGCGCCGGACCTCCGGGTCACGTCCGGCGGAGTGGTGTATGAGATCGACTCCGCGTGATCTTGGTTCGGGATTCTAGGCGGTTATTGCCTCGGTTGTCATGAGTGCCTCGCTGCCGGTCGGTGCGGCTTCGGTGGTGACGATGCGGATGCGTGAGCGGGCCAGTAGATCGAGGCCCATGTAGCGGCGGTTCTCGGTCCACTCATCACTCTGTTCGGCCAGGACGGCGCCGACGAGGCGGATCAGGGAGTCGCGGCCGGGGAAGATCCCGACCACGTCGGTGCGACGGCGGATCTCCTTGTTCAGTCGCTCTTGAGGGTTGTTCGACCAGATCTGGCGCCAGACCTCGCGCGGATATGCGGTGAACGCCAGCAGCTCATCGCGGGCGTTGTCGAGGTGCTCGGCTGCGTCGGGCCAGCGCGCGGTGAGAGTGTCGACCACGCGTCCGTACTGGGCTGTGACGGCGTCGGCGTCGGGCTGGTCGAAGATCGTGCGCACCTGCGTAGCGACATGCGGCTGCGCCGACTTCGGAACACGGGAGAGCAGGTTACGCAGGTAGTGGGTGCGACACCGCTGCCACGCCGCACCCGGCAACGCCGAGGCGATCGCCGCCACCAAGCCGGGATGGGCGTCGGAGATGACGAGCTGGACCCCGGACAGGCCGCGGGCGACCAGACCGCGCAGGAACGCCAACCAGCCCGCTCCGTCCTCGCTGGAGGCCACATCCAGGCCGAGGATCTCGCGGTGCCCGTCGGCGTTCACCCCGGTCGCGAGCAGCGCGTGCACGTTGACCACCCGGCCGTCTTCGCGGACCTTCACCGTGAGCGCGTCGACCCACACGAACGTGTACGGGCCCTGGTCGAGCGGGCGCTCGCGGAACGCGGCGACCTGCCCGTCGAGGTGGGTGGCCATCTCGCTGACCTGCGAACGCGACAGCGACTTCACCCCGAGTTGTTCGGCCAGCTTCTCCACCCGCCGGGTGGAGACACCGAGTAGGTAGGCCGTGGCCACGACGGTGACCAGGGCCTGCTCGGCGCGGCGGCGGTGGGTCAGCAGCCAGTCCGGGAAATAGGAGCCCTGGCGCAGCTTCGGCACCGCCAACTCGATCGTGCCCGCTCGGGTGTCCCACTCCCGGGCCCGGTAGCCGTTGCGCTGGTTCGTCCGCTCGCTGCTGCGCTCGCCATAGCCGGCCCCGCACTGCTGATCGGCCTGCGACGACATCAACGCGTTCGCCATCGTCGCGATCATCGTCTGCAACAGATCCGGCGACACACCCGCCGAGGCGAACTCCTCGACAAGCTGGGCAGGGTCCACACTGTGTGGTGCGGCCATCGTGGTGGTCCTTCCTGGAGTTCCTTGGTCGGTACTCGAGAAAGATCACGCGGTGGCCGTCTCACGTCACGACGCCACGCCGCTCACCAGCGACGAACCCGTACACCACCTCCGCGGACGTAACCGCACGGCGACAAAATCATTTCGAAAGAATCGTTGCAGATTTTCTTTGACGTCTCCTACGGGCTGTGCTGGTTTCGCTTCCGGCTCAACTTCCCCGGTTCCGCCAATGACCCGACCCATTTCCTTAACTGCCCTGAAGACGTCGCCGCCTGCCAGTTCAAAGACTCGGTCGAGAGCGGCTTCTCGTGTCTCATCCAGTACTACGGTCCGCATCGGCGGCTCATGTGCAACGAGAAGTTCAACAGTGCTCGGGTAACTGACGGCGAGGTGCGCTCCTATAAGGGCCCCAATGCTCGACCCGATCACTGCGGCAGAACCATTGGCAAGCGTCTTGATGATCTGAGCGGCATCCGATGCATGGCGATCGAGGTCGGCTGGATCTGCACTACTGCTACGGGATACCCCTCGGCGGTCGTAAGAGATGACGGTGAATTTGCCAGCTAGCTGCCCTGCTAGCTGCGCGGTCGCACCTGCCTCGCCAATCGCGCCCTGCTGTGGAACGACAGTAGAACGACAGCGGGTCGGCGCCACGAGATGGCAGTCCCGCGACGCCCTGGTGCACGCTGACCGCAGTTCGCGGATCGAGATCAATTCCGTCTCGGGTAACCGTTCGTCACGTCGATCATCGCGGGCCAGCTACAGGAACTCGGTGCTGCGTTGGTGCCTGCGGTTCACGCTGCCTTCCGGGTGGCGGGAAGCTCCGCGAGTACCTCGGCCGGCGTGCGGTCGCGAGGCCCGCGGTTGTATGGGAGCGCGGACAGGAACGACGCCATTGTGCAGCTGTCTGTGAGCGCGGAGACGGTGAGTCCGGCCCCGATTCCGCCGGCGAGCAGACGTGCCCTCGGCGCACGCAGTCCCGCGGTCAGTCCTGCGAGCACGAGCGTTCCGGCGACGAGACGGACCTGGCGCTCCAGCGCCCACCGGGCGCGGCCACGCACAACGTCCCCGCCGACACCGGAGTACGCGGAGATGCCGCCGGTGAGGATATGCACGCGCTCGGATCCGACCCCGGCGAGACGCTGGTGAGCCTGCGCGGCCCGCGTCCCGGACTGGCAGACGAGGACGACTTGCCGGTCGAAGTGAGCGGCGAGCTGCTCGGTGTGCTCATTGACCATGTCCAGCGGCACGTTGTAGGAACCGCGGATGTGCACGGTCTCGAACTCCGTGGGGCTTCGCACGTCGATGACGGTCACGGTGTCGGGATCGCCGAGCCAGTCGCGAACGGTGCGTGCGTCGACGTGGCGGGGGCTGGCGTGGGCCACAGGGGCGTCCTTGTCGGTAGGGGTCGTGGGATGGATGGTCGCTGAGCCGGCCGCCGCGGTCGGGCCCGGGTCGGCGAGATGGCCGAGTCGAGGCGCACTCACGGGCGGACGTTGACGGTGGCCATCATTCCGGCGTCCTCGTGGTCGAGGATGTGGCAGTGGTAGACGCTGCGCCCGGAATACGTGGTGAACGGGATGCGGAGCCGGACCCAGCCGCGGGCCGGGACGAGCACGACGTCCTGCGGCACCCCGGTCGGTGGGGTGGCGTCGCTGGACTCGAGCACGGTGAACGGCCAGACGTGCAGGTGGAACGGGTGCGCGAGCGGGCCGGGATTGGTGATCGTCCATTCCTCGGTGGAGCCCAGGGCGATGGTCTGGTCGTCGCGCTTGGGATCGAAGGCGCGGCCGTCGATGGTGAAGGCCATCCCGCCTGCGCCCATGCCCATCTGGAAGGTGATCTGCCGCCGCCCGGTCACCGGCCCTGGGGCGGGCGCCTCGGCGAGCAGTGCGGTGGGCAGCGGCGGTGCGGTGACCGGCGCCCCGGCGGTGACAATGGTGGCGAGGGTGACGGGCCCGCTGCTCGCGGCGGCGCCGCCCATCATCGCGCCCATGCCACCACGGTCGACGGCGTCGGCGATCAGCGGGTAGCGGCCGGTGCCGGTGGGGCGGACGATCACGTCGGCCCGGTTGCCCGGGGCGAGCATCACCCGGTCCGCGTCGACCGGGGCGGGCAGGAACGTGCCGTCCTGGGCGACCCGGACGAGCTGGTGCCCGTCGAGGCGGATGCTCAGTACCCGCGACACACAGCCGTTGACGACCCGCCAGCGCTGCGTCCCGCCGGGAACGGCGGGGATGACGGGCTGGTGCTGGCCGTTGACCAGGACCAGCTCGCCTTGGCGGCCCATCGCCCGGTCCATCGCGCTCACCTCGACCAGCCCGCCGTCACCGTCGAGGGTGGTGTCGGTGACCAGCAGCACCCGGTCCTCGACCACCGCCAGGTCGGGGTCGGCGCCCGCCGGGGCGACCAGCAGCGCACCGGCGAGCCCGCCGAAGATCTGATCGGCCACCATGCCGTGGTGGTGCGGGTGGTACCAGAAGGTGCCGGCCGGGTGATCCTCCGGGATCCGGTAGAGGTAGTCGAACGAGGTGCCGGGGTCGACCCGCAGGAACGGGTTGTCGCTGTTGCCCTCTGGGGACACCCGCAGCCCGTGGGTGTGCAGGTTGGTGGGCTCGTCGAGCCGGTTGGTCAGGCGCACCGCGAGCTCGTCACCGGGGTGCACCCGCAGCGTCGGCCCGGGTGCGGTGCCGTTGAAACCCAGGCCCTGGGTGTCCCGACCGGCCAGCCGCACCCCCGCCGCGGCGGTGAGCTCGACCTGCAGCCGCCCGCCCGCACTGTCCAGGACCTGCGGTTGGCGCAGCTCTGCGCCGGTGTCGGCGGGCCGCAGCCGGCTGCCCGTACCGGAGCCGATCCAGCCCGTCGCACCGGTGGCGACGGCGGCGGCGCCGAGCCCGCCCAGGACGATCGCGCGGCGCCGGCTGATCGGTGCCGGGGTCACGCCAGCTCGTCGCGGCGCTTGCGGTACTCGTCGTCGTCGATCTCGCCGCGGGCGTAGCGCTCGTCGAGGATCTGCCGTGCCGAGGTCGGCCCCGCCGCCGCGGCGGTGTCCGCGCCGGGTCGGCGGTTCTGGGTGAGCCGGTAGGCGAGGTAGCCCAGCAGCACCAGGCCGATCAGCACCAGTACCGGCCAGATCCAGAACCATCCCATCATCGAGCCGTCCATCATGGTCGTTCCACTCCCGTCGTCTCGTCGTGCCTGTTTTGGTCTGCGGGTCAGTCGCTGGTGAGTGCGTCGAGTGCGGCCCGGATGCGTACCCCGGCCTCGTCCGCGACGGGGCGCAGGTCTTCGCGTTCGGGGATGGTGACCATGACCTGCGGGTCCAGGGCGGAGACGATGCTGCGGTCGTCGCCGTCGGCGCGGACCACGACGTTGCAGGGCAGCAGCAGCCCGATCTGCCGGTCGACGTCGAGGGCGCGGTGGGCGAGCTGGGGGTTGCAGGCGCCCAGGATGACGTAGGGCTCCATGTCGTGGTCGAGCTTCTCCTTGAGGGTGGCGCGGGCGTCGATCTCGGTGAGCACCCCGAACCCCTGCTCGGCCAGGGCCGCCTTGACCGCGGGGACCGCCTGGTCGTAGGGCAGATCCAGGGTGATCGTCATGCTGTAGTCCATTGCGAATGCTCCATTCGTCAAGTTGTCGGTCGTGTGTGTGTCAGCCGCTGCTCAGTGCGGCCGGGGCGAGCAGCGCGGCGGCGGCGACGCCGACCGCGACGGCCAGGATCAGGTAGGCGAACCCGCGCCGCAGCGCCGCGGCCGGGAGCTGGTTCGCCACGCGCCCGGCGGCCAGCGACGCGAGCAGGGCGGCGCCGGCGAACACGGCGATCACGCCGTAGTCCACGCTCGCGGCGTCGGCGGCGTGCGCGGACAGCCCGGCCAGCGAGGTGATCGTGACGATCACCAGCGAGGTGGCGATGGCCTCTGCGGCGCTCAGCCCGAGCAGCAGGGTCAGGGCGGGAACGATGAGGAAACCGCCCCCCACCCCGAACAGCCCGGTCAGCACCCCGACCCCGGCGCCGGCGGCGAGCGCCTTGGGCAGGCAGCTGCGCCAGTCGACCCGCCCGTCGCGGATCCGACACGCGCCGCCGGTCGCCTCCTCGGGGTTGCCGCGCAGCATCCGGGCCGCGACGACGACCATCAGCACCGAGAACGCCACCAGCAGCCACCGGTCGGCGATCAGGCGGCCGAGCGCGGCCCCCGCGAACGCGGTGGGAATGCCCGCCGCGCCGAACACCAGCGCTACCGGCCACCGGATCATGCCGGACCGCAACCTCGCTGCCACGCCGCCGGCCGCCGACACGGACACCACCAGCAGCGACCCGAACACCGCGGCCGCCACCGGTTGGCCGACCCCGTAGACCAGGGCCGGGACGGCCAGGATCGAGCCACCCGCACCGAGCAGCCCCAGCGCGGCGCCGATGACCAGGCCGAACACGCCGGCGAGGATCACCGTGCCCGCCTTGGGCCACGGGTCCGGGACCTGCTCACGAGGTGGGTGTCAGCGGGACACCGGCATCCGCGGCGTCGTCGAACATGTCGTCGATGACCACCACCGTCCGCCCGGCGCGGGCCAGCAGCGACGCGGCCGCGGTGGCGCGGTAGCCGCTGCCGCAGTGCACCCACACCGCGCCGTCGGGCACCTCGGCGAGCCGGGCGTCCAGCTCGGGCAGCGGGACGTGCACCGCGCCGCGGACGTGCGAGGCGGCCCACTCGGTGCCCAGCCGGACGTCGAGGACCACCTGAGCGGGCGGCAGGTCCGCGACCCGCCGACCGGACAGCTCCGCGGCCAGGTCGGCGAAACTCGCGCTCGGCAACCCAGCCAGCTGGGCCGCGTCGGCCAGGTCCCCGGGCTCACCGGTGGCGGCGGCCACGACGTGGTCGACGCCGATACGGACCAGCTCACGCTGGGCCTGCGCGACCTGCGCGCGGTCCTCACCGAGCAGGGTGATCGGTGCGTCGTGGGGGGCCATCCAGCCCAGCCAGGTCGCCATCGGCCCGTCCAGGCCGAGGCTCACCGTTCCGGTGAGGTGCGAGTCGAGGTAGGCCTTGCGGTGGCGCAGGTCGACCACCCACTCCCCGTCGGCCAGGCGGCGCGCCAGCTCGGCCGGGTCGGCGATGGTCGGCGGGCGCAGGTCGACCGGCGCCGGTCCGGCGGTGTTGAGCGCGCCCATGTGCGCGTAGTAGGCGGGGTAGGCACCCAACCCGGCCAGCGTGTGGCGGACGAACTCGTCGCGGGCCAACCGCAACACGGGATTGACCTCCTTCTCGTGCCCGACCGTGGAGTCGTTGCCCGAGGCGGGGCTGGCGGTGCAGAAGCTGCCGAACCCGTGGGTCGGCCACACCTGCGCCCCGTCGGGCAACACGTCGGCCATCGACGCGGCCGAAGCATGCTGGGCCCGAGCCAGCGCCTCCGCGTGCTCGTCACCCAGCAGGTCGGTACGCCCGGTGGTGCCGTAGAGCAGCGACCCGCCGGTGAACACCCCCTGCGGCCCGTCCGGGCCCTCCAGCACGTAGGACAGGTGATGGAAGGTGTGCCCCGGGGTGGCCAGCACCCGCAGCCGCAGCCGCGGCGAGGCCTCCAGCACGTCACCGTCGACCACGCCGGTGCGGGCGAACGCCAGATCGTCGCGCGCCGACATCACATAGGCCGCGCCGGTGAGGCGGGCGAGCTCCAGCCCGCCGGAGACGTAGTCGTTGTGCACGTGGGTCTCCACGACGTGCGAGATCCGCACCCCGAGCCGCCCGGCCAGGGCCAGGACCCGGTCCACGTCTCGCTGCGGGTCGACCACCACCGCCACCTCCCCGTCGGTGGCCAGGTAGCTGCGGTCACCCAGCGAGGACGTTTCGATCACGTTGACGTCGATCACGACAGATCTCCTTCGTTTCGTCGGTTCGATCGGACTGGCGGGGCGCTCATCGGGCCCCGGTGTCCACCGGGCGCCCGGAGCTGATCCAGCCGGCGGTCCCGCCGGCCACCGACACCGGCTGCGCGCCGGCAGCGGCCAGCGCCTGCGCCGCCTGGGCGCTGCGACCCCCGGACTGACAGATCACGTACAACTCCTGCCCGGCATAGCGGCCCGGATCGGTGATCACCCGCTCCAGCGGCATGTTCACCGCCCCAGGTACGTGGCCCGACACGAACTCCTCATGGGAGCGCACATCCACCACGGCCATGTCCTCACGACGTCCCGCCGCGAACTGCTCCACGTCCATCTCGCGCATCGACACGATGCAACACCTCCTGGTCACGGATACCCGGTGGGGTATCCAGGAAACACACTTCTGCCTTGGCTGCTACCCACGGCTACGCCACGGGAGGTCGGGGCTCGCGGATCAGGCCAGCGACAGGAACAGCTTCTCCAGCTCGTCCTCGGTCATCGGCGGCTGCTCACCCCGGTCCCGGGCCGCCTGGCAGTGCCGCATCCCACTCGCGACGATCTTGAAACCCGCCCGGTCCAGAGCACGGGAGACCGCGGCCAGCTGGGTCAGCACCTCCGCGCAGTCCCCACCCCCCTCGATCGCCCGGATCACGCCGGCCAGTTGGCCCTGCGCGCGTCGCAACCGGACCAGAGCGTCGCCCACCAGGGCGGGAGTCATCTCCATGTCGCCACCTCCACTCTCACGAACATACCCCCGGGTGTATCTGTTCCGGGTCGCACCTCGTGCGTGCGCGGTTGGGGGTGTGTGTCGGGAAATGATCGTTCGCGAGACACTCGCGGAGCAGGTCGGTTCCTGCAGGTCGCGTTTGTAACGGAACCCGTGTCCGCGCCTGCGTAACGCATTCGTGGGTTCGCGATACGGTGCGGGTGTGCGCATCGGCTACGCCCGGGTCTCGACCCGTGACCAGCATCCCGAAGCTCAGCACGACGCGCTGCGCGCGGCTGGCTGCGAGCAGGTGTTCGTCGACCGGGCCTCGGGCAAGCTCGCGCGCCGTCCGGAGCTCGATCAGGCGCTGCTCGTCGTACGGGCCGGTGACCAGCTGGTGGTGACCAAGCTGGACCGGTTGGGCCGTTCGCTGGAGCACCTGATCGAGCTGGCCCGCACGCTGCAGCAGCGTGGTGTCGATCTGGTGGTGCTCGATCAGGGTGTGGATACCTCCACCGCGGTCGGGCGGATGTTTTTCCAGGTGCTCGGCGCGATCGCCGAGTTCGAGGCCAGCCTGCTCTCCGAACGGACCAAGGACGGCCTGGAGGCCGCGCGTGCTCGCGGGCGTACCGGTGGGCAGAAACCGAAGCTCGGGGCGCGCCAGGCGCACCTGGCACGGCTGATGTACGAGGAAACCGGTGCGGACGGGCGGCGCCGCTACACCGTGGCCCAGATCGCTGCCGAGTTCGGGGTCAGCCGGCCCACGATCTACCGCTACCTGGGCAAACCGTCCGATACGCCCGTGCAGCAGAGTGGTCGGGTGTAGCGGTGCGGCGGCAGAGTTCGGCGTATCCGGGGCGCGTGGAGATGCGTTGTTCGGGGTGCGGGCAGGCGCCGGGGAACCCGATCGAGCGCGCGGAGGTGTCGATGACCTGGCTGCTGCTGGACACCACGGAGTCGATGGAGGCGGAGTCGATGGGGCTGGTCGAGCGGCGGTTCTGCCGCGGCTGCGTGCCGCCCGGCCCGGTCGCTGACCTCGCGTGTGTGCGGTGCGGGGACGGACCCCTGCTGGGCGGAGAGTTGGCGGCCGCCGCGGACGGCGCCGATCGGATATCGCCGATGGTGCAGGCCTGGATGAGTAGCGCCGGGTGGCGGCTGTCGGGGCCGGTGTGCCCGGACTGTGTCGGTGAGCTGGCGCGATGACTCGGGTGGACCCGCATGCCAAGGCGCTGCTGGTGGCGCGGCTGCGGGAACGCCGGCGAGCAGGTGAGCCGATCGGTGACGAGGTCCGTCGCGTCGCTGGGGAGCTCGAGGTGGGCGCGCGGACGGTGTGGCGCTGGGTCGCGGAGTTCACCGACACCGACCAGGAGAGCAGGTCGGATCGCTACGAACTGACCGACGCGGATGTGGACGCGTTCACGCGGTGGCAGGGCAATGTCGCGGCGGTGCACCGCGAGTTGCACGCCGGTCGTCCGGGCGGGTTGTCGGTGCGCCGGCTGCAGCGCGCGTTCGCCGCGCAGCTGACTCCGGGCCAGCGGGCCGGGCTGGTGGACGGTGCGGAGGGGCGACGCCGCTACGAGGTGTATCTGCGGTGGGCGCCGCCGGCGCGCAACGCGATGTGGGAGGGCGACCACGTCGAGCTGCCGGTGCTGGTGCTCGCGCCGCGGGCCCAGCGGCCGGTCAAGCCGTGGGCGACGGTGTTCATCGACGGCTTCTCGCGGCTGGTGATGGGGTGGGCGATCTCGCTGCGGCCCAACTCGGGGACCGTGCTGGCCGCGCTGCGCGGCGGGATCGTGATCGACCCGGCGCGCGGCCCGTTCGGCGGTGTCCCGGCGGTGCTGCGTACCGATCACGGGTTGGAGTTCACCGCGGCCGCGCTGCGCCGCTCGTGCGCGGCTCTCGGGGTGGAGCTGGTGCCGGCCCCGGCCTACACCCCGCACTTGAAGGGCAAGGTGGAGAGGTGGAACCGGACGCTGGTGCAGGAGTTCCTGTCCGGGTTGCCGTTCTACACCGGCGGGCCGCGCGCGGCCGACGGCACGCTGCTCGGCCCGGACTCCGACCCGATGACGCTCGGGTTGTTTGTGGACCGGCTCGCCGCCTGGGTCGCCGACTACAACATCAGCCGGGTGCACTCCGCGCTGGGTGGCACCCCGCTGCAGCGCTGGGCCCAGGACGCGACCCCCCTGCGGGAGATCCCGGCCGAGGCGCTGCGTTGGATGCTGCTGGCCGATCGGGAACGCACGGTCAACCGTGACGGTGTGCATCACGACGGGGTCCGGTTCCTGGCCCCGGAGCTCAACGGCCTGGTCGGCGAACGGGTCCAGATCCGCTACATGCCCCACGACCTGCGCAGCATCGAGGTGTTCCGCGGTGATGTGTGGTTGGCGACCGCGTTCGCGCAGGACACGCTGACCGACGAGCAACGCGCGGCGGTGCTCGAGCGACGCCGCGCGGACGCCGCCGAGCTCGGGCGCCGCCAGCGCCGGGCGAGCCGTCGGGCCCGCGCCCAGCTGGCCCCGATCACCGAGCCAGGCCCGGTCACCGACACCACTGTCATCACTGCTGCGTCCGCGCGTGCCGACCGCCGCGAGCCGACGCGCGGCCGGGCCGGTGCGGGGCGTCGCGACGATGAGGCGCTGCGCCGGATGGCGCGTACCAGCCTGCTCGACCTGAAAACCGACTTCGCGTTCTGGACCCCCGACATCGCCACCCCTGCCACTGCTGCCACCTCGACCGACCTCGATGACCTGGCCGCCCCCGCCCCCGCCGCGGCCGTCGAGCCCGTCGACCCGGCCGATCCGACAGAGAGCGAGAGCCGCTGATGGGTCACCACTTCCTGGACATCGCCGGGGCGCGCACGCTGCCCACCCCGGGTCTGGTCGCGACCGATCAGGCCGTGGAGCACGTCGTGGCGGCGTCTGCGATGGGCGTGGTGCACGGCCCGGCGGGGCTGGGCAAGAGCTACGCGGTCGAGCGGGCCCTGGCCCGCCACGCCGGGGTGGCGGTGTCGTGGGTGGAGTTCCCGTCCCGGCCGACGATGCGCCTGGTCGCGGCCACTCTGTTCGAGCAGCTCACCCGCGACCCGGCCGGGCGGCGCAGCCGGTTCGTGCTCACCGACGAGCTGCTCGAGTCCCTCGGGCGCGGCCCGCGGGCGGTGGTGGTCGATGAGGCGCAGCGGTTGACCAAGGACTGCATCGAGTTCCTGCGCTACCTCCACGACGACCGGCGGACCCGGTTCGCGCTGCTGCTGGTCGGCGGCGATGACGCCTGGTCGGTGCTCTCCCGCGAGCCGATGCTGCGTTCGAGGGTCTACCGTCGCGTGGCGCTGGACCCGCTGACCGCGCCGCAGGTGTGCGAGCTGATGGGCTCGTTCCACCCGATCTACGACGGCGCGGACCGCGAGCTGCTGGCGCTGATCGACGACCACGTCGGACACGGGAACCTGCGGCACTGGGCCGCGTTCACCCACACCGCCGCCGACCTGTGCGCCCGGGCTGCGCGCGACCGGATCGACGAGGAGATCGTGCACAACGCCTTCGCCGTTCACGGCGGCGTCGTCGACGTCGGTGGTGGCGGGGTCACCACCAGCGCGCCAGCGTGAGCTTCGCCGCGGCAGCCGTGGCAGCGCCGGCCGTCGTCGCGGCCGTGCCCGGCGGTGCGACCGAGCCCGTCGCCGCCGACCGCCCTCGGGTGTCCTGGGCACTCGACCCGCGCGACGACACCGCCTGCATGCGCGGGCTGCAAGATCTCCACGACCTGGCGGCCGGGCAGGTGGTGTGTCATCCGCGGCCCGGCGCGACCTGGCCGGCGCTGGTCGAGGACCTGCTCCGAGCGCTGGGCAAGCACCCGCAGGCGCTGACACGGGAACGCTGCACCCGCCACGGCCCACACCTGCTGCGGGTGTGGCTGCGCGCCGAACAGATCCGCCACCTGGTCGTGCTGCGCGCACACCGACTCTGTCCGACCGTTCTGGCCCGGCTGGTCGAACTCGCCGCGGACGCGGACGTCACGCTGTGGCCGGTCTGGCACCACCGCGACACTGCGCCGCTGCCCCACCCGCGCACCGGGTGGGCAGCTGTGGTGGACGCGCTGCTCGCCGATACGGCCGCCGCTCCGTGCCCACCGACCGGGCACGCGGTGTACGTCGCGGCGTTCGCCGCGGCCAGGCAGGAAGCCCGCACCTGGCGCCCCGACGGACACCGGCTCGGGTGGAGACTCCCGCCCACGTCGCACGCCTGGCCGGGCTGCGACGTCGGCGCGCTGCTGCAACGCCTGACCATCGACGCCGCCACCCCAGCGGAGCTCCGGATCCGGCTACGCGCTGCCCAGGACGGCTTCGCCAGCGAACACCGGCAGCTGACCCTGCCCGAGCTGAACCCGGCCACCCTCGCCGTCCTCGGGCCGCGGTTCGACCCGGCCACGATCACCCAGCTGCGCCAGCTCGTCTGTCCGGTCACCGCAGCCGCGGTAGTGCTTGCACTGGCCACCGACGCAGCATCACGATTCCTCGCCCACCACCGCCACAGCGCGGACACCGAGCAGATCACCCTGCTCGCCGGGCAGTACCGCATCCCGTCCGCAGCCCGGCCACTGCTGCGGGCCGCAATCGAGACCCACGACAACCCGGGGCCCGGACAGCTGCTGTTCGGCCAACCCGGCGACCTCCACCTCAGCGTTCAACGTCTCGCACACCGCGTCGCCCGCGGCTGCACCCTTACCGGGACCAGGCCGCCCCCGGCGGCCCGGCCGCTCTACGGCTACCACCCCGCCGCGCCGTTCGCCGCAGCCGTCGCCCAGACGGCCAGCGTCACCAACCTCTGACGCCCGGACGATGATCCACTTCCGTGCCATTTAGCTGTCGCCGCGTGCCACTTATCTGTCGTCTGCCAGTGCCACTTCAGCGTCGTTCAACACTGACTCGGTTCGTTCCGAACCACCACTTGTCGATCATGTTGGTATGGCCTGATCTTACATCTCTGCCCGTCCACTATCAACGCCTCACACCTATGCATCAAATGATCTTGCCGGATACGGTGCCGGTCGCGTAGCGTTCTCGCCATGGGCGTCGTGCGGGTCACTGCGATGGCGCCCGGGTCTGTCGAGTACCTGCTCCACGGGTGCGATTCGCGCCCCGAACAGGGCCACGAACACGGTTCAGAACAGGGTGTCGAGAACGGCGGCGACGGCCTGCAGCGCACCCCCGGCGCGGCCGAGTACCTGACCTCTGCGGCCGAGCGTGGTGAGCCCGACGGCGTCTGGTTCGGCGCCGGGATCGAGGGGCTCGGGCTGCCGTTCGAGGCCGGCGACACGGCGACCGCAGATGACGTTCGGGCGGTGTTCGGGCAGCTGCGGTACCCCCAGCGCGTGCTCGCGGGGTCGACCGAGAAGACGCCGGTCTACCTCGGCTCGAAGCCGCGGAAGTTCCGCGCAGCAGCCCAGATCGTGGCCGACGCACTCAAGGAAGAACCGACCGCGTCGGCGGAGCGGCGATTCGAGATCGAGACGGCGGCGACCCGCAACACCCGGACTCCGACGGCCTACTACGACGTGACGTTCTCGCCGGTGAAGTCGGTGTCGATGTACTACACGGCGTTGCTCGCCGCGGGCGACAACGACGGCGCGGAGACGGTCCGCTGGGCGCACGACGAGGCGGTGCGGATCGCGTTGTCGTCGGTGCAGTCCGACGTGGCGTATGTCCGCTCGGGCCGCCACGAGGGCCGGGGCCCGTCGGGGCGGACAGTGGGTCAGTGGGAGGCGGCCACGGGCCTGGCCGCCGTGGTCTATGGCCACCACACCAACCGTGACGGTGAGCCCCAGCTGCACTCGCACGCCGGGGTGCTCAACCGTGCCGCGACCGCCGATGGGCGGGTGCTCGCGCTGGATGGGCAGGCGTTCCGGCCGGTGAAGGAGGCGCTGTCGGCGGCCTACACGCGGGCATACCAGCAGCTGCTGACCGAGCGAATGGGGGTGCTGTTCCAGCTGCGGCCTGACGGGCTGGCGCGGGAGATCGCCGGGTTCGACCCCGAGCTGCTGGCGCAGGCGAGCACTCGCACCTTGGAGCGTGTCCGCCCGGCGGTTGCGGAGTTGGTGGAGGCCTACACGGCCCGGCACGGGCGGGCTCCGGGGCCGCGGGCGCGGCGGGCGTTGGTGGAGCAGGCGGTCAAGGGCACCCGTGAGCCGAAGCGGGGGCTGGCCGGGCCGGCCGCGGTGCTGGCGTGGAC